>Ga0116185_1000769_pt1 | contig 35190 bp, 29 predicted proteins | sample AD_JPNNA7_MetaG_FD_89754 | JGI IMG/M metagenome (GOLD analysis project Ga0116185, IMG submission 89754) | Active sludge microbial communities of municipal wastewater-treating anaerobic digesters from Japan - AD_JPNNA7_MetaG | ecosystem: Engineered > Bioreactor > Anaerobic > Digestate | place...
CGAACGGATCATCAGTTGGTAATGCAGTTCCTGTAGAACCCATTGCACTTAAAGATGGAGATGGGTTAATTAATAAAAACGGGACTGCTGCTTCTCCCTGAGGAAAAATTGTTATGTTAAGTGCCAGGAACGAAAAAAAACTAAGGACTAAAATCTTGGTTTTCATAATACTCTCCTGAAATTATGATAACAAAACTATTATATTGTAAATTATTCAAACAAGGGAATAAGTCCTGCCCTTGTGTTTATAATTGAACTCCTGCTGCTAATTTTAAAATTGTCTGTTTAGTAAATTTACCCGAAAATAAATGTGAATCAGCTAAAGCAAGATCAATAGAAATTATTGATATGTTCAGATTTAAACCTGTTGTTAAAAAAAATGCATTGAATTCTTCACCTAATTCCAGGCTGGAAAAGTTTTCATTTTTAAAATCAGTTGAGTAAAATCCCAATGAGGCTTTTACGATTTCTGAAAATTTATACAATCCGCTAAGAGAAAATTCTAATTGGTTTTTAAAATATTCTTTTTGCGAACTCCAGAATACAGCTCGCAAACCACCAAGAAACATTAAATCATTAGTTGCATCAACAGCAATGTTAAAATTTAATTCCGAAGGAGATTTATAAAATAATTCAATTGGATGCAGATAATAATTAGTTCTATTATTTGGATCAGGGATGCTTAGAAGATCAATATCAATTTGAGGATTAACATTAAGCTCACTTGATATTTCATAACTTAGTCCAAGTTGTAAAAATCTTTCCTCATCCAAATCGAATAACGAAGTTATACCAAAACTGAAACTGCTATAGTATCCCTTAGCATTTATATTATTATACAATATGTACATTGAATGTCGTAAATAATTCAGAGAGTATTTTAATCCGATTTGAATATCAAAACTGCTTTGTAATACTTCGGATAAAGAATAAGCTGTGGAAAGTGAATAACTTTGAATTGTGTTTTTTTCTCTGAGCTCAATAAATTCACCAGTGCCATCTGGACGATCCGGTGTGGTTATTGGTATCTTTCCAAATTCTTTTGTGCCGTTATATCTTTGTCCTAATCCTAATCCGAAAGAAAAATTACCATACTTTGCAACAGCACCAAATGATTGAGGAAAAAAGTTATAAATTCTTTTCATTCCTATATCAGCAATCCAGGCTTCTTTAAGATCGGTATTAAATTGATAGGAAATTGCGGCAGAATAATTTTTTAATCCGGTAATTGCAGCGGGATTCATAAAACTGATATTTGATACATCATTGACTATTGAGGAATTACCGGATGAGTTTAATAGATTCAGACCATATCCCTGGGGAAACAGAATGAGGTCGCTTTTAATTGTTAACTGCGCAAAAGTATTTACTGAAAAGAACACTAAGAGAAATAAAACTAAATTTTTCATAAAGAGTCCCTTAAAATGTGTTAAATGTCATTACAAGCGAAGCGAAGTGATCAATGATCTTTTACGTATTTCACTTCGCTTCACTCTTAAAGTAACTTATTTAATTATTTTCTTTTCCCTCAAAACAGTTTCAACAGTAGTCGGACCGATTTCCTGAAGATCATACTTTACACGAGTGCTTGGTTTTCTAATTTTAATATATCTTCTGAGATCAATAGGCGTTCCGATTACAACTGCATCGCATTTTGTATTATTGATTGTTGTTTCAAGATCTTTCAATTGTGCTGCACCATATCCCATTGCAGGTAACAATGTTCCGATGTTTGGATATTTCTTATAAGTATCAGTAATTGATTTTACAGTAAACGGTCTTGGATCAACTAATTCCTTTGCACCAACTTTCTGAGCAGCAACGACTCCCGCACCAAATTTCATTTCACCGTGAGTAAGCGTAGGACCATCTTCAACAACTAATACTCTTTTGCCTCTGATTAATTCCGGATGCTCAACTGTAACGGGTGAAGCGCCTTCAATTATCGTTGCTTTTGGATTTACTAATCTGATATTGTCTCTGACAGTATTAATTGCAGCCATATCCGCAGAATCAATTTTATTGATTATAACTGCATCAGCCATTCTTAACGATGTATTGCCGGGATAATATCGCATTTCGTGTCCCGGTCTGTGAGGATCAGCGACTGTAAATGTTACATCAGCTTTGTAAAAAGAAAAATCATTATTACCGCCATCCCAAAGAATAATATCAGCTTCTTTTTCTGCTTCTCTTAAAATCGCTTCATAGTCAACGCCTGCATAAATAACTCCGCCTCTTGCAATATGCGGTTCATATTCTTCGATCTCTTCGATTGTGCATTTATGTTTTTTTAGATCAGCATAAGTTGCAAATCGCTGAACTTTTTGTTTTACCAAATCGCCATAAGGCATTGGATGTCTGACCGCCACAACTTTTTTTCCTGCTTTGGTTAAGACATCAATAATTGTTCTTGATGTTTGAGATTTACCGCAACCAGTTCTGACAGCAAGCACTGCAATAACAGGTTTTTTACTTTTAATTTCAGTTTGTGCTGCTCCGAGTAATCTGAAGGAAGCACCGGCGGCATTAACAATCGAAGCTTTGGTCATAACATAATCAAATGTGATATCTGAGTATGAAAAAACAACCTCATCAACCTTTAATTTTTTAATCAATGATTCAAGTTCTTTTTCTTCATAGATTTTAATTCCGTTTGGATAAAGTTTGCCGGCAAGTTGTTTCGGATAAGTTCTTCCTTCGATGTTTGGAATTTGTGTTGCAGTAAAAGCTACTACATTGTAGTCTTTGTTATCTCTGAAGTAAACGTTGAAATTGTGAAAATCGCGCCCCGCTGCGCCCATAATCAACACGTTCTTACGAGCCATAAAAATACTCTCCTTTGTGTTTTAATTTTGAGTTGTTGAATAGAAAAATTGGTTCATATTATTAAAAATTCAATGCTTAAAATTACGGATTTTTATCAAGACTTGCGTTAGAATTTTTTTAAATTACAGTCATTAAAAAACATTCACTCTATAATTTTCTGAGGTGTGAAATGAAATCGCTTTTAATATTTGCTTTTCTGACTATTGCAGCTATCGCACAAAACAATCCAAAGTTTGATGATTATTTTTCGGATGAAACGCTCCGAATAGATTATTTTCATATCGGTGATGCAAAAACAGAAATGATAACGATTGATAAACTGCATCGCTATGGAATTTGGGCAGGCAGCTTAAATCATTTAATTGATAATTTTAATAACGGCAGTTATTATCTGAAAATTTACGATTCCGGGACAGATAAATTAATCTACTCAAAAGGTTTTGATACATTCTTTGGCGAATATGCTTCAAGCGATGATGGAATTAATGGAGTCACAAAAAGTTATCATGAAACTGCAATTATTCCTTTCCCTAAGAACAAAATTATTTTTGCTTTAGAAAAGCGGGATGATAAAAATGAATTGAAAGAATTTTTCAGAACTGAAATTGATCCGAATAGTATTTATATAATTAAGGATAAAATGGCTGATCAATCAGTTGAGATATTTAAACCAGTTTATAATGGTGATCCGCATAAGAAAGTTGATATTGTTATACTTTCAGAAGGTTACACAAAATCTGAAAAAGATAAATTTGAAAAAGATCTAAATCGTTTTGTTGATTATTTTTTTGAACAAGAGCCATATAAATCACAAAAAAGTGATTTTAATATTTATGGTGTGTTTAAGCCATCAGAAGAAAGCGGGACTGATTTACCGGGCGCAGATATTTTTGTAAATACAATTCTCAATACAACATTCTGGTCACTTGGCTCTGAAAGATATCTTATGACTGAAGATAACAAAACAATGCATGATCTTGCCGCATTTGTTCCTTATGATGCAATTTATATTCAGGTTAATCATCCTCGTTACGGCGGCGGTGGAATTTATAATCAATTCTGTACTTATACCACCGATAATCAATTTGCAAAGTATTTGTTCACTCACGAGTTCGGGCATTCGTTCAGCGGTTTAGCAGATGAATATTATACTTCTGATGTTGCATATAATGATTTCTTTAAACCAACAGTTGAACCGGTTGAACCAAACATTACTGCTTTGTTGGATCCGGAAAATATAAAATGGAAAAAATATTTGAGTGAAGGAATAGAAATACCTACACCCTGGGAGAAAAAAGAGTTTGATGCTTTCAGTTATGAATGGCTGAAGGAAAGAAACAGATTAAACAGCTATGTTGCAGAATTAAAAAAGAATCGTGCACCTGAAAATGAAATCAAAGCTGCTGAAGAAGAATATGCTATGAAGGATAAAAAGCAATCTGAAAAAGTTGATAAATATTTAATGAGCAGTAAATACTGGAATAAAGTAGGTGCATTTGAAGGAGCCGGTTATGTTGCAAACGGAATGTATAGACCAATGCTCGATTGCATAATGTTTTCGAAGGGAGATAAACCGTTCTGTAAAGTTTGTGAGGAGGCAATAAAAGCTGTTATAAAAAGTTATACTGAATAATTTTTTCATAATTCTTTGCGGTAAAAAATTAAGGAAGAAAAATATATTCTTTACAACTTCAGCGATCTTCCGGATAACGAGGTAAGGAAGTTTACGATCGGTGTGATAAAGAATTAATATAAGTCCGTTATCAATTCTTTAGTCAGTTAATAATCCTTCTTTAAAGAAATATTCAAAGTAATTTTAAGGTATCAACACCAGATATAATCCCCAGGTGACGCTACCCCAGGCAGTTACCGATTGAATGATGGAACCGTTCATTACTGCATCTTTAATATTGAATGCTAAACCGCCATTCCAGGAACTGTTGATATTTTCATTTAAATGTTCAATCCAGCTTTGACTATCGTCATCCCAGTAATAAACTATCATATTTTCATTTATAGTTGTGTTTTCATCAACGTCAACGTAATCTTCTCCATTATTTACAAAGTGACTCCCTTTAGGTTTTAAGGAAAGTGTTCCTGTTCGCACGATTCTTGTCTGTCCATTATCTTCGTCGGCATTATATGATAATGTTCCGGTTCCAAAAGTTACTTTGCCGTATAGGTCAATGTGAACATCAACCTGAACGGATTCATCAAATGCAGGGAAAGTATTTGCAAATCTTAATTTCAAAAAACCGGTATGCTCGTGACTAAAAACCTGTGGTGGCTCGGTTGGCTCTTCCTTTGAACAAGAAATTAGAAATATTAATAATACAGTAAGTGTTATTATAGTTAGTTTTCGGAGTAACATTTTCTAGCTCCTCATTTTTTATTAATAAATGCTGTTTATTCTTCATTCTCTTCTTCATTTGGAATTCCAAATAGAGGCATTTCAGAGAACTTTATATTTTTCGGTATTTCAAAATATTTAGCATCAACAGACACATTAGTTTTTATTGATGTAACTTCCTGCCGTGATTTCATTCCATCATCGTTCATTTCTTCCATCAGCATAAGTATTCCATTCCACGTTAATACCTTTCCCATATCATCCTTGAAGCAGACACAATCTTTATCCAGAAATTTTTCATTTGCCGATCTTTTCATACCCATTTTTGAATATAAGTCTTCTGTTACTTTATCATAATCCTGTTTATCCATTTTTATCAAAGATTCAATCACTGGGTTTTTCATCTTTAATCCTTCATCAGGTTTGGAAGGATCGAAGATATATTGATACTCTTTGTATGAAATTACCCAGCCTTTGTTTATTCTATCTCCTCTTTTTGTATCCATTTTCATTGCAGTTTTGTATCCAAATTCATCAAAGTACATTATTCCTTTTCCCACTTCGGATCCAAAATATTTATATTCGATTATTCCTGATTTGATGCCGTATGGTTTAAGAGAAACTTCTTGCGCATGCAATTGAGTTCCAATAATGAATGTAAACAAGAGGAATAGTATTGCTGCAGAAAATTTTGATAAATTTTTCATTTTGATTTCTTCAGTTGAAATTATTTTTTAATTAGTTCTACTCTTCTGTTTTTTGCTTTGCCTTCTGCAGTAGAGTTATCTGCAATAGGTTTTTCTTCTCCAAAGCCTGCAGAGCTTAATCTTGCGGCGTCGATACCTCCTTTAGTGATTGCTGCCACAACTGCCTTTGCACGGTCTTCAGAAAGTTTTAAGTTGGATTCATTGCTTCCGTCTGAATCCGTATGCCCCTCCACACTTATTTTGATATCAGGAGCTTGTTTCATCATTTCAATTATCTGTTCAATAACAGGCATAGATTCTTCTTTAATATTTGATTTACCAGAATCAAAATTGATATAAAGAATTGCTTTACCGGTTTCATTTAGTTCTTTAAGAATTGCATTTGCAGTTATCTCCTGTTCAACTTCATCTTTTTCTACAATTGTTAAGTCGTAGTAGTAATCGCTTGCATAAACTTCAGCCCAGGTTTCTTTATTGCCCTGTTTTAAAAACATATAACCCCGATTATTATATGGTTCATATATTTTACCCCCAATGTTTTTAATTGCATTGGTATAATTTCTCACAATTTTTAATGGGGCTTCTTCACAATCACATTCGTAATAGATTGTAGTTTTAGTTCCCTCAACAATTGATTCGTTTTCACCATCCAGCGTAAATGTATAAGACCCGAATTCTTCAACTGTATATTCTTTAATGTTGAATCCGGATATGCGATTAAACATAGGATGATCTTTACTGCCTGGAATGTCTTGAGAAATAGAAAGCGGCGAGAAAATAAATATTACGATAATTGGTATTAGCATTTTCATTTTTTCTCCAATTTTATTTGGTGTATAATATTTTTATTGTTCTAAAATCTTCACTCATCCGACAGAAGTGAAGCTTCTAAGGAAAAAGCTTTTCATGATTTTCAGTTTACTTTTTTATCTAATTAGCAACATTTTCTTTGTTTCAATATAATTACCTGCTCTTAATTGATAGAAATAAACTCCACTTGAGAGATTCTGACCTCCGTCAGAATGACCGTTGAATTCTACTTCATAGATTCCTGCTGGTTTGTATTCATTGACTAATGTTGCAACTTCATTTCCGAGGATATCGTATACTTTCAATGTTACGAACCCCACCTCGTTCCTCCCCTTTATTAAAGGGGAGGATGCAGGAGGGGTTGGAATTGAGTAACGGATTTTTGTAACCGGATTGAACAGATTTGGATAATTCTGTTTGATTGAAAATTCTTCAACTAAGCTTTTATTATCATTAACCGATGTTACCTCGCCATTTGTGGTATGAAATATTAAACCACCACTACCTATTGCGGTTCCGTTATTTTGGTCTGTGGAGTAAACGCTTATCAGGTTGTATGGCATTTCGTACAATTGTGTCGTCCAGGTTGTGCCACCATCAGTGGTTCTGATTATATTTTGTTGTACTCCAACAGCAGTGCCTGTATTCTTATCGGTAAAAGAAATACTATATAAATCACGGGATACAACGCTGTTTTGCTGATACCACTGTGATTTAGCATGTGAAGTAATAATAAAGAATGCTAAAAAAATCAGTAGTGAAGTTTTCATTTCAAACCTCATAATGATTTTATTTAATCAAAATCATCTTCTTTGTGTTTACATAACTTCCAGCATCCATCCTGAATAGGTAAATCCCCGATGATAATGATGACGCATCAAAATTCCTTTTATGCCAACCGGCTTCCATTTCTTCATTTACAAGCGTAGCAACTTCGCTGCCCAGTATATCATAAATTTTAATAAGCACATTGCTTCTTTCTGGCACTGCAAACTGTATCGTTGTAGTCGGATTAAACGGATTTGGATAGTTTTGCTCTAGTTTAAAAAAAGCTGGAAGCAGATCATCTTCACTGACATCTGTGCCTGTTACCTCCTGATAAATATACCAGAAACCGGATCGATGTTGATAGTCTGGGTTTACTGAACTTCCAATGAATGATTCAGCAACGCTGCATAATATTGACTCATTTATATTGTTTGAAATGGCAAGACTTCCGCCACTGTTGAATGAACTGTTAGTAATCATATATTGAGCAACATTGGTTTCAGTTAACAAAAAAAATGTTGTCAATAAAATCAAGAAAAATTTATATTTCATTTTCTTATCCTCTTTCTATTCATTTTCTGAATAATAGACAGGCAGCAGCTATTTGTTTTCTCTATTACTGCTGCCTTGTTATTTTATTTACCCTTTACTTTTTGTAAATAACAAAACTAAAAACCCTATCAGTAGGAGTACCAGAACTATTTACTTTTTACTATAATATTTAAATCATATAATAATAGTTGGTTCTCTTTAGTATTTCTTAGGAATAAAAATAGCTGTCATTGTCTTAGGAGAAACATTTGCGTTACCAGTACCAAAAGATGTATTTCCCTGGACTAAAGCGAAAAAGTTATAATTTCCAGCACTAGTAATTGTAAATACACCTGTAGCGCAAAATGACTCATAAAATCGTAATGTTCCTGAACCGTCCAGTCTTCCAATAGAGACACTTGTTTCGTCCGGAAGAGTTGTGTTATTGCTATTTATACCAACAACAAGCGTTTTATGGTCTCCAAAAAAAACTGCATCTCCACTCAATGTTACATAAACATATCCACTTGAAGGAGCAGTTAAAGTAAGGCTTCCCATATTTATAACTGTTGAACTATTTGCAGGAACTCCAAAATAGCTACCACCCCAGGTCCTAAATTCTATACCGGCATCGCCAGATATTTTTGAAACTGATATAGCTGCTGAGTTATTAATATCTGAATTTACAATTGTTCCATCGGCAATTTTTGAACTTGTAACAGAATTATTCTGAAGCATTGTACTAGTAATACCATCATTAGCAATACTAATTGTTCCAGTTGATGTAATTGGTCCTCCGGTTAATCCGGAACCTGTATTTACCTGTGTAACTGTTCCTCCGCCTCCGCCAGCTGCAGAAATTGTTAAATTATTTCCACTTGGTGTTATTGTTATATTGCTGCCCGCAACCAGGTTTACATTATCCTTTATTCCATTTAAGCTTTTTACTACTGATCCGGTTGCAATTTTTGAGGCAGTAATGCTTCCATCAAGTACATTCATTGTATAGTAGCTGTATGGAACTGATGTCAGTGGAATACGCGGAGTAAACTCAGTGCTGCTTCCGACTTTTATACCCAGCCATAAAGCTGTAGTAAAAATATTCTGAGGAATTGCAGTTACACTGCCCAGTGCCGTATTAATAATCCCATTTGTAATATTTAAACTTTTAGATTCAGACCATAAATTTGTTCCGCCGGTTTCAGCATTATAAATAGTAAATGTAAGATCATAATTACCGTTTGGTACAACATTGCCAAAGGGGTCTTTTAACACGCCCTGATAATTAATTGTTTGCGGAATTCCTTGCGGGTAAATCGTAGAGAAGGAAATTATTAATAATAAAAGTAATCTTTTCATTTTTGAGCCTCTCATTTTTTGTTAATATTATTATGATTTATTTAGTTCTTGAAAAAGAAATATCAATGCTAATAGCAGCAGTCCGTAAATTTTGAAGAAATTAACTCTTAAAAAGAGTAAATGTTGTTCAAATTGATTTTTCATATTATTACCTCATAATTAAAAGATTAAATATTAACAGCATTAGTGTTATGGTAACAATAATCAGTAAAGCATAAATACTTATCGACATTTTCTTTTCTTTTTTGCGTATTTGTATCTCTGTTCTTTTATTTTCTGAATAATCGCTATCGGTTGAATGCTTCATTTTATTATAATTTTTTTAATTGCTAATCTAACTTTTTTAGGCAGGGACAAATTGCTTTTTTGTTCCAATGTTTTGCTGTTTTGATGCAAAATGAAAAAATATTATTTGCGGATAATTAAGTGTTGCTGTTAACGGATTAACAGGCTTTACAAACTGAGGTTTATGCTGCTGACTTGAGTGTTATAATCTGAAGGCAAACAATTAAAATGTTTCTGAAATGCACGTGTAAATTGAGCCGGACTGCCAAAGCCAACTTCTAAAGCAATTTGAGTAATGCTTAACTTTTTTTCAAGTATCAGCTTTGCGGACCTGTTAAGTTTGTAGTTTCGTATGAATTCACCGGGACCGAGTCCTGCAATCAACTGCATTTTTCTTGTAAGTTGGCTTCTGCTCATAAACATTTCTTTTGCGAGTATCTCGCTATTAAAATTCTCATCATTAAGATAATTTTCAACAACGGATGATGCTTTTTCAATAAATTCCTTTTCCGCAACATTATAAATAACAGACTCAGAAGGGAAGGTGATGTGTTTACTGAATTTTTCTTTTAGCAGCTTTCTTTGTTCAATCAGATTTTTAACGCGGATCAATAATTCTTTTTGCTCAAAAGGTTTTGTGATGTAATCGTCAGCACCAAGTTCCAAACCATCAAGTTTGCTTTTATGATCTACTTTAGCAGTAAGCAGAATTACAGGAATGTGGCTTGTCTTCCAATCAGATTTTACTTTTCTGCAAAATTCAAATCCATCCATTCCTGGCATCATTACATCGCTTATTATTAAATCCGGCAGATCATTTTTTGTTATTTCAATTCCGCGCTCACCTGAATCTGCAAGCAGAACATTATACTCAGATTTAAGAAGATCATTTACATATATTCTTACATCCTCGTTGTCTTCAACGAAAAGTATTGATGGTTTTTCTTTTGTAATTTCTGCAGTTGCATTTATTTGTTGTTGTATCAGATGATCGATTTTTTTAGCAGATGTTATTCCAGTTTTCGTTGTTAATTCATCCTGTTCTTCTGAAAGAGATTTCTTAACTGGTATTGTCAGAATAAATTCAGTTCCTTTGCCTTCGGAACTTTCAACTTTAATTTCCCATTTATGGAGCGAAACCAGTTCCTTAACAAGTGCAAGACCAATACCTGAGCCTCCGAAACTTCTTTTTGATGAACTATCAATCTGATAAAATCTATCAAATATTTTATTCTGAAATTCTTTTGGAATACCCATTCCGGTATCTTTAACCGAAACGATAACTTGATCGGTATTGTTTTCAGGATTATAAACATTAACATGAATGCTTCCGCCTGAAGGTGTGAACTTAAAAGCATTGCTTAAAAGATTATTAATTATTTTTTCCAGTTTGTCTTTATCAATCATTGAGTAAAATGATTCTTCTGCAGATGAAAAAACAAAATTGATGTTTTTATCTTCAGAAAGTGGTTTCAGATTATTGAAGCAGGATTTTACAATATCAACAATGTTATGACAATCAACCTTTAACGGCATAGTTTCAGCTTCCAGTTGTGAAAGCTCAAGTAATTGATCTATAAGTGTCTGAAGTTTGTCAGTATTTCTTAAAAGCATTTTGTAATAGTCAGGAAGATTTTCTTTTATCCTTCCGTTGATAAGCTGTTCAAGAGGTCCTTTTATCAAAGTTAAGGGAGTTCTGAATTCGTGAGACAGATTAGCAAAAAATCTTGATTTCATCTGTTCAATTTCTCGCAGATGATATGATTCAAACTCACGCATTTTTAATTCCTGTTGAAGACGTGTTCTGTTTGCCTGAAATTTTATAATTCCAAAGATACCGGCAACAAAAACAACAAAGTATAAAAGGATTGCCCATCCGGTTTGCCACCACGGCGGTGTAATAGTAATGTTAATTGTTTTGATATTATCATACCAAACACCATCATTATTAGTTGACCTTACTTTAAAAGTGTATTTGCCGGGATTAAGGTTTGTGTATGTAACAAATCTCCGCACTTCACTGTTTATCCATTCATTTTCAAAACCTTCCATTTTGTATGCGTAATGGATAGATCCGGGAGATGAATAATCAATTGCTGCAAACTGAAATGAAAAGACATTTTGTCTGTGAGAAAGAATAATCTCTTCTGTAAAAAGAATGCTTTGTTTCAGAGGAGAATCTTCTCCTATCTTAACTGATTCGTTGAATATCTGAAAATCAGTAATAAGTATCGGCGGCGTGTAATGAGAAATCTCAATATCTGAAGGTCTGAAATAATTCAGACCTTCGTTACTTCCCATAAAAATATATCCGTTTTTATTTATTGCTGCAGATGATAAGTTAATATCAGTACCTGAAATACCATCAGCTTGATTAAAATTTGTAAATTTGTTTTGCTGAGTATTGAACAATGAAATACCGGAGCTTGTCCCAATCCATAAGTTTCCATCATTATCTTCAATAATGCTTCTGATAGAATTATCTGAAAGTCCATCTTCAATTCCGTAATGTGTTATCTCAACAGCCGGTTTATTAAGGATGCTTATTTTTTCAGCAGAATTTTTTACTACAAATTTTTCCAGTCCGTTGTTAGTGCCAAGCCAAAGGATTGTTTCATCATCTTTTTTGTCTTTAAGATGTTTGGATTCGCAGATTGAATAAATGCTGTTGTTGCTGATACATCCTTTTTCTCCAGCCATCCACCTGTGGAATTTTCCACCGTTTTCATCGATAAATAAGTTCAAACCTCCGCCATCTGTTCCAATCCATATCCGTCCTTTTGTATCCTGATAAACTGACCAGACGTCTTCACAACTGATTGAATTTATATTTTCAGGATGATTGAGCCAATGTTGATATTTCAGTGTAACAGGATTCAAGCAGGCAAGACCAAATGCCCAGTAACCAATCCAGATTTTATTTTTATTATCACAAAAAACTACTTTATTAAATTTCGGAGATTGTGTGTTTGTCCGTTCAGGAAACATCTGAATGTGTTCGAACTTACTGCTTTTCTTATCAAGTTTGACCAGACCAGAACCATAAGTTCCTATCCACAAATTTCCGGAATGATCGGGTGTTAATGACCAGACATTTAATTTTTCAGAGCCTGATATCTTTTTAAAAATAATATCATTTGTGCCACTTGATGTTTTAAAGACACCTTCATCGGTACCAAGCCAGATAATATTATCTTCAGTAATTGTAACTGCTTTAATATTTTTTTTATATATCTCGTTTAGATTTGCGATATTGAATCCGGAATCGAGAATAGGATTAAACTTATTACTCTTTGTTGAAAGGTAACATAATCCTTTATCTGTTGCCAGCCAGAGAACACCTGAACGGTCTCTGTATATTCGTTGAATCTGATTACTCGGAATGCTGCCCGGATCCATTTTATCCTCAACAAACCTCATCATAGTGCCATTGCTAAGATTTAATCTTACCAAACCCGCAAAAGTGTTAATCCACAGAATTCTTTCTCCGCTTTGATTAATTTCATCCAGTACATAATCAGCAGAAGTACCAAATTGAAAATTATGAGGATTATCAATTTTAATCTGAGAAAACTTTTCTGTGTGAGTATCAAGTTTAGTTAATCCATCTGCAGTTCCTATCCATAGTATGCTAGGCTCAATTTTAGATCTTGAAAGCGCCCAGACAATATTATGACTTATACAATCGCGTTGGCCTTCGATCTTATAATAGCGCTCGAATATTGTTGGTGATGTGTTTGGATTAAATTTGTTTAAACCGAAATAAGTGGCAATCCAGATATTACCGTTCTCATCTTCTGTAATTGATGAGATGTAGTTATTGCTTATTGAAGTATTATTATCCGAATCGAAATAGAAGTGCTCCATATTACCTGAAACCGGATCAAGTCTGTGTAATCCATTACGGTAGGTCCCTATCCATATTTTCTCTTTACTGTCTTCATAGATACAGTTGATTGCATTTTCTTTTATTTCATCAGATGAGATCTTCCATTGGGAAAATTTTTCAGTGGTTGGATTAAAACAATTAAGTATGCCATTCTTTGTTCCGATCCAAATATTTCCTTTGCTATCTTCCTTGAGTGCCCAAATGGAATTATCAGATAATGAATTTTGATCTTTCGGATCGTGTCTGAAAATTCTGAAGTCATAACCATCAAACCGGTTTAAACCATCTTCAGTTGCAAACCATAAAAAGCCGGACTTATCCTGAATGATATCCAATACATTATTATTCGAGAGACCATCGGCAGTCGTTAACTTATTGAAGAATATTGATTGAGTGAAAACGACATTAGTAAACAATATTCCAATAATAAATATTTTAATCCCCTGATTCATAATTATGTATTGGTTGTTGTTATCTCATCTGAGTAAAACCATTTTTTTTGTTTCTAAAAAATTATCAGCTTTTAGTTGATAGAAATAAACACCAGATGCTAGATGCTTGTTGCTTGATGCTGAATTGAATTCAACTTCATAAGTTCCGACAGGTTTTTCTTCGTTAACTAATGTTGCAACTTCATTTCCTAGTATGTCATATACTTTCAATGTTACGAACCCCACCTCGTTCCTCCCCTTTATTAAAGGGGAGGATGCAGGAGGGGTTGGAATTGAATAACGAATTTTTGTGCTTGGATTGAACGGATTTGGATAATTCTGTTCCAATGCAAATTCATTTGGTAAAAGGATTTCAGCTTCAACTGTTTTTGAATATTCAAACGATCCATCAAAGTCAATTTGTTTTAATCTGTATTGATATTTACCTGCGGGAAGATTTTTATCTGTAAAAGAATAAATATGAGGTTTTGTAGTAGTTCCATTGCCTTTAATAAATTCAATGCTTTCCCAGGCCCCACTTCTTGCGTCTAGCTTCTTACTTCTTTCGACTTGAAATCCAGCATTGTTTGTTTCAGTTGCAGTTGTCCAGTTAAGTGTAATATCATTATTTATAACAGAAGCAGTAAATGAAACAAGTTCAACCGGGACATAATCAGGAACGTAAGCTGTGGCTTCATTACCGTAAATGCTATTCATTCCCATTGCGATAAGTTTTATTCTGTATGTATAAGTTTCATCCAGATTAACATTTGTATCTTCAAATGAATGTGTGCTTAAGTCCGTTTCTGCTATTTTTACATAAGGATTATTGCTAGTAGGTAATCCCAATTTTCTCTGAAGCTCATAACCAACCATTCCAGAAGGAGCTGAACCATTATTCCAGTTTAATGTAACTTTTAATTCACTTTCACTCGCAACAGCTGTGAGCATACTTGGGGGAAGAGGTGGCGTTAAAGGAATAATAGGATTTACTGATACATCATCAATGATAAAGAAATCGATATTATTGGAATTACCTTTATAATAAAAACCTAGCTGAAACTTTTCAGGCGTTTCTATTTGCGTAACAAAATTTTCAGGTCCCATATTAGTTGTAGCATTTAACTCCCAGATAGAATTCCAATCTGTTCCTGAGTTTGTGGTATAAGCACATCCGACTGTTACCGTATCAGACCACCAATCTTCAAAATATTTAAATTCTATTTCTGCCATTCCACCATCCTGAACAGGAAGTTCTGGTGAGATGATGTATGAATATCCATTGAAAAGGGGATCCCAGGTAAATCTTATTTCTCCCGCTAATCCACCTGCTTGATTTGTATTTGACCAGGACCAGTTATTTTGTCCTAATGGACCGATTGCCTGCCATCCATTTAAGTTGTTATCAAAAGTAAATTCATAATTGTAATACATTATTCCAAATCTATAGAAATACCAGACAGGCGATACTGATGCCCCGTTTGAGTTATATTCAACAACTTTCCAGAAATATTTACTTTCAGTTAGTTGTCCGTATTCACTTAATGAGTAATTATTAAAAATAGTTGATGGCGATCCGTTTTTAACACGCGCCGAAGCATCGGAGTTAAACACAAGCAAAGAATCACTAGAAAAATAAACTTCGTTGTAAGTAACACCAGAAGGATTTTGCCAATACAAAATATGATTGGATATTGAAATACCTTTCGCACCGTTTGCTGTCATAGGATTATATGCGGCATCAGGAACCTGAGAATATGATAACCCTGCATAAAGAATAATTATAGCAAATAACTTATTCATACTGCCTCCTGTTTTATAATTAGATAATTATTTTAAATACATCATTTTCTTCGTTTGAACAAAGTCGCCTGCTTTTAATTGATAGAAATAAACTCCGCTTGAGAGATTCTGACCTTCGTCAGAATGACTGTTGAATTCAACTTCATAAGTTCCGGCAGGTTTGTATTCATTGACTAATGTTGCCACCTCATTTCCGAGAACATCGTAAACTTTTAATGTTACAAACCTCTCCCTATGTCCCTCTCCTTGGTAAGGAGAGGGATTTAAGGGTGAGGTTGGAATTGAATAACGAATCTTTGTTACAGGATTAAATGGATTAGGATAATTCTGTTGCAATGCAAATTCATTTGGTGATAAAATTTCAGCTTCAACTGTTTTTGAATATTCAAACGATCCATCAAGATCAATTTGTTTTAATCTGTATTGATAAATACCTGCGGAAAGATTTTTATCTGTAAAGGAATAAGTATGAGGTTTAGTAGTAGTTCCATTGCCAGCAATAAATTCAATATTTTCCCAAGCTTCACTTCTTGCATCTATCTTCTTACTTCTTTCAATTTGAAAACCAGCATTATTTGTTTCTGTTGCAGTTGTCCAGTTAAGTGTTACATCACTTTTCTGAACGCTAGCAGTAAACTGAGTAAGTTCAACTGGTATATTTGCCGGTTGATCATATTTTAAAATAACTCCGCTGTTACCAACGATCCAGGCGTGTGCTGCATCGGTCATATATATGTCTGAGAAAGTAGAAATAGTATAACGTGGTTCAAGATTCCAGTTAGCTCCTCCATCGGTTGTAATATAAACATAACCGCTGGCACAAGCAGTCATTCCGATTGTTCCCAATACAGGTGATTCAGCGAAATGGATTCCCCAAACTGTATTTTCAGGCGGAGTTGTTGCAGTTAACCAGCTTGTACCACCGTTGGTTGTATAATATGTATTTCCAAGTGTACCACCGGCAATTCCTCGTTCACGATCAACGAATGAAATACCATAAGTACCAATTCCACCAACTGCAAGCTGCTGCTGCCATGTTAAACCTCCATCGGTTGTTCTTACTATTCTTTCACCTGTTCCGGCAACCCATCCGTAAAGCGAATCAACCATGTCCATATCCCAAGGATTAAATCCTGTAATTGTTGAAATAATTGTCCAGTTAAATCCGCCATCAGTTGATTTAGCAACAGTGCCATTATATGCCGCTACAATTCCGAAGTTATCATTTATGAAATCAATTGCCAGAATATCCGAGTTGGTTCCGGTTATTCCTGTTGCAATAAGATTCCAGTTATTACCACCATTAGTTGTTACGATTACATTTCCTCCATCACATCCGGCAATCGCATGATTTGGTGAAGGTGCAACAACTTCGTTTATATCTCCTGTAAATGGTGAAGTCTGCTGAGTCCATGTAAATCCTCCATCGGTAGTTTTAGCAACAAAATTTGTCCCCACAACATAGCCGGTTAAAGTATCAGCAAAACTTACATCTTTCATAGTTGTTGTAGTGAATCTGTATCCCAACTCGTTCCAGGTTGCACCTCCATCAGTTGATTTAAATAAATAACCGCTGCTTCCTGAAAGATATGCAGCATTATCAGAACCAAATCTTACTGAATAAAATGTTATTCCCGATGGAAATCCTCCGACTGGACTCCAGGTATTACCACTGTTTGTTGTCCGTAAAACGGTGCTCGATGCACCGCAAGCAATGCCGTTAACAAATGAATCATCAAAGTCCACAGACCAGAGTTGGTTTGATCCGCCGCCATCATAAACTGATGTCCATGTTAAACCAGCATCAGTTGTTTTCGCAATCCTGTTTCTGTGACCGGCAATAAAACCTATTAAGCCTGAACCAGTTGGGGGGAAATAAACGCTGCGATAATCTGTTGAAGTACCATAGATCATTGGAATTAAATTCCAGGTATTCCCGCCATCAGAAGATTTTAACACAGCATCAGCATTTCCCACCACATAAACATTATTTACATCTGTTGAGTAAACTCCATACAATGTTTTTGTAGTTACAGATGTATTCGTTTGTGAAAACCAGTTATCTCCGCCGTTAGTTGTTTTAATGATGAAACCATAAAACCCAACTGACCATCCGATATTCTGATCAATAAAGAAGATATCGTACTTAGTTGTATCTGGTGCATTACTAAGCCAGGTCCAAGTTAATCCTCCATCAGTTGTTTTATGCAGACGCTCAACAAAAGCTCCTGCAGCCCAGCCGAGATTATCATTAAGAAAATAACAGCTTCTGTAAATTCCATTACCACCAATTTGAACAACTTGCCAGGTTTGTCCGCCATCGTGTGTAATTACTGCTTCGCTTTGTGGAGTAACAGTAATAAATCTGTCAGCTGATGGTGCCGAACCAACATATAATGCATTTGGTGTGGGATGCGGATTCATCACTCTCCATTGTGAAAATGATGGATAAGAAAAAAACAAGAGTATTATTATTATGATTAATATTCTGTTCATAATAAACCTCACATTTATATAAAAACAAATTCGCAGCTTATTTATAGTTAGTCTCATATGATACCTAAGAGAAGATTAAGTATTTTTCAATAAATAATTTCTCGGAGGTATTTATGACAACCGTTAATTCTTTTACTGACAGACTTAAATCCAAGTCTGTTAAAAATTCTATCATTAACAATATTGCAAGGGACTTCAACCTTACTCCCATCCTTGCTGAAGCTTACTTCAACCAGATCAAAGATTATTTCACCGAACACGTTCAGCTTAATCTTACCTCTGGTCAGGTGCACTACCTTGCTGTTGATGATCGTGAACCTGCTGGTAAACCTGTTCAACTCTGCTTGAAGAAGTCTGTCCATCTTACTCTTCATAACCCGGATGAGGATTTATCTGTTTATAAGAAAGAAGGACTTGCTGCTCTACGTCAACATCGGCTCATCCGCATTACTAAAGAAGCAATCGAACAAGGTGCGCTGCTTTCTTATGAAGATATTGCATTTCTTCTTACTACTTCTGTTGTCACCATTAAAAGAGATATTGCTTATCTTCGTCGTGGCGGAACCATCATTCCTTCACGCGGATGGAGACACGATATGGGCAGAGGCACTACTCATAAGACTCAAATCCTTGAGCTTTATCTCTCTGGTTATCAGTTCTCTGATATTGAAAAAAGAACTCATCACTCTGAGACTGCCGTTAAGCGTTACATCCAGGATTTTTGCCGCATTATTCTTCTTCATATGAAAAAATTCTCCGTTGACCAGATACGTATCTCTACCAAGTTCTCTAATCGTCTGATTGGCGAATACATCAATCTTTATAAAAAATATTCCAAAGAAGATAATGACAAACTCAAAGCTTTGTTCAATCTCTCAGTAAAAAAAACATTGAAAATAAAGGGCTAAACGCTATGATTAACAAAAACCTGAAGTTTATACCCAGAGATACAAGAGATCATTCAAAAGAATCTGTCGCTGAAAGAAGATATCATCGCATTAAAGGAAAGTCATTGAAGAAGATACTTGTCGATCGTTTCCTTAACCACTACGGTTACGATAAAGGTACTGTTACTGCCAATGCTATTGTTGATGATATCCTTACTACTGTTGAGAGCTTCTATCGTTATTCCGATAACTCTTTTCTTAAACCAGGACAGATGGTTTGGCACGCTGTGCCTTTGGATGAATTTCCTGCTAAAGGTAAATCCATTTATCAGACTGCTCTTAAACCTGTGGTGTTGGATATTATCTCCGACAGTGACATCGAGGATATGAAAAAACCTCTACATCACAGAGAACTTCGTCTTAAAAGAGTTGAACGCTGGACCCAGCAAGCTTATGAGCAAGGTGCTCTTCTCTCTCAGCTTGATCTTGCTGTGCTGCTTTCGGTTAACGAATACACCGCCGGTTGTTACGTTAGAGAATATCAATCTCTTTACGGAAGATCTTTACCTACTCGTGGTAACATACAACAGATCGGAAGTGGACAGACCCATAAGAAAGAAATTATCTCTTTTTATCAGAAGGGTTATCTTGTCCCTGCAATTTGTCAAAGAACTAATCACTCTAAGGATGCTGTTGAACGTTACATCCGTGATTTTGAAGCCGTCAGACTTCTATCGAAAAAGTTTGATGACTTAAATACTATTTCTCTTGTTACTCGTTTATCTAAATCTGTTGTCAGCCAGTATATTGACTTATTACCGGCTGACTCGTAACTTTGTTTTAACCTTCCTTGGGTATCATTTGATACTATTTCAAAAAGAGCATTTTTTTACTTTTAGTAAATGATATATCTACACCGTTATTTGAGTGAACAATTAATTGATAAAAATATACACCTGAGGCGTATCCGCCTTTGGCAGAAACTCCGGATACCAGCTCACGGATGTTTGATTCCGGATTGAATTCAACTTCATAAGTTCCGGCAGGTTTGTATTCATTGACTAATGTTGCAACTTCATTTCCGAGAATATCGTAAACTTTTAATGTTACGAACCCCACCTCGTTCCTCCCCTTTGTTAAAGGGGAGGATGAAGGAGGGGTTGGAATTGAATAACGAATTTTTGTTACAGGATTAAATGGATTAGGATAATTCTGTTCCAATACAAATTCATTTAGTGATGAAATTTCAGCTTCAACTGTTTTTGAATATTCAAACGTTCCGTCAAGATCAATTTGTTTTAATCTGTATTGATATTTACCTGCAGGGAGATTTTTATCCGTATAGGAATAAGTATGAGGTTTTGTAGTAGTTCCATTTCCGGCAATAAATTCAATACTTTCCCAAGCCTCACTTCTTGCGTCTAGCTTTTTGCTTCTTTCGATTTCAAAGCCGGAATTATTTGTTTCAGTTACAGTTGCCCAGGTTAAAGTAACATCATTACCAGTAACTGATGAATTGAAAGAAACAAGTTCAACCGGAACAGGATAAAGATTACCATAAGCAGTATCATTTATTAAAGCGCCTCGTAATGCACCATCTCCATAAGTAGCAGTTGCGCCAAAAAATCTTGAATAATGTTGGCTAGTAAGCACCCAGGCTGTATCAGGCATACCGGGACAATAATAACCGTCATGGGTAACATATCCATCGGCAGTTACACCAAAATAAGTTGAGGTATTTCGAATAATACTTTTTAAGTTTATGCAGGAATCAACACCCTGAAAAGTAACTAGTTGTCCGTTAGCCCAATTAAAATTAAATATAAAAAGTGTATCTCCGCTTGACAATAACCGGACATACAAGCTATCTCCCTCTAATCTGTCATAATAAGTTCCACTAAGTTGAAAGTTCGGATCTACACTCCAGAAATCAATTTTGTAATATTGAATATTATTAATTTCCACTGTATCAGTTGCAGCAAGGATTTTATTAAAAGTAAGGCCAGTGTAAATTTCATAATGCCACTGATTACCAATTTTGAGTGGTAAACACTGAGAGTAAATAACGACTGAACAGAATAAGAATAGAAGAAAAGCTAACTTTTTCATACTGCCAACCTTTCTGAAATATTTTATCTAAATAGTACAAAATAAAAACCTAATGTCAAGTGTTTGCGATATTTTTTCTTAAATTTGTATCATTAAAATTAATAACTCCTCATCCTGAATTTATTTCAGAATCATACTAAAAATCCTGAAGTAATTCCGGAATAACAATAAAAAGATCAATTTATGAAAACAAAACTTGAAATAGCAAAAAACTGGCTGCCTCGATATACAGGAACTAAAATCAGTGAGTTTGGTGATTATATGCTGTTAACTAATTTTCAAAACTATGTTGAAAAGTTTGCTGAGAAGTTTAATTGTGAAATAAAAGGTTTAAATAAACCAATGCAGACTGCAACAAATTCAAGTGGTTTAACAATAATTAATTTTGGAATTGGTTCAGCAAATGCTGCAACTATTATGGATTTGTTAGTAGCCCGTAAACCAAAAGGAGTTTTGTTTCTCGGTAAATGCGGCGGATTAAAACATTCCACAGAAATCGGACATTTTATTTTGCCAACTGCCGCAATAAGAGGTGAGGGAACAAGTGACGATTATAAACCGAAAGAAGTTCCTGCATTGCCTTCCTTTAAGCTGCATAAATTTGTATCAGATAAAATTGTTGCAAGAAAAATGGAATACAGAACAGGAGTCGTTTATTCCACTAACAGACGTGTTTGGGAATGGGATGAAGAATTTAAAAAATATCTGAAAAAACTTTCTACTATTGCTATTGATATGGAAACAGCTACTTTGTTCATTGTTGGATTAGTTAATGAAATCCCAAGAGGTGCTTTGCTGCTTGTATCTGATATACCAATGATACCTGATGGAATTAAAACAGAAAAATCAGATAAAGAGGTAACTGCTAAATTTTCAGACCTTCATTTGGAAATTGGTATAGAAGCGATGACGGAGATCGGAGTAAAAGGAGAACATATAAAACATTTTACTTATTGAATATTTATCCTTTTTTGTTGATTTGATTTTTCTTTGATTTTTCTTTCCAATAGCCAGCAAATACATAACCAGATCATACCGAGCGACCAACCGGCTAAAACATCATTAAATGTATGAATTCCCGGCAATATTCTGCTTATACCTATAAAAAGTGTGATTATAATTCCTGAAAAAATGATAAACCGTTTAGTTGCTTTTGACTGATAATTGCGTGAAGTTATAACAGAAAGAGTGATGTAAAAAATTGTTCCCATCATTGCGTGTCCGCTTGGAAAAGGTGAGATGTGATTCGTTATATATTCATGAGGCTGATAAGGTAATTCGGATGCAAAAATTAGTTTAGTAAACAATAACAATAAACCGCCAGTTATTAAAACAAATAATAATCTCCACAGTCTTCTGGATTCTTTGCGTAAATAATAATACGTAATAATAATTGATATAAAAATGAACATTAAGGCAAAGCCAGCTAATGCAGAAATTTCTTTATTAAAATCCACAAACCATTCTGGACCGTAATAATCAGACCATTTATTTGTGTTTCCCAGATGATTCAGCAGAAATGAAGATATATTATCAGATAATACATCGGTAATCCCAAATACAGTTAATGTAAACAGGAACAGGCAGATAATTAATATTATGAAAGTTATGAGTTCTGGTTTTTTATTAATCACAAAATCAAAATTATTTTTTTAATCTCTTTAATTATTCAGAATTAGTTCTTATGCCAAAGATAAGCAATTAAGCTGAATTAACGAGAATTGAGAATTAAAATATGAACGAAAATATTATTCTAACTTAAATCCTTCTTCTGAAACCTTCGCCCATAACTTCGTGAACATTACTAACAGTAACAAATGCCTTTGGGTCAATCTTCTTAATAATGTTTAATAATTTGGAAAGTTCCTTTAATGTTATCACGGTAGTAAGTATTTCGCGATCGACATTACGATACAGTCCACGAGCTTTAATTGCAGTTGCTCCTCTGCTCATATCATCCATAATAATTTTTGCAATCTCATCAGTTTTATCGGAAATTATATCAACAGATCTTGCATAATCGAATCCATCGATAATAACATCAATAAGTCGGCTTGAAACAAACAACAAAAACAGAGCATAAAAAGTTAAGATAACTGCTGATCGGTCACCGGCAAGGTTTTTAAAATCGATAATAAATCCTGCCAGCAGAATAACAAAAAAATCTATCATCATTATTGCCATACCGGGTTTTGTTCCGAATCGTTTATGCATAATTGCAGCAACTATATCTGATCCGGCAGTTGTTCCTTTAAACTTAAAAATTATTCCTAATCCTAAACCAAGTAATGCCGCGCCAAGCAGAATTAAAAATAAAAAATCATTTTGTTGTAAATCTTTTATTGTTTGTGTTTCCTGCAATTTAATAAAGGAGAATCCCGGAATATCACCTCTGAAAAAATCAATAAAGAATGAATTAAGAGTGAATCCCCAAAATGTTCTTATTCCAAATTCTTTCCCTAATTCTTTAATTCCCCATAAATAAAGTGGAATATTAAGTGACCATATCATTAAACCAACTGGTAAACCGGTCAGATAATGAATACTCATTGAAAGTCCGCTAACACCGCCGGGAACTACTTTTGCGTCAACTAAAAAAATTCCAATTCCGATGGCCATTATTGCTGCACCAATTGCTATAAAGATATATTCAAATACTGTCTGCAATTTTGGATTATGTAACATAACCTACTCTAAGTTTAAATTTTATGGTTCAAAGTTAACGATTGCAGATGAGATGAAGAAAATAAAATCCAGTAAATTCTTAGACAAATTAATTTCAGTTCGCCGAACATTCATACTCATTTAGTATTTTTTAAGTGATAATAAAATAACATTATCCGATTAAAATTATTTTAATGACTCTCAAGCAAAAATTAGAATATCATTACAAAGCATTTGATAGAACTAAACTCGTACCTGATCCACTGCAATTTCTTCACAGGTTTAAAGAAGAAAGAGATATTGAAATCATTGGATTGATTGCTTCCATTTTTGCTTATGGTAATGTTAAACAAATTGAAAACAGTCTGGAAAAAGTGATAAATGTTATGGGTAAAAAACCATATTCATTTATTAAAAATTATAATGATCAATATAGCAATAGAAAAATATCCGGTATCAGGCATCGTTTTTACACTGAAGATGATCTTAAGAAATTGTTTTTTGTTCTTAGTAAGGAGTTAAATAAGCACGGATCAATAAGACAAATATTTTTACAAGGTTACAATATTTCTGATAATAATGTAAAAAATGGCATTTCAAAGTTTTCAAATTACTTCATAAACTCATTTATTGAGACATTTGGTACAATCTCAAATGGCATAAAATTTATGTTTCCTATGCCTGAAAAAGGCAGCGCCTGTAAAAGAATGAATCTTTTTCTAAGGTGGATGGTGCGAAAAGATGAACTTGATTTTGGTTGGTGGAATGAAATTTCTGCCTCTAAACTTGTAATACCTGTTGATACTCATATTGCAAGAATCTGCCGTTATCTTAAATTAACGCGCAGAAAAAATTCTGATTGGAAAATGGCTGAAGAGATTACCAATAATCTAAAAAAGTTTGATCCTGATGATCCGGTAAAATATGATTTTGCTATTTGCCATATTGGAATAAGAAAATTAAAGTTTTAAGTTTCCATAGATAAGAATTGATTAAAATATTAAAATGAAAAAAATAAACGAAGACAGCTTTCCGCTAAAATATTTTCTTTACTTTTTGTTGATTGCTATAATAATTGCAGTATCCGGTTTTATTTATTATCAGAACAGAAAAGTAACAATTGAAGACGAACTTTACAGGCACGTTGCTACAATAAAGGAAATGAAACTTACTCAGATTGAGCGTGAACAAAATCAGAGAAAGCAAACCATTCAATCTTATCTTTTACTTCCGGTTGTTGAGAATGATCTTGAAAAGCTTTTAACCGGCAAGAAGAATGATCAGGTGATTAAAAGTATTTCCAGATGGTCAAATGATTTAAGATCAGATTTTGATTTTGTTAGTGTTAATATATTTGATAAAAACGCTGATCTGCTTTTTTCAACTGACAGCACACAGAGTTTATACAATAATTTTTTAAAACATGAACTGACTATTTTACTTCAAAAAGAAAATTCAGAGTTATCAAATCTTTATTTTGGCGATAATAAAAGTCTTTTGCAGGCAATAATTACACCGGTTAAGATATCCGGAAAAATTCTTGGATATATCTGGACAGAGATTTCATTTTTTGAATACCTTCATCCGATTATCTCTTATACAAAACAAGAAACAGAAGATGTAGAATATATCTTATTAAAAAAAGAAAGTGATCTCGGATTTATATTAAAAGATGTTAAAGAAGATAATCAGTTTAAAATAAAAACCATTCCATTAAACAGAACAGATAAAGCCGAACTGGAGGCTTTATTAAGAGGTAAAGAATTTTTTAAAGGTGCAAAATCCAAAGGGGCAGAATTTTTTGCTTCGGTAAATAATATTCCTTCAACTGATTGGATTTTAATAGCTAAAATCGATCAGGAAAGTGTAACTCAATCTACTAGAAATGCAGCGATGCTGGTTTCTTTTATTTCTGTTTTATTAATTGTTCTTACTGCAAGCATAACTTATGCAATCTGGAAAAGAAGCAGATTGCATTTTCTGACTCAAACAGTAATACTTAGAAAAGAAAAAGATGCTATCAGTGAACGTTATACCTCTTTAACAAAATACGCTAATGATGTTATTCTGAGTATAAGCAAAAACGGAAAAATTTTAGAGGCTAATCAAAAAGCATTTGATTTATATGGATATTCAAAAGATGAATTAATTAACAAAGACATACTGGATCTTAGTCAGGATAGAAAAAAAGATATTGAAGTTATTTTTTCTTCTATCAATAATCCGGATGGAATTTTGTTTGAGACAAATCATAAAAGAAAGAATGGAACTGTTTTTCCGGTTGAAATAAGTGCTAAGCTTATCAAGCAAGGTAATGAAGAAACTTTACTGGCAATTATCCGCGATAATACAGAAAGAAAAAAACTTGAACTTGATCTGATTCTTGCAAAAGATAAAGCAGAGGAAATGGACAGATTAAAAACAACATTTCTTGCTAATATGAGTCACGAACTTAATACACCTATGAGCGGAATAATCGGATTTTCTGAACTTTTATTGTCTGAAATAGAAAATCCTAATCAAAGGGAAATGGCAAAGATAATTTATAAAAGCAGTAAACGATTAAATGAAACATTAAACTCAATACTCGATCTTTCCAAACTTGAATCTAATAATCTTCAGTTTAAATATAACTCCTTTGATATCGTTTCGCTGTTGCAGGAATGCAAATTTGCCTTTATAGAAAATGCAAACAAAAAAGGAATTCAGTTTTCAGTAACTTCAGATCAGCCGAAAATTCTGGTTTATTCTGATCAAAGCATTGTTCATAAAGTATTGTGTAATATCATTGATAATTCTATCAAATACACCGATAAAGGAGAAGTAAATCTCCATTTGTCAGAGTCAGCCGAAAGTGCACTTATTTCTGTATCTGATACTGGAATCGGAATTCCTCAGGAAAGTCTAAATCAGATATTTGAACCGTTCAGACAAGGCAGTGAAGGGCTGAACAGAAAGTTTGAAGGTATGGGATTGGGTCTGAGTATTACAAAAAAATATATTGAAGTTCTGGGAGGTAAGTTGAAAATAAGCAGCACGCCGGGCATTGGTACAAAAGTAACAATTGAACTTCCTAAAAAATAAATCGGATTTTCTTTTAAATTAGAAAATAATCCAAAAATTAGTTGAGAATAATAACTAATCCTGCTTAAATTTGAGCCACTGTTTTAGAGGAAGTGTGGCTCTAACCACATCAATAATTGCTCAGTAATAGGAGAAAAAAAATGGCAGAGCAAAAAAAATTTGTTCCGTTTGTCTCACCTGAAACCAATATGACTGAATTCACAGTCCGTGCTTTAATAATCGGATTAGTGCTAGCTGTTGTACTTGGTGCAGCCAATGCTTATTTAGGATTAAAAGCAGGAATGACCATTGCTGCAACTTATCCCGCTGCAGTTATAGGTATGGCTTTAATCAAATTAATGAAAGGAACTATACTTGAAGAAAACTTTACCAGAACAGTTGGTTCGATTGGTGAATCAATTGCTGCCGGAGCGATCTTCACTTTACCAGCATTTTTTATTGCAGGAATATGGAATCCTTTCTTTACCCCCGGTAATTATATGATATCTGCTGCAATTATGGCAGCCGGCGGTATCCTTGGGATTATGTTCGTTGCATTATTAAGGAGAGTAATGGTAGAAGACGTTGAATTACCTTTTCCTGAATCAGTTGCAGCAGCAGAAATTCACAAAGCCGGAAGACACGGTGCGGGTGGTTCCAAGTTTTTATTTGGCGCAATGGGTATCGGAGCAGTAATTCAGTCATTAGGACAATTTAAATTATTTGCTGTTTCCTGGGATAAATTATTTAATCTTGGAAAAGGACATTTATTATTCAGATCACCTGATGTTAGCCCTGCATATATGGGCGTTGGGTATATTATTGGACCAAGGCTTGCATCATTAAACTTTTCGGGTGGAGTTCTTGCCTGGGGATTATTAACACCGATGATTGCTTATTTTAAATATTACAATCAGGAACTCCCTGCTGATTTTAACTGGGCTGATACAATGGTTAAGGTTTGGAAAGATTATGTAAGACCGATTGCAATTGGCGGAATGTTGGTTGGTGCCGGTTTTACTTTGTGGAAAATGAGAAAAAGTTTAATTACCGGTATTGCAAGGTCTGTTAGCGATGTTAAAAAAGCTGCTGCCGGTGAACATACAGAAATCAGAACTGAAAAAGATATAAGTTTTAAATGGATAATGATTGGAATTTTAGGAACAGGCGTCGCAACATTTTTTATTTATAATTATTTCGCACAAAATATTCTTGCAGCTTTAGTAGCAACCATTGTGATGATAGTAGCAGGATTTTTCTTCGCTGCTGTTTCAGGATATCTTGTTGGTATTATAGGTTCAAGTAATAATCCGATAAGCGGTTTAACTCTATCTACATTAGTAGTAGCTGCAATTTTAATGGTTGCTCTTGGTATGAAAGGGACACAAGGTGTTGCTGCAGTGCTTGGTGTTGCAGCAGTTGTTTGTGTTGCTGCTGCGGTTGCCGGAGAAATGTTACAAGATCTTAAAGCCGGACATATTCTTGGAGGTACTCCCTGGAAAATGCAGCTTGGTGATATTGTTGGTATTCTTGTTTCTGCTGCGGTAATGTTTATCCCTCTTTTAATATTACACGAAGGTGATGTTAAAATGGGCGGTACAGGTTTTGGTGGAGATAAACTTCCTGCACCTCAGGCAAGCTTGATGGCAATTCTTTCAAAAGGTATTGTTGGCGGCGAAATGGAATGGATATTAATTTTTGTTGGTATGTTGATGGGTATAGCATTTATTTTAATGAATGTTAAAAGTCCTATGCTTGTTAGCGTTGGAATGTATTTACCGCTTGGAACTACATTTGCAATTTTTGTTGGTGGTTTGATAAAAGGTATTGTGGAAAGAGTAAACGTAAAAAGAAACTTTAATGATGCGCAAAAATCCAGAGTTGACAACAACGGAATTTTACTTGCAGCAGGTTTGATTGCGGGTGAAGCACTTATCGGATTACTATTTGCCGGTTTAGCTTTTGGTGAAATTAAATTATTTGAATTAAGTGCTGAACCTTCATTCCTAATTAGCTTAATAGTATTTGCTTTTATTGCATGGCTGTTAGTACAAATACCGGTTAAGAATGCTGGTAAGCCGGATGATCCTGCACCACCACAGGTTTCTATGTAGTGTTTATTAAATTATTATTTAAATGTCACACTGAGTTTATCGAAGTGTGACATTAATTATTTTATTCCTGTATTGATATGGCGAAGTCATTCAAAGAAAGAAAAAAAATATTAAAGAGTGCTAACACATTAGAGCTTACTCCGATCAAAATATACGCTGATGATAAAAACGATAATAATTTGATCACTGTCAGAGTTCCGAAATTCAGGAATAAATTTGCGGTAAAATATATATCACCAAAATTAAAGAGTGATCATTTTAAAATTAAGCTTGATGAGTTCGGCTCTGCGGTCTGGATTAATATCAATGGAAAAACTAAAGTTGAAAAAATAATTAAAGATGTAAAAAATAAATTCGGTGATGAACTATTGCAGGAAGAAGAACGAATTACAAAATTCATTTTTCAATTGTATTCACAGGGATTTATATCATTTAAAGAATTAAACTAAAGGAGTTATTATGGGATCAGTATTAGGTCACTTAAAACCAGAACTGGTTTGGTATCACTTCGAGGAAATTTGTAAATATCCCCGATGCTCAAAAAAAGAAGAAAAAATTGCTGATTATGTCGTATCGGTTGGTAATAGATTAGGGCTTCAAACTGAAAAAGATAAGTTTGGAAATATCCTTATCCGTAAGCCGGCAACACCGGGCAAAGAAGGTCTTAAGACTGTTACTATGCAAGGTCATATCGATATGGTCTGTGAAAAAAATCGCGGTGTTGAACACGATTTTGAAAATGATTCTATTCAGCCATATATAGATGGGGATTGGGTAAAGGCAAAAGGAACAACACTTGGTGCAGATAATGGAATAGGTGTGGCTGCTGCTCTTGCTGTTCTTGAAGCTAATGATATTGAACACGGTCCGATAGAAGCTTTGTTTACTCTTGATGAAGAAACAGGATTAACCGGCGCATCAAGTCTGAAAAAAGGCTGGCTGAAGGGCGATATTCTTATCAATATGGATTCTGAAGAACTTGGCACATTGTTTATCGGCTGCTCTGGAGGAAAGAACACTGTAGCTAAATTTAAAATCAAACCTGAAAAATCACCAAAAAATTATTCTGCTTTTGAATTGAAAGTTGAAGGATTAAAAGGCGGACACTCAGGTCTTGAAATTCATGCTGGAAGAGGTAATGCAGTTAAAATACTTAACAGAGCAATATGGGAATATTCAAAAGATAATAAATTAAGATTAGCTGAAATAAACGGCGGCAATAAACATAATGCAATTCCAAGAGAAGCGTTTGCAGTTGTTCTTGTTCCAAAAGCTAATGATAATAAATTTAAAAAATTTGTTAAAAATTATAACGAAACTGTTAAAGCTGAAAACGCTACAATTGAACCTGATCTTTCTGTTTCGCTTACCAAGCATGCAGTTCCTGAAAAAGTTATGGATGAAAAAACTCAGAAACGTTTAGTTGATGCTTTGTACGCTATTCCGCATGGCGTGATAAAAATGTCAAACGATATTCCAGGTTTAGTTGAAACATCAACAAATCTTGCTGTAGTAGAAACCGTTGGTAAAAGTGTAAATATTGTTACAAGCCAAAGAAGTTCTGTTGCATCTGAGATTAAAGATATAACTGCAATGGTAACATCAGTATTGCAGCTTGCTGGAGCAGAAATTACTTATGGCGACGGTTATCCTGGCTGGAAACCAGATATTAATTCTGATGTTTTAAAAGTTTTCAAATCAACATTTGAAAATATGTATGGTAAAGAACCGGAAGTTACTGCAATACACGCAGGACTTGAATGCGGAATAATAAAAGAAAAATATCCGGATATGGATATGATCTCTTTTGGTCCGACTATGTTTGGTGTGCATTCACCTGATGAAAAATTACAAATATCTACTGTGCCGGAATTCTACAATCAACTTGTAAATGTTTTAAAGAACATTCCTGCTAAATAAGATATTTGCCTTATTTATTTTTTAAGCAGATACCTTTATAAAGTATCTGCTTTTTTTATTATTATATAAAAATAATTCCTATGTCATATTTAGCTTATTTAAGTAGGACAATAAATTAATAATAATTTCACGCTACAGTTATGTAAGCGTGGTTAAAAAAGCAGAAAAAAATATGGAAGCAACATTAACACAAAAACCTCAGCCATCCTCTTTTTTAAGATGGAGTGCATTGCTTTTAATAAGTCTGGCAATGCTGGGCAACTATTACATTTATGATAGTATCAGTCCGCTTGCAGATTTATTAAAATCACAACTTGGATTTTCAGATTCAAATATCGGATTGCTAAATGCAATTTATTCTTTTCCTAATATTCTTATGGTTCTTGTCGGTGGATTGATAATTGACAGAATTGGAACAAGAATTTCTGTCGTGATTTTTACTTTTTTAATAACACTTGGCGCAGTAATAACCGCTGTAACAGGTAACATTTATATTATGGCAACCGGAAGATTAGTTTTTGGTCTTGGTGCGGAATCTATGATTGTTGCAATTACAACTATTATTGCCAGATGGTTTAAAGGAAAAGAATTATCCTTTGCATTTGGGTTAAATCTTACTGTTGCAAGATTAGGTTCATTTCTTGCACTCAATTCTCCAAGCTGGGGAAAAAGTTTATATGAATATTGGCAGTCTCCGCTTTGGGTTACGGTTGCAGGAGGAGTTTTTGCTTTAGTAGCTATTATCATTTATTATGGATTAGATTTATACGCTGTCAAAAATTATGAAATGCCCAAAGATGGTGAACAGGATAAAATTGTATTTAAAGAAATATTCAAGTTTGGAAAATCATTTTGGTTTATAACAGCCCTTTGTGTTACTTTTTATTCTGCGATGTTTCCATTTCAGACTTTTGCAATTAAGTTTTTTCAGGAAGCTCATGGCACAACAAGAGAAGTTGGAGGCAACCTTTCCAGTATTTTAACTCTTGCAGCAATGATATTTACTCCTTTGTTTGGTTTACTATCTGATAAAATCGGAAAAAGATCTTTGCTGATGATGTTCGGATCATTATTGATTATTCCGGTTTACCTGATGATGGCTTATAAATTTGGCAGACCGGAAGTAATGCAGGATAGTGATTTTATTCATCTTACAATTAAATTTTTTGATGTTGATGGAGCGATTCCGATTTATTTGATTCTTCCAATGGCAATGATGGGAATTGCTTTCTCACTTGTTCCGGCTGTTATGTGGCCCTCGGTAGCAATAATAGTAGAACCAAAACGCCTTGGAACTGCTTATGGTTTGATGACAATGATTCAAAATATTGGTTTGTTTGGATTTAATTTATTAATCGGATTTGCAAATGATATCTCTAAAGCAAGTGCAACTAATCCAACAGGATATAATACGGGAATGTGGATCTTTTCTATTCTTGGTTTCTTAGGATTACTCTTTGCATTCTTATTGCGTAAATCAGAAACCGGACCCGGCGGACACGGATTAGAAGAAGGAATGAAAAAAGCTTAATTAAGTGTTACAGGGGATTAATTTAATTTATCAATAAGGAGTAAGTATGAAAAGTGTTACTGTTGTTCTCGCTTTCTTTTTTGTGTTAAATTTTTCACCCTTCAATAACGCTCAGGTTTGTTGTGGTATTGACGCACTTGCCGGTATGTTGTTGCAATCAGGGGTTTACGGTGGTTATGGCGTGCAGCAGTTTTCTGCAACAGGCTTAAATGATTATATAAAACATTATAATAATAAGAGACCAGATCTTACAAAGAAAATGGATGAGTTTGGTTTTGCTACCGGCTGGCGTGTAGGAGCAAATATTGTTCAATTTCAAGATAGGAATATGCTCTATGGATTGAATGTATTCTATCAGCAGATACAGGAAAAACACGAAGCAAGAGCTATGCTTTTAAACGATATAACTGGTAAAAGAGAATATGCGCTTACACTTGCTTCTTATGGATTCGGAATGGCAGTGTCGTATGTGATCAGTAAAAGCTTTGATTATAAAATAATTGATGCAAAGTTGAACTGGAACAAAGCAACTCTTATTAATAAATATACCGAAGGCACTAATCCTTCCACGGACAGAAGCTTCAAAATCCTGATGCATCTATTGGCGGACAGGTCAGCACAGGAATATTGTTTTATCCATTGCCGCCGTATATTTCATTTGAGGTAAATGTCGGTTATTCCTACTTTACAATTGATGAAATGCAATTTGAATCTACTAAATCATATTTATCAACGAATGAAGACAGCAATGAAAAAATGGATAATTTTATTGATGCTGGTGGATTTTTTGCTTTTGCTCATCTGAATTTAGCAATACCTTTCTGATTGGACGATCATAAGTAAAGAATTAATTTTAGTATTGATATTAAAATTATAAATTACTTTTTAACACAGAGGAGAATATGGCAAAACTAACAAAACTTGATTCTGCATCTGTAATTGCTATCCGCGATTGTATGGGTGCAAAAAAGAATGAAAGAATTCTTGTATTAACCGATGAAATTAAAAGAGAGATTGGACTTTCTCTTCATCAGAATGCAATCAGATTAGGCTATCATTCTCTTCTTGTTGAAATGAAATCCGGAAAAATTAACGGCGAGGAACCATCAGACGAAGTTGCTGATTTGATGCAAAAGTTTGATGTGGTTTTTTGTCCTACTGCAAAATCCTTAACTCACACCGATGCAAGAAGAAATGCATCTGCAAAAGGAGTTCGCATTGCTACTTTTCCCGGAATTACAAAAGATGTAATGATTCGCGGATTGAATGCTGATTATAAAAAGATTTCAGCATTAACTATAAAACTTCAGAAGATTTTAGAAACCGGAAAAGAAATAAGAGTAACTGCGCCAGCAGGAACTGATATTACATTTTCTATTGCCGGAAGAAAAGCTTACGCAAGTAAAGGATTGTTTCATGCAAAAGGGGAAAGCGGCAATCTCCCAACTGGTGAAGCATTTTTAGCTCCTGTTGAAGGAACAACAAACGGAGTTTTTATTGTTGATGGTTCAATGGCTGGACTTGGTTTGATAAAAAATGTCAATATAAAAATCGAAGTTGAAAACGGCTATGCAACAAAAATAACGGGCGGAGTTCCTGCAAGAAAATTAAAAGCTATGCTTGATAAAGTAGGTAAAGATGCAAGAAACATTGCTGAGTTTGGAATCGGCACAAATGATTCTGCAAAACTAAGCGGAGTATTACTTGAAGATGAAAAAGTTATGGGAACAATTCATATTGCTTTGGGTAATAATGTTTCAATGGGCGGCAGTGTAAATGTTCTGATTCATCTTGATGGAGTAGTTAAAAAGCCAACAGTCTGGATGGATGGAAAACTTTTAATGAAAGAAGGAAAGCTGCTGGTTTAATTTATCTACTTTTTAAAATACATTACATTATCAATTCCTTTAAAATCAGAATCCTGAGTCCAGATTTTTGCCTTTATACTTTTTGCTGATGCAATTATCAAACTATCAGCCATTGGTATATTTTTCTCATTACTGATCTTCGCTGCTTCAATTGAAATCTGAATTGTAATATCTATAACCTTAGCCTGCTGCATTAAAGCTACTGCTTGAATCGCACTATTTTCATCTCTTTGCTGAACTACTTTTTTATAGACTTCATAAATGTTGATTGTTGAAACTGCAAGATTATCTGTATCCTGAATTATTGAAGCAAAATGTTTTGCATTCTTTCCATCTGCAAAATATTCTAGCCAACCGGACGAGTCAACTAAATTCATTCGCGTTCTTCCTCTCTCTCAATATTTGTATCAATCCCTTTAAGAAAACCTCTTGCATTTTTTATATCAGGAAGAGGGACAAACTCAATCCTGTCGCCGAGATTTATTATTTGAATTTTCTGACCCGGCTTAAGATTTAGTGTCTCACGAATTTTCTTTGGTATAACAATCTGATATTTCGGTGATAAAACTACAGTTGTCATAAATAATTTCCTCTATTTTACTGAAATATATCGATAAAGTTACGTAAAGCAAAGTAATAAATGTGTAAAAGAGATATATCTTAAATCCGAAATAGAAATACAGAAAGGACTATTTAAATATCAAAAAAAGGGATAAATTAGAGAAAAAAATATTCACCAATTGGGTGAAATAAATTTTCAACAATACTTATTCTTC
>Ga0116185_1000789_pt1 | contig 34590 bp, 24 predicted proteins | sample AD_JPNNA7_MetaG_FD_89754 | JGI IMG/M metagenome (GOLD analysis project Ga0116185, IMG submission 89754) | Active sludge microbial communities of municipal wastewater-treating anaerobic digesters from Japan - AD_JPNNA7_MetaG | ecosystem: Engineered > Bioreactor > Anaerobic > Digestate | place...
GATTGAGGAATTGGAATGCATCCCAAACCGGCATTTGCTTTTTATCGAACTTTAAATAATCATTGCGTTTCTCCATTACGAAATCATACGTTTGATACGTGTGGTTAAGCTTATAGAATTCACGCACCGTATCCCTTACCGTATTTTCGTAATCGCGGAATTCTTCTTTAGTTTTATTCTGTGCTATCGTTTCAGGTTCGGGATAGCGAACCAGAAGATCATCTTCCCACTCGTCTAATGATTGTAATGGGTTTGTTTGCGGCAGTAAATCGGCAGTGTTCATATCGTAGAGTTTTAAAATGCTTAAACATAAAGGTAATTGAAAAGTTGCATTTTTAAATATCCCCAATCAGAAATTAGAAATATAAGCACGCAGATAAAATATTGTGCATTGCTGAAAAAAGATAAGAACGTAAAAGTGTGCGACGCAAGAATGCCTCATAGTAATTCAAAAGTCTGGCTTATAAAAAATTCTTACAACACAACCCGCTTCATATTTGGAGACAATGCATGCATAACAAGCCAAGCTGTCAGATATGCAAACCCACAAATAAAGAACATGATATAATAGCCTGTTTCAATACTGCCCAGCGCTTTATAATGATCAAACAAAATTCCTGCAAGTTTTGCGATAAGTAGACCGCCTAAAGAGCCCGCCATGCCGCCAATTCCGGTTACAGTACCCACTGCTTTTTTAGGGAACATATCAGAAACGGTAGTAAATATATTGGCACTCCATGCCTGGTGGCCCGAAGTAGCAATACCAATTATTACAACAGCTAACCACATATTTAAAGATCCAAGATATTGTGCAAAAACAACAGGCAAAGCAAACAGTGCATAAATGAACATAGATGTTTTTCTTGAACGAAAAACAGCCCATCCTTTTTTTATAAAGTACATAGGTAACCAGCCACCAATAATACTGCCGAAAGTTGACATAGTGTAAACCAATGCAACCGGCATTGATACTGCTGTTCCGGAAATTCCATACTGTGCTTTTAAAAATGCAGGCAGCCAGAACAAATAAAACCACCATACAGGATCAGTAAGAAATTTTCCTAAAACAAACGTCCATGTTTGCCTGAATTTAAGTAGCTGCGTCCATGAAACTTTACGGGTATCTGCAATGGTATCTGTTACTTTTATTTCATCCTCGTCACCGTGTATATAATCAAATTCTGCTTTTGATAAGCGTTTGTGTTTTAAAGGAATTTCATAAAACGCATACCAGCAAACCAGCCATATAAAACCAATAGCACCGGTAAGAATAAAAGCCCATTGCCAACCCATTTTTGCAGCGATCAACGGAACGCAAAGCGGCGCCACAATTGCGCCGATATTGGTACCTGAATTAAAAATGCCTGTTGCAAATGCACGTTCTTTTTTTGGAAACCATTCTGCTGTTGTTTTTATTGCCGAAGGAAAATTGCCAGCCTCCGTTACACCCAAAAAAGCCCTTGCCACACCAAAGCCAAGTGTACTGCTTACCAATGCGTGACAAACTGCTGCAATACTCCATGCAAATATTGAAACTGCATAGCCAAGTTTTGTTCCAATTTTATCGATCAATCTTCCGGCAAATAATAAACCGATTGCATACGAAAGTTGAAAAGCAATTACGATGTTGGAGTAGTCAGATTCCGTCCAGTGAAATTGACCTTCAAGCTTTTCTTTTAGCAAGGCTATTACCGCCCTGTCAAGATAGTTTATGGTTGTGGCAAAGAACACAAGCGCACAAATCGTCCACCTGAACTTTCCTATGGCCTGTTGCTGCATTCGTAAATTTTATTTTGTTAAAGATGCTGAATATTTTTTGTTGACGGGCTTTTGTATTTCATGGCATCGCCGGTTGTGTCACTCACTTGTACGGTTGGAAAAACGGTCGACAGTCGACGATCAACTGTCGACCGAAGATTCTTCAGCACAAGTGTCCAGCCACGGCGGGAAGGAACGATCACCAAAGCTTCTATAGTTCGGCTCCGCTCACTACTGGCTCAAAAAGTTCCCTTGCTATGGATGCAGTTTTACTTTAAGCACCATATCATCGGCTGTAATAAACAACACATCTTTCGTTTCATTGAAAGCGCAGTTAGAAGTACGACGTTCATAAATTTTTATCAGTGCCAATAATTTTCCTGTGGGGGAAATGATATCAACGCCATCAGGACCCGAACTGAAAATATTGCCATACTTATCAATTTTGAACCCATCGGCACCCTGCTTTACAATTGCCTTTTCTTTTAAATCTGTTGCACCCAGTAACAGACCGCCGCTTTTAATATTACCGTTTTCATCAAGATTGTACGCGAACCATCCGGGATGTTTATCGTTGCTGCTGGCAACGTACAAGATCTTTTCATCAAGCGACAATGCAATGCCATTGGGGTTGGGAATTGAATCGATGAGCAAAGTTGTTTTGCCATCAGTGCTTATTTTATAAACGCCTTCAAAACTTAATTCGCGTTCAGGATCATCAGCACCTTTTGGCAAGCCATAAATCGGGTCGGTGAAGTAGATATTCTTTTTGCTGTCTTCAATAAGATCATTCGGACTGTTGAATCTTTTGCCTTTATAGTTGGCTGAAAGTACTGTGAATACAGGCTTTGGAGCATCAAGCGGCGCATTCATTCTTGCTACCTGCCTGTTCCCAGACTGGCAAAGCAATAGTTTTCCATCTTTCTCAAGAAAGAGGCCATTGGAACCGGTTTCACCGGCACGAAACGCAGTATCGGTATAGCCGGAAGGTGTTAGATATAACGTCGGCGTATCTTTCATGTTCCACTGGTATATTTTATTTTCGGGTACATCAGAGAAGATGAGCATTTGTTTAGAAGCGATCCAAACAGGGCCTTCGGCCCAGGTGTAATTTCTGCCAATACTTTCAATGGTTGCGTTACTATCAATAATACCAAGAGCACTGCTGTCGTATATTTCTATTTTGCCGAGCGCACTGTCTTTAACTATTGGTTTCGGTTCTTTGTTTTCTGTGTTGTTGGTGCCGCAACCGTACCACGGAATGATGCAGCACAAAGCAATAGCAGATAATATACTTTTCATAATGGCGTATTTTAAGAGATAAATTTATTGATAATCATTCAATATAAGAGCCTGGCCTTTAATCAAAGCTTCATCAGCATCCTGCTGCTTGATTATATCTTTCAAACCCAGCACAGATAAAGCTTCTGTGTATAGCGTTAACAATGTACCTGATGAAACAACGGTTACTGAAACATAGTTTTTGTTTTGTATATCTTTCAGTTCTTCACCAATCAGCATCCCGCTTAAATAATGATAGTTCTCTTTTTTGTCCGATGCACCAAGTAATTGATTGGTTCTTACATGAAAAATACTGTTTAGTAAACTTGTACTAACAGCTTCACAAATACCTTTTATAAATGATTCGTTATTGTTCATTATTTTATCCGCTTCAACAGATGCAGTTAAAATGCTTTTAGTGCTCAGCAGGTCAAACACTTCGCCTGTCATATACGTTTTAATCTCTCTTACAATATCATTTTGAATTACTACATGTTTTGAATGAGTGCCTGGAAAAATGAATAATTGTTCGTCATTTGTATTTTCAATATTGCAACCTGCAAGTATGGTTTCTTCGCCGCGCATTACATCATTTGCTGAACACACACCTGATATAATGATCATTTGGTGCCTGCATTTTTCTGTAACAGGAATAATACCTGTTTCAAGTTCAGCATTATTTACATTGAATGGGATTGATTTGTAAGGCAGTTCCAGCATGCCAATAGAAGAGGAAGCCATACCCGAAATGATAACCGGAAGATTGTCTAAAGAATATCCAACCTTTTCTTCAAGTAATTTTATTTGTTGCAGTATCACATCGCTGTAAAATAAAATCCTGTCTGTAGAGTGCTGTTCTTTCCATAAAGCATAAGTTGCTGCTATGCCTTGCGCTGATTTTGCTTCGGCCAACATTTGCCGGGTTGCCGTATCTGCTAATCTTAATCGAAAAGAGGTAGTACCCCAATCGCAACTGAGAAAATACTTCATGAAAATGTTTTGATTCCAACCATTGACTACTGAATAAATATGTGTTAACTATTCATTGCCACAATCAGTTTATTTGCTTTACTGGTAAGCTCCTGCAAATAACTATCGTTAATAATGGCTTTGCTGTTTACCAAAGCGCTACCAATTCCAAAGGCCACTGCACCTGTTGCAGCAAATAACTTTATATTGCCTGCATCAATGCCACCGGTAGGCATTACACGAATATGATTTAGTGGTGCCAGAATATTTTTTATGTAGTCCGCATTTAATGTAGGAAATACTTTTACAATATCAGCACCATTATTATGTGCACTTAAAATTTCTGTTGGTGTAAATGCTCCTGGAATACTTACTACGCCTGCATCTTTTGCTACATGAATAACTGTAATATCCAGCGAAGGCGATATCAGAAACGCAGCCCCGGCATCTATCGCATTCCTCGCATCTTTTGCGTCAAGAACAGTTCCTGCACCAATCAGCATTTTGCCTTTAAATACGTGGCTGAGTTGTTCTATTACTGGCAACGCATTTTCAGAATTCAAGGTTACTTCAAGTATGCGTATACCACCTTCATGCAAAGCGCTGGCAATTGCTTCAATATCTTTAGGCGGCATGCCACGAAGAATGGCTACGATCTTATGTTCAAGTATCTGTGATAGTGCTGACACAATTAATTTTTTATTGTTAATGAACTTCTGCTGACCAAAGAATAAAAATACCAATAAATTTTTCAGTTATTAAAAACTGAATAATAGCAACATACTTTATTACGTGAAAGAATAATTTCCTGAGTACAGATTTTTTATCCAGCCAAAGTATTTCATGGCATCATGGTTGTGTCACTCACTTGTACGTTCTGAAGAAGAGGCAACAAGGCAAAGAGGCAACAGGCAACGAGGCAAAGAGTACTTCACTGTTCACTATTCACTGTTCACTGCTCACTGACGGATGCCATTCCTTCGCTTACATGTCGCCATGAAAAGGGAACTGTGAACCGAGCGTGGCAACAGAGGCTTCATTCATATTCTGCAGCTCACCAAAAAAATGTACAACCAACTAAAGCAATAAAGTTTTAAATTGTTTGCCCTAACGAAAACTGTTTTATATGAGCCAAAAATCCGGGCGCCGTTCTTTTATTAAAAATATTGGTATTGGCAGTGTTAGCGCTGCAATTATTCCCACGGGTATTGTTTCTGCAGCAGGTGAAAAAGCAATCATAGTTGAAAGCGACAACGCACAAAAGGAAAATAAGAGGGCTTACAACAGTGCTTATACAGGCAGCAATTTAAACCGCATCGCTTTTCCTTTAGGCGGACTTGGTGCCGGTATGATTTGCATGGAAGGCACAGGTTGTGTATCGCATGTATCGGTGAGAAACAAACCTGAAATTTTTAATGAACCCGGCATGTTTGCCGCAGTTTCAGTTAAAGGAATAAAAAATGGCGCCAAGCTTTTGGAAGGACCCGTGCCCGACTGGAAAAAATTTGGCCAGCAGGATGCGGGCAATGGTTCAGCGGGTGCTACCACTGGTTTACCACGTTTTCGTAATGCCTCTTTCGATGTAAAATTTCCCTTTGCGTATCTTAATATCAGTGATGCGGATTTGCCCTTAAAAGTTTTGGTAACAGGCTGGAGCCCTTTTATACCAACAGACGAAGACAGCTCGGGCATGCCGGTTGCATCTTTTGAGTATAAGTTTATCAATACCGGTAATACACCACTTGAAATTGTTTTTTCTTACAACGCAAAAAACTTTTTAAAAACAGACAATGGCAAAAATTCGATACGGCCATTTGAAAACGGTTTTATTCTTACAGACGCCGGAACAACTGAAAAGCCGCAAAAATCTGAATTCGTCATTTTTACAAATGATGCAGCTACCGTTGTAGATCATTGCTGGTTTCGCGGTGGCTGGTGGGACCCTCTTACCATGGCCTGGAATACTGTAAAAAATGGCGAAGTAAAAGCAGTTGCAGCAGTAGAAAGTGATGCACCGGGTGCTTCATTGTTTGTACCGTTTACAGTTGCTGCAGGTAAGGAAAAAACAATAAACGTAATGATGGCCTGGTACACACCAGACTCAGAATTAACCTTTGGCAATATGGGAACACGCAAAGAAAATTGTGATCCTGCCTCGGGTTGCTGCAACTCGCCTTCTGATATTGGCCTTGACAAATATGACAAAGATTTCAACGGAAAATTTTACAAGCCCTGGTACAGCAGCCACTTTAAAACCATTGAAGAAGTAGGTACTTTTTGGCGTAATCAGTATGATGAATTAAAGCGCAAATCAAATTTATTTAAAACCAGTTTTTACAATAGCAGCCTGCCACCCGAAGTAATAGAAGCAGTTGCTGCAAATCTTACGATTCTTAAATCACCAACTGTAATGCGGCAGTATGATGGAAGATTGTGGAACTGGGAAGGCTGCGGCGATAATTGGGGATGCTGTCATGGTTCCTGCACGCATGTATGGAATTATGCGCAGGCAATAGCGCACCTGTTCCCTGCACTTGAAAGAAGTTTGCGTAATACAGAATTCTGCGAAAGCCAGGACGAAAAAGGGCACCAGAATTTCAGGTCAGTATTGCCCATACAGCCCGCTACACATGAGTTTCATGCAGCAGCAGACGGCCAGTTAGGTGGCATTATGAAAGTGTACCGCGAATGGCGCATTAGTGGCGATAATGATTGGTTAAAGAAAATATTCCCTATGGTGCAGAAGAGTATGGATTACTGCATCAATACCTGGGATCCGCGGCAGAAAGGCGTTATAGAAGAACCACACCATAATACATACGACATAGAATTCTGGGGACCCGATGGTATGCATTCGAGTTTTTATCTGGGGTCGCTTAATGCCATTGTTGCAATGGGAACTTTCTTAGGTAAAGATGTGAGCTTATACAAAACACTCGCAGATCGTGGAAGGGCAATAATGGAAACCACCTTATTCGATGGTGAATATTTTATACAGGATATTCAATTCAAAGGTTTGAATGCAAAAGATCCGACCACTGCACAATCTTTTGGTGGCGAATACTCGCAGGAAGCAAAAGAGCTTTTACAGAAAGAAGGTCCAAAATATCAATATGGTAAAGGTTGCTTATCTGATGGTGTACTGGGTGCGTGGATTGCACGAATGTGTGGTTTGAATGATCCCGTTGATGCTTCTAAAATAAAAAGCCATTTAAAGGCCGTACATAAATACAACCTGAAAGAAAATTTAAGTGAACATGCCAACCCGCAGCGCCCCGCTTATGCATTGGGAGATGAAGGCGGTTTGTTGTTGTGTACATGGCCCAAAGGCGGCAAACTTTCTTTACCCTTTGTTTACAGCGATGAAGTGTGGACGGGCATTGAACACCAGGTTGCCTCACACCTGATGCTGATGGGTAATGTACAGGAAGGCCTTGATATTGTTCGTGCAAGCCGAAACCGGTATGATGGCCGCATCAGAAACCCTTTCAATGAGTATGAATGTGGCCACTGGTATGCAAGGGCGTTATCAAGTTATGGGTATTTACAGGCACTCACAGGTGTGCGTTATGATGCGGTAGATAAAACATTATACATCGATTCAAAGGTTGGCGATTTTACTTCTTTTCTTTCTACTGAAACCGGGTTTGGAAATGTAAGTTTCAAAGCCGGGAAAGCCAATTTAAAAACGGTTTACGGAACCATTAATTTAAATAAAACTGTTGTAAACGGAAAACAGGTTTAATATGAAAGAGATTACTAAGAACAGTGTGGTATCCATGCGCTATATTATGAAGAACAGCTCCGGAGAAATTCTTGAAAATATCATGAATAATGATCCGGTAATTTACCTGCATGGCTCACCTGCAATACAATCATTGTTGCAGTTACAACTGGAAGGTTTGAAAGCCGGAGATAAAAAATCAGTTTATTTAAAAGCCGCATCAGGGTTAACAAACGAAGATTTTATTCTTGACGTGATCATCGATGAAGTTCGTGAAGCACTGGAAGAAGAAATATTACTGGGTTACCCCATAAAAATAAATATTGCAAAATGTGAAACAGGTTGCAGCTGCCACAGTTAAGCCCTTACTTCAGATAAAAAAATACAATGATTGCCCCGGCAGCAGATCATGTATCAGGCTTTTGTTTCCCGAAAGTTTTGGGATCGGTTCACAGTTCCTCTTTTTTTTGTACCAGCAGTTGTATTTCATGGCATCGCCTGTTGTGTCACTCTCTTGTGCGTTTAGATGATAAATGAGCTTTTATCTAATCGAAGATCGAAGCAAATAATAGAAATTTAAAAATCAGAAGCATAAAAATTATCCGAGAAATATTGCAGCTATAAGCATTCCATAAAAGCGACACTACAGACCAATGCTTTTTGCTACAATGGTTTGGCGCATTCCTTGCCGACTAAGCCGGAGAGAGACCATTATTCCTCATTTTCTGCTTCATCTTCCAGCGGCATCGGAGGTATTGGAAGATATATTTGCTCGATAAAATGCACTTCTCTTATTTTAATGCCATAAGATGACAATAGTTCGATTATTAAGCCATCTGGCAAATTCTTATCACCATTCAAATAAGCATGCAATTGCTCAATAGAAAGGTTTGCTTGCTTAGCGATTTCTTCTTCGGTTACATTCTTACCCTTTTTCTCTGCTACAAGTTTTATTGAATTGATAGCTTGTTGTAATGATTTTTTATTGTTTTCCATTTTATTGTAATTTTTTTACTTATGAAAACACTAGTCCCCTACCCAAAAAGTTTTTTCGTGTTCCCAGAAATTACTTTCAGTAGAAGAACTTCGGAGCTTTCCATTTTTTGTTATTGTTGTTCTCACAGACAGATAAAAAGTCCAACGAATATCAACCCATATATTTGGAAGAGCTGTAAGAACCTCAAACATAGGATCCACTATCACAATATTATAGGTAGTGATAACGCCTTTAGGTCCATACTCCTGAATTATTGCAGGTTGTGGTTGCACTGTAGCAGAAGTCACGCCGACAATTAATCCATCTTCTTCTAATAAAGTAGCAAAGTACTCTAAGTTAGTTGGCAGCCAGGATGAAGAGTTATTAGCACCATCAAGCTTCTCCAATCCAACATACGTTCCCCCTCCTCCTGAATTATCTCCTCCTGAGCCACTCCCTTGCAACTTTACCAACGCCACCACTTCATTGAATGTCATTTTCGATAAATCCCCTTGGTACTTTTGGATAACTCCACTGGCAAATGCATCTTTTTGGCTATTAAATGCAGTAAAGCTTCCATCATTACTTACATTTCCTCCAATTTCAGAATTCAATCCTTTTTTTATTCCCATTTTCATAGTACTCCAGGCTTGTGAGAAATCGCCTTCAAAAGCTTCCAAAGCATGCCATCTGTTAAGATGCGATGTAGAAGAACTAATATCAAATCCACCGCCATCATCCAGTAACCCCAACGAATTCCAGCCACCCCCCTCCATTGTCGCTGAGTACATATCCTCCAATTGATCTTGCCTTTTAAGCAGAAGCCCTGTAGGGTCATTATAAGCAATTGGGTCATTCCCCCCAAACTGGTACGGTGTTAAATGCATTGTTTTCTCTGCCATCTTATCTACCCCAGTAAACCTCCCTATTTGTACGTCATAGTTCCTAAATGCCGTTTCGTAATAATCCACATCAAAACTTTCATTTAGTTCTGTGCCTGCATTAAACTTGTAACAGTTTTGTGTTTTAAGTGCAGCACTGCTTTTCAGGGCAGCCATGCCTTCCCCAAAGGCAGAATAGCTTTCTTCACTTACTAGTGGCCCTGTAAAATGCTGCACAGTTATATCATCAAAGTAAACGTCCTGTGTGCTTTCATTGCTTACATATAAATGTGGCTTTTTGCCATTGCATAGTATAGAGCAGAACGCCGAAGTGTGCGACGCAATTGGGCTTCATAGTAATTCTTCCGCTAGGCTCATAATAAAATGTCGTTTCTATAAACTCTATCTTTTTGTTACCGGCATTTGTATTTCACAGCATCGCCGCTTGTGTCACTCCCTTGTGCGTTCGGAAGTTGAAGCAGCTTTTAACAACACCCAGAAAATATTAATTGTGGTAACAAGGGCACAAGTACGCCAACACACATTAACCATCCTGCATACGCGCCAGAATGGGGACACGCACCGGAGCAGATGGGAAGAAATATATTTATTTTTTTGACTTTATTGTTGCATCTGACAATAATTTATAGGCCACCCGAAATAGTAGAAAATATAAGAAATACTGTATGAACTTATTCTCTGTAAAAGATTCTACAATTGTTTTATTTTGTTCAATTGAACCTATAGCAATAATTACAATTAAAATAGAACTTAACACATTCAAGGAAAGAATAATCCATTTTGGGATTTTTATTTTTTTTTTCATGTTAACTAATATTTATCATCGTCTAAAATAGGATACATTTCTGGGTAAAAAGTGCTTTCAATTAATTTGGTATAATTACCAACAGAATTCATTTGCCATATCGTTACTGCAGGTTCCCCTATCCCATAAGTAATGTTGATCATATAGTATTGAGTATATAGTGCCAAGCCATAGCCCCAATTAATTTTAAAATAAAGATTAAAATCCAGCCATCCTAGATCATGCTTAACCGCTGATTTTTCCATCTCTGCAGACCATCCGACCCTAACTCCTGTTGACTTGAAATTAAGTTCATTAAGATGATATTGTAATGTGTTATCTGCCCTATTGAAAATTGAAGTATTAAATTTAAAGTCAATAATAATTTTAGAAAATATTCCAGCATTAAAATTAAAGCCTATATGTTGATCCACCTCATTAAAATATGCATCCCAACTTACAAACTTAGTACCCACCTCTGCAACATCTTCTCTATTAACATAATCACTTTTATTTATACTATAAGGCTCCCAAAAACCAATGCTGCCTTGTTTATTTGTTCCATAAGTAATAGACCAGCTACCATCAGCTTTTGGGTTATTAATGGCATTTAATAATGCTATAAAAGCACTTCTTGCTGCTGCCCCGTGAAACTGAACACCTCCATACTTATTACTTGCGCTCCCTTCTCTCTCAGCTTTTACAGCATCAGCCCAACTTCTTATCCCTGCCTCATATGCTAATTCCTGGTCCATTTCATTAAAACTATTTCCCACATCATCCCAATTTCCATATCCACTGGCTCCCTCTTCCTCCATTTGATCAGAACGCTTTAATAGTAAACCCGTTGGGTCATTATAAGCAATTGGGTCATTGCCTCCAAACTGGTAAGGAGTTAAATGCATGGTTTCTTCCGCCATTGCATCCACTCCCGTAAACCTTCCTATCTGCGCATCATAATTCCTAAACGCTGTTTCATAATAATCAACATCAAAACTTTCATTCAACTCAGTACCTGCATTAAACTTATAACAGTTTTGCGTTTTCAATGCAGCACTGCTTTTCAACGCAGCCATGCTCTCTCCAAAAGCATAATAGCTTTCTTCACTTACCAATGTCCCTGTAAAATGCTGTACAGTTATATCATCAAAATAAACATCCTGTGTGCTTTCATTGCTTACATAAACGTAAAGGTAACCACTCTTTGGCATGGTTTGCAGGGCAGGTGCTACAGCCTGTTTTGCTGCACCGCCAGTTACGGTAGGTATCTGTGTAGCATTGCTACCCGCAGATACATAATTCATCTGCTCATCCAGTAATATCCAGTTCAGGTATGCTTTTGGCCTGCTGCTGTTGTATGCCCTGTTATTAATAAAACTGGTAAGGTTGGGGCTTATGGCATTGCTTACACTTGTTGTTAAACCTGTAGTAAGTTTGCCGCCACTGTTACCAATTACACTTCCCGTCAACACACTCAGCAAATCTGTAAAAGGGTTCGCCCCGCCCGGTGGCTGCACGGCTGTATTGTACCAGGCGTAGGTGCTCATCTGTATTTTATCCCCCGCCATTACTTTTAATAAAAGCCCCGGCCCCGTTGGTTTATTGGTGCCTGTAGCGGAGTTCAGTTTCGTTACCTGTGTATTACCACCGTTTGTATCAAACCCAACTGGCTTTGCAACCACTGTATTTACAGGGTCGTATTCATTATCAAACAACGCCTGTTCTGTAGTTTGGTTGGCAGCTTCCATAGTAGCCACATACACAGCAGTATCTTTTCCTTCAGTTATTACTGTGCGTATATTCCCCAAGTGGTCTTTTAAAAAATAATCATACTCTAGCGCATAATACATAGCACCCGTGCTGCTGTTTTTCTTTAATGCATTGCGTATCCTTCCTTCTTCATGCAGTGCATATTGCAATGTATCGGGTACTGTCCCAGAACTGGTTGCACTGGCCATTGTTTTCTGGTAGACAAAACCGGCAAGCAATTATTTCAAAGAACTTTTTTGTTACCAGCTATAGTTTTTCATAGCATCGCCGCTTGTGTCACTCTCTTGTACGTTGGGTTTTCATGGCAGCATATTAAGTACGAAATATTAGTTGCGGTAAACTATTATTACGGTGAGTGGGGGATAGGCACGGCTGGGCATAAAAAATACCATCTGCAAATTATCTCAAATAAATTTTCTTAAATGCAGTAGGAAAAATTGAATAAAATTCTTTGGGTATCTGTGCAATCAAATCTGTATCCGAACTTTTTAAAGTTACCTGTTTATATTTCTTATTTTCATCTTGTAACCATACAAACACACCAATATCAGAGCTGAAAACCCATAACCAAGATTTACTATCGTCCCAATATAAACTCCACTTATTATAAACTCCAATATGCTCATTTGGTTTTATAAGAGGATTATTCATACTATCAAGCAAACTATAATCAAGTAGCCCTTTGTTGTTATCCACTTTAATTACATACGGTCTATTTAGCAAATGATAATTACCATATTTATTTATAATCCTTTTTGACCAATTGTAATAATCTTTACTATTGTTACAAGAAAATATTATCATTAATAAAAAGGTTTTCAGCAAACGTGTTCTCATAAATAAAACAAGATTTAAAGTTTAAAATTATTCATCGGTTATCAAAATAATATTAAAAGTATCTTCCCAATTTATGTGTACTTCATAATCTTTTGGACTGTAAAAGAAGTTTAATACTTTAGAAAGTTTAGTATCAGTATCATATGTAGCATTTGGATCTATAACGTCATTCCATGTTAGAGATAAGCTATATTGTATTTGATTAGAATTAATAAATTTAGCAGTTCCATTAATTTGAAAATCCCCCAACGGTGTAACTGTCCCGTGTAACATTTCATAGCCTGTTAGATACCCATTTTCAATTTCTGCGTGAAACTGAAAATTCACTTTACCAGATTCATTACGAATGGAAGCATCCTTTTTTAAAACATCTAAAATTTGTTTGTTTAATAATTGATCATTCTTCATGTATTCTCCCCAAACTCCGTTTTTAGTATTTAATGTTTTTCCTGATCCATCAAGCCATCGTCCTAATAATTCTCTCCCTCTTTCATCGAAAAGCGAAAGATTAGTTCTCCTTTCTCGATTCTCATCCCTCCATCTTCTCCTGGTATCACGTCCTTCTCTTCTCCTACTATCATCACTTCCATTATCACCGCCACCACTTGCATTATAAAAACCCCATCCTGAACCACCGCTATTAGTACCCTCAGACCCACCTCCTCCATTGCCTCCATATATCCAATCACTTCCTCCACCGCTTCCCATATCTGATAAAATCATATTCCATACTAAAGGATTAATACTTTTATTTTTATGTGTATACCCAATAACTGTAACGGGGGGTAAACCTGGATCAGCTAAAGCAGCACCTGTAGGGTCATTCCAGTATACAGGATTATTTGCGCAATATTGATAAGGTGTAAAATCAGTAGTAAGCTCTGCAAGTAAATCTATTCCTGTAAATCTTCCTACTTGCGGATCATAGTTACGATAATACGTTTCATAATAATCCACATCAAAGTCGCTGTTCAGTTCGGTGCCACTATTAAATTTATAGTTGTTACCCCCGCCGCCAAATGCCGCAGCCTGGCTGGTTATTGCTGTTATAGTGCCACCAAAAGGGTAGTAGGCGCTTTCCTGTAGTAGGTGCCCACGCTTGTGTATCACTTGTAAATTGTCAAAAAATACATCAACCTTGCTTTCATTGCTTACATACACAAACACATAACCATTCTTTGGCACTTTAATATTCTGCAATACTGCATCAACATTCCAATGGTCTTTTACCGTATTGCTGCTGCCCACCCTGCTTGCACCGCCGCTTACAAATTTAAACTGCTCATCAAAGAAAATGTAGTTAATATAAGCTTTGGGCGTGGTAGTGGTTTCACCATTATTGCCCCTTATAAAGCTTGCAGGTATCAATCCGCTGTTACCATTATTCAGTTGCGTTTGGGTTACGCCTTTAATTGCTGCAGCACTATTGGGGGCTATCAGTAAACCGCCCAAAATCGTTGCCGCATCAAGTGGTAAACTGTTGGCATCATTAAGAGTTGCAGTGTTTAAATAATAGCTCTTGCCAAAAACATCCAATGTATCACCCGCCATTACTTTTACCATAAACTGCAAACCTGTTTTATTGGTCAGCGCATTCAGTTTATAAAGTTTTGTACCTGCGGCAGTTTGTGTGGGTGTGCAACCAGATGGGTAATTTAAATTAGCAGGCGGGTTACCGTTATGGTTAAAATAATCCTTACCTGTTGCAGATGACCAGGAAGCAATATTTGCTTCATCGGTAATATAATTATTGTCTATTGCATAAAACAGCTTTTCATAATTCACCATACTGTTTGCATCCGGTGGCGAAGCGCTGTAGGTACCTTCCAATGTGGCCGCAGGGTAATAATCCTGCTGGTTTTCTTCTGTTATTACACTGCGTACATTGCCCAAATGGTCTTTCAAAAAATAATCATACACAAATACACCCGTTGCACCGCTGGTAAACTTCCATCTTATCCTGCCTTCTTCATGCAGTGCATACTGCAGTGTATCTGCAACCGTTGAAGGTGTTGTGGCAGCAGGCATTATCTTTTGATAAACAAACCCTGCAACATAAGTAATCACTGTTTTTAACCCAGTTTTTGTATTGGTACTTATTTTTTGTAAAAGGGCACCACCCGCATCATAAGTATAAGCGATTGTTCCCTTTCCGTTTACGGTAATACTGGTGGCTTTATCCAAAAAATTATAAGTAATGCCATTGCCGCCCACACTGGTATGTATATGCTTGTTGTTGTCTTTTACAATATTGCCGTTTACATCATACACATAATCATCTGCTGCAATTGCAGTGTCTTTAAAATCACTCCAGGGCCCCATATCAGTTATGCCATCGGTTACTTTCTGCAACTGGTTGCTGTTGGCAAAATACTGGTACGTAAGCGAGTCAATAGTAGCGGGTGTGTTAATGGTTACGCCCCTTTGTTTCATGCTCAGTATATTGCCATTGGCATCGTAGCTTAGGCCACTTACACTAAAATCCATCTTATCGCTTGTCCATGAAGTACTGCCATCATTCTGTTGCGTAAAATCTGCTTTGGTTAACCTGTTGCTGTTGTCGTACCCAAAACCATAAGCCCGCTGTATGCCATCCCCTGCGCCCTTCCATTTTGCACCTGCTATATTGCCGTTTATTTGCGTATTGGTAAAACCAAAATCATAAAACAATGCTTCCCCAAAATAATTACTGGTACTCGCTGCAGTTTCTGTATAAGTTTTATTAATTCCCAGCAGCCAGCCCCGTATATTGTAACTGTAGTTTTGTGTTTCAAGGCTACTACCGAGTATTTTGCTGCTCAACTGGCCTAGTTCGTTGTAAGTGTTTTGCAGGGTGGTTTTATCTCCTTTGCCGTCAATATTCTTTACAATCGTTTTCAGCCTGCCCACATGGTCGTAACTGTATTTGGTAAGCAGGGTATGGTTTAGGGTAGTGGTGCTCACAAACTGGTGGGCAAGGTGGCTCCTTAATACCCTGCCGCTAAAACTATATTGTACTGTAGCTACATCCGTACCACCGGTATAATTGGTTTGCTTGCTTTGTATTACCCGGTTATGGTCATCGTAAATATTTACGCTGTATAGCCAGGTAGCCGGGCTGCTGTTGAGTACCAGTTTCTTACTGCCGGTTACCCTGCCTCTGATGCGGTTGCTCTGTGTCGGCTGTTGTGCATATTCAGGGCTGGTATTATAGCTGGTAATAAAATTGGTGCCGGTAATATTGGTATTGTCCAATGTACCCGTGGGTATACTGCCACTTACAAAACTGTAATCATCAAAATAAGTTTCACTCATTATAGTATAGGTGCCGCTAAGGGTGGGGTAATCATAGCTCGCTGCTGCATTGGTAATTACCTGGTCTTTGGTTAAACCGGTCATTGTAATCAGCCCTGTTTTTATGGGCCTGCTTTGGGGATCATATTTTACAAATGTCCACTGGTTGGTTGATCTCAGGCTGCTGTCTTCGGTCATTACAACCCGGTCCATCTTATCGTAGGCAATGTATATCTTCCCCTTACCGGGTATGCGTTTCATAATTACCCTGCCCTGGTTATCGTACCAGTATGCATAGCAAAGATTGAATCCCATCCCCGTAAGCGGGCCAGCAGCAAAATTCCATGTATTGGCATTTAACGCTTCAGTTGCTTTTGGTGGAATTACATACCTCAGGCTGCCTGCTTCATCGTAAACATAATAAGTGCAAAGCCAGCCCACATGCGCTGTGCCGGGACTTGCGGCAAGCTGTGTTTTGGTAAGCACCGTTTGCCCCAGTTGGTTTATATATTTTATGGCTTTTATGCCCCTTTCGTCGGTTACTTCTTCCACCATCAGGCTGCCTGCAGTATAAGCGGTAGTTGAAGCAGGTACATCATCTTCTGTGCTGATAGCGATTGTCCACAGCCTTACACTGTCTGCTGTTGTATTGGCCCTTGTATTGGTTGCAACACCTTTTGCACTACCGCCCCAGCTATTGCCCGGTGCATACTGTTTCAGTACCCGGTTCATTGGGCTGCCATCATATACGTTCTCACCATAATACACCTGCTCACTGCCAAACTGCCCTTTATAAAATGTGGAGTCAGCACTAAATGCATTACCTTTTAATTTTCCATCATTATCAGTACCCCCGTTTGCCGCATAAGGCATATATATTATGGGCATACGGTTATAAGCATCATAAGCTGCGGGGCTTACATAATCTTTTTTACCGGGCGATGCCTGCTTGGTTACCGTTTGAAAGGGACGGCTGAGTTCATCAAAATATTGGGTACTTACCAGTACATCTTCAATCAACTGATTCATATTTACCAAAGATGAATCAGTTATCGGTTTTTGTGGTACAAAGCTGCGTACATAGTCTTTAGACGCATCGGGTATATACACAGGTGTGCGCTTAGCATTTGCAGCAGCAGGGCCGGTTGAACTGTTAGGCGTATTTTGTGCATGCAATACAAGCGCACTAATAAAGCACGTTACACCAAGTAATATTTTCTTTATATCCATAAACAGAATATTTAAGCCCTTTCCCTAAAGGGTATAATAAATTCATTTTAAGTTCAGCACACACAGCTCAGCAGTATTACCTTCATCCTAAGAGTGCGGCCCTATGGCTCCGCTCAGGATAAACTGCCACGCCTTTTGGTGCCATGAATAAGGAACTGTGAACCGAGCGTGGCAAGAAAAGCTTCATAGCATTACTGCTGTCCGTCCCATAAAATCTCTTTTTTGCCTTTACCCCCTTCAGGGGCTAGGGGCTGCCCCTACCACGCCTCCACTACATTCTTAACTTGGTCACTCATCGGTTCAACAGAACCTGTAAAAGCAGCCACCAGCATACCATTTTCATTTACTAAATATTTAAAAAAATCAGTATCAACGCTATTATCCATCGCTCCGTTTTCTCTGGCTTTGGTGAGCCATTGCCATACGGGTGATATATCGTTACCACTTACAGAAACTTTAGAGGCCAGAATAAAATGTGCATGATAATTACTGTCAACAAAATCTTTAATTGTTGCATCACTGTCTGGCTCATTACCAAAACTGTTGCTGGGGAAAGCAATCACCACAAGGCTATCATGGTATTGCTGGTATAACTGTTCAAGTTGCGCATACTGGCTTGTATAAAGGCTGTTCGAAGCAGTATTGACAAACAATATTTTTTTGCCCTGGTAATTACTTAACTGTATGGTATTACCATTAATATCGGTAAAATGTAATGTGTAAATACTGGTTACAAAAAGTTGACTGATGAGTAATAATTTTATGAACATGCTTGCTGTTTTATTTTAAGTTTTTTCTTTTAATTATAGTTAAGCAATTACGGGTTATATAGCCCTAGAGCACAAGCTGTACTATTGTTTTCAGTATAGTCTCCACTTTTGGTTCCATCGCTCCATTCATAATGATACGTACATTGCCAGCTCCATATATTGGTAATGGGGTCTTTTACATAATTAGTGGCCGTATTATAGCGTAAACCCTCTTCGCAAACACTGTTAACTATTTTAAATGATGGTGGGTCAGTGGATACCGGGCAGGAGCAGTGGTTATTCCCTTTGTACACATTTTTAGTGGTATTATAGGTGCTGCTGTAAGGATTCCTGTCGATATATATAGAATCATAAGTGCCGTTATTAACACCTCCGGTTAATTTACAGGAGATAGCAGTTTGCGGCGAACCCGTAAGATTCGGCTGCCAGTCGGCAATTGTGGATTGACCGGGAGGGGTAAACAACAAAGCGCTGTCGGTATAATCCATTTTTTTGAGTATATTTCTGTCTTTGTCCCGTACTAATTTCAGGCGGTTAAGGTTATCATATTCGTTATAGATCACCGTATTGTTTGCGTCGCAAATACTGATTGGCCCAACATTAGGTTCATAAGCGGTTGTAACCATATTTGCGTCTTTCGGGTGCAGTCTTAGTTCATCAATCAATCCGCTGCCACTTATGGGGACAGAAGTAACACCCGTAATTGTTTTGCTATACAGATTCCAGCCATTTTGTGTCGCAAGCAACGTTCCTGCTGAACCATTAATGTTAACAGTGGCGCCCGATTTAGCCCAAACAGTAACCAAATAGCTGGTTGTAGTAGTAAGGCCTGTTTTTGTAACATTGCCATTACTGAGGTTATAACTGAGTTTGCCTGTTAAAGCAGCCGTATTATCTCTGGGAGCACCCGCGATTGTCCAGTTGCCTGTACCATCACTTTCAAAACTGGTATAGGCAATATCAGCATACGCAGCATTTTGCACTTTTGCTATGGCGTACTGGTTCGCATAATCCATAATCATAGAAGCGCTTTGATTGGTAACCACATTATTTACCTGTAAAGGATTATTATTGGCATCATAGGATGGAATGGAAGATTGCTGTACAAAATAAGTACTGTTGCGCACCAGCGAAGCAGGATTAAATGCCGTAATGGTTGCAAGTGTGAGCGGCTTATTGCTTTGAAGTGCATAAGCTGCCGATGGAACGATATTCCCATTACTGATTTGCTGAAAATCAGTAATGTTTCCACTAACGATCCTGTCGTTGCCATCGCCGGTTATCCATTTCTCTGTTGATACCGGAATGGTAAGGATGCTGCTGTCCCTAAGTTTACTAATGGCAGTTCCGGTTATTGTATAATTATATGGATAATAAATTCTCGTTTCAAGGCTAAGGCCTCTTGTGCTGTCGTATTTAGAGGTTATTTTACTTATATTGTAATAAGTGGGGTCGTATGTATAAACCTGGTAACTGATGTTTTTACTTCCATCAGATTGATATATTGTATCTATAGTTTTATTCAGCACCGCCCTTCCTGTAGAAGGATAATATTCCTGTGCCACAAATACCCGTGACCGGGAAGTTGAACTTTGTGTGGCATCACCATTATATGTTGTGACGCTCCAACCTAATTTGATGTTTTTATAATCACTGGAACTATACGTTGTAGTTGGGTAACTGTATTCATTGGTCGTGCGCTTTAATAACGTACCTATGCTGTCATATACAGAGACTTTTTCCGGAAGACCCAATCCCCAATCCTTTAAATCAGTTGGCGCAAATGGAAATGAAGCGGTACTGAAATTACTTCCAACATCCCGAAGGTTGGTAAATTCGTACACTTGTTTTCCCATATTTTGTGTTGCCGTTCCTTTATACACTTCCACCCGGCTATACCCAACCGGGCTACCCTGGGAGTAATTCATGGTACTCAAAGGTTCACTGCTAACGGCAGTATAACTGGTAATAACAGTTGTTCCGTTTCTTACGGTATCTTGATAGGGGTAATCGTATCTAGGAATATCACCTAAAAAGCCTGAACTTTTGCCATCTGCTCTTACATATTTGTATTCAGTAACAATACCATTCGGCTCATCAGTAGCATTTTTTCTTGTAGTTCTTTTGATCCTTAAACCACCAACCGTTTCAGCATTCTTACTATTGTCGGTTGTTTTATTTTCCCAGTTTACGGTAATAGGAAAACTACCTGTTACTGAACCGCCACCGGTTAATGTTGTTATCAGTTTATAATTTCCGTCGGGCAGATTAAAGCTAAAAGTTCTGGTGCCATTATAAAAAAGATCATATAAGGAAAAAACACAAGTAGCATACACAATATTGGTATTAACAGCATCCACCACATTGCCGGTAAAAGTGCAGGTGCCTGACAAAGGTGGGTTGCCGGTACGGGACACGGTATTTGCCAAATTAAAAGTAAAATTGTGCTGACTGCTGACAATATCAGTAAGGGTTAAGCTCGTTGTGGTATTGTAAGTGCCACTGATACTTATGGTCTGATTACTTTTCAAATAAGGCAATCGATCATTAAGTTCATATTCGTAATACACATATCCTCCACCCGGCAAATACATATACTTTAATGCATTGCCAATAGCATGAAGTGAATCTGCATTGCGGTTAGCACCAGGACCTCCGATTGATGGGATTTGGTTATCTAAATTATCAAAACCGTTATAGTATCCCCAATGGTCTCTGGCATTTTGATTTCTGGTAGATTGGCTTATCCCGGTATTTGGATCACCGGGGGCAATATATACTGGTAAAAAATTATAATACGTAAACTGGTATCCTCTTGTTTTTTCAAGACTTGTGATGGGAGTTATGGCAGTCAGAAATTTTTGTGACGCATCATAATCGAAGAGGTAACCAAATCTGAAAACACTGTCAGTGATTTGAATCTTGGTAAGGAAAACATCATTATCAGAAGTCCGTACCGTATAATTAAATTTGATTTTTTTCTTTTGAGGAAACAGTATTGAATCAAGTCTTAATGTTGTAGATGTATTTGTTCCAAATGGGCTGTATTTTTTTGTTTGGGTACCATTTGATACTTTGAAGAAAGCAGTTTGAGGATAAGGAAATGTGCTTGTTTTTGTTCGTGGGGTATAATAAAGCCGGATCGTATCAGTATTGAACGGACTGATAACAGAACTGAGGTACCATGCTGAAACATAATTCTGATTTGCGTAATTGGAACGGAAATTAGCGTTAACATCATTTCTAATAATTGTTTTTTCAAGGGTGGAGAAAATATATTTTGTTCCATCCTCTGTTCTTACTGTAAATGAGGTGATGTTTCCGGAAACAGAAGTACCATCTACTCCGGTATAGCTACCGGTAGTATAAGTAATTTTTACCTTTGAATCTGGTATCAGGACAATTTGCCCTGCTTTGCCAATGACAAATTTTCCCGATCTCCCATCACAGTCATACTGAAAAATATCCTGCTGGGTATCGAGCGTATCGAAATAATATTTGCTGCCGTTTGAGCGGTAATCAGAAGGTATTGCAGAAGTATTTAAAAAGCCACAGGAGGGCTTATCATCCGGGGCTCCCCTTACTGTTCTTGTAATTGCTCCACCCGCATTAAGCCTCCAACCCAATCCTGTTGAAGATGGAGATTCGAGTACCTGGATGCCACCGGCGTTATAGCCAAGGGAAACACTCAACCCTATCCCACTGTTATTACTAAAATTATAAATGGGGACAGAAATAATTGGGACACCGGTATAAATATTCACGGGCACATTGCCTGCTTTACTATCAGCCTGGGAGTTAGGTGTAGCGATGGATGAATTTGTCAGGTTCGGCGCATCCTGGCCAAAAGAAACAGCAGCAATACATGCAAACCCAAATACAACAAAAAGTCTTTTTATCATAGTGATAAATATTTTAAAATGTATACCCAATCCTAAATTTTAAAGATTGCCCCGCAGGCACTTGCTTACTTGCTAAAAAATCATACAGCACCTGCATATTACCCTGCTTCTTCCCTGCTTTATATTTTTTACTCAATCCCATTAAGGCGCTTCGCTGCCACACATCGATATTCTTTAAATAAGAAAAATCATTAAACCGTTGCAGGTAATTGTATTCAAGGCCGCCGGTAATCCAGATACTGCCTTTAAGCTTAATATCGGCATAGCTGCGCAGGCCGATACCTTCACTGGTAAAATGGATATGGTTTAAGCCGCTGCCCCAGCCAATCTTATAACTGGCACCAATACCGATAGTACTTTTATCATTCAGCTTATAACCTGCTGTTAATGCTAAATCACTCATAACAGGCAACAGGTAGCGGCTCTTTTCGCTTTGTATATTAAAACCGTATTCAAGCCTTTGTAAAAATGATTTTGTATGCTGGTTGTTCGGCTTAAAATCGGGCATCGTCATATCGCTGCTCCCGCCGCCTAACTTGTTTATCTTTTCTTTCAGGACACTCATTTGTTGTTGGGCTGCTCCTAGCTGCTGTTGTATATACTGCTCAGGATTCACACCCCCGCCGGAATTGTTGATAGTACCCAAACGCTGTTGTAACTGTTGTTGAATACTTGCTCTTGTTTGTAACCCAACCAATGCCTGCGGCGTACCATAATTATCCGGTGTAGGGAACAACATTGCCAAATAGCTGTGCTGTTGCATAAACTTTTGAAATACAGGTAAGTCCCTTACAGTAGCCAAAAGCTTTTCCTGCAACTTCTTTTTATCATGCAGCAGGGCTTTGTACTCTGTTAACCGTTGTTGATAATAAAATACTTCTTTGTTATAGCCCGTCAACTCTTTTGCCAGCCCTGTATTGGCAAGGGATGTTTTTAACTGTGCTTCCCGTTCCCTGATAAAACTTTGTATATCATTGGCCTGTTGCATCCTTGTTTGCAGTGCTTTTAACTGGCTGCTCACCGCTTGTACCTGTTGTAATTTATCCGCAGGTATGCCCGGTATTGTTGCATTGGTCTGATTCAGAAATTTGAATAATGTTTGCAGGCTGTCAATACCGGGGATATATTCTTTTAAGGGTTGTGCAATAGTTTCATCAACCGGTAATTTTAATTTTGTCTGTAGTTCCTGGTATTTTGATTTGGTGTCTGAAAATAATTCTTTGGCTTTGTTGCTGTCAATACCTTGTAATTTCTTTTGCAGTTTGGCTTCTCTGTCCTGTATACGCTTTAATAATTTTTCACTTTGAGATTCAATCGTTGTTGTGAGCTTGGTGTATTGATCGTTAATGGACGCAAATGATTTGGAAGAGATATTTTCAATTGATTGGGTAACTTGTTTTTGTTGAGTGATTGCAGTCGTATCACTACTTTGTGCATGACACAAAATACCTGGTAGAAAAACACTGGCAATTGTTATAAAGAACCTCATAGGGCCTAGTTTTGGTTGCGCTTGCAAATTGAATTATATTTCTTGCTTAAACAATAGCTATTTTTAGCTATACGCAATACATTTTCAGAAGCTGTTTTCTTTAATTGCAAGTATTGATTACGCAGCCCAATGCTGCCATAAAAATCAACAGCACAAGTGAGCGACACAACAACCGATGCCATGAAATACCTTTGCCGGTACCACACAAAAAAGCCCCGCACCTGCAGGGCTTTTATAAAAAACATAAGCTGCTTTTTACTTAAATAAACACTTCCTTCCTTGCCGCAGTACCTGTATTTACTTCCTTAATAAAATTCATGGGTGGCATGCCTTCTACTTCCACAGTACAGTTATAAGTGCCGGGGTCAATATTTTCATGCAACGCAGTACCATCCTCGCCGCTTATTGCTACCATAGCCACACCACCCTCAGCCTGTATAGTAACCTTTGCATTTGGTATTACTGTATTTGCACCGCTCTTTTTAATCGCGGTTTTTAAACTTGCACTCCCTGGTGGCGAAACCAAATCCTTAATCGTTGCAAACACAAAGAGTTTTTTCATTTCTGCATCATTCCTGTAAACCAACTGCCCTTCCGCACACAGGTCGGTTACATCCTTATTCAGCAGGTTATTGGCAGTAATTTTTTTCGCTGTAAGCGGGGGCGTTTGCCTTGCAAGTTTAAATTCACTGTATTTATCGGCAAAAGCCTTTATCGCCGCAGTTACATTGGTTACAAATGATGCAGGCATAAAACCTTTCGTGGTTAATACAGTCATGTTGTTGGTTATAAAATCATTCATGGCAGTGTTCATCCCGGTCAGTTCCTCCCAGTTTTCATTTGCAGCGGCAGCATATTTCTTTTGCCCGGCAGCATCATATTTGGTCTTCTGCTGGTCTTCCGGAAAAGCATCTTTAATATACCCCTTCAAAGTCTGGAAATAACTTCTGCAGGTATCGCCCAGCGGGCTCAGCTCCAGCCTTAGTGTTTCAGATGTAGTGTTCCTTGCCTCCACATCCGGCAGGTCCATTGCAGCCTTTCGCCTGGCCCTTAATGCTGCAACAAAACCAGCATCGTACTTCGATTTGTAGGCTGCAAAAGTTGATAAATTGTCTTCTAAGTTGTTGTAAGTTGTATCGCTGATACTGTAGAGTTCCTGCTGTGTACACTTGTACTCAGCCGCAATAGGTTTTGCCATTGCTTAATTTTTTGGTGTTGATAAAAAGATTTGCAATACCAAAATAATATTTAATTTAAAGATGATAAAATTTTTTTTCTTCAAAAAATGGCATGTTTTGCCCTTATTTTATGCCATAATTACCCGTAAATTATTTATCAATTACCAATAAATCATTTCTCTGCTATCAATAAATTACTTCTCTGCTACAGGTAAATGGCTTCTCTAATTTAAATGGGCTGTTTCTCTGTTACCCGAAACGTGCTTTTCAACCCAAAAAGAATCATTTCGCAGCTACCAAAAGCAATTTATCAGCTACTAAAAACGCCTTATCCACCACTCAAAAACAATCTCTTCCCGATCAAAGATTCATTTCTCTGCACCCAAGAAACATTTCCGGCCACTCATAAATCACTGCTCCACTAACTGAAAAAAACTTCTCTGTCAACCAGGAAATACTTCCCGCCACTCAGGAATCATTTCTACATTAATTTAAAACTACTTTTCGCTATCCCAAAACCATTTTTTTTCACCCTAAGGGTTTTTTGCGATTCAGGTAAAACATTCGCTTAAATCCTTGCTTCGGTAAAAGCCCATAGACATAACCGAACATACAAGTGAGTGACACAACAGACGATACCATGAAACACCAAAGCTTGTTACATAAAAGATAATCTTATAAGTTTCTGAAACTCCCAATATTTTTAATCACTGGCCGATAACCGAACCGGCAAGAAACATAATTGCAATTCCATTTCATTTGAATAGTTTTACCTGCTTATTAAATACACCTTTATATTTTATGAAAAAGAAATTTTTGCTTTTATTACTTGTAGTTTTTGTAGCCATACAATTCATTCATCCGGAACGAAATGAAAGTGCGAAACCCCAAACTGCAGACATCTCTACGATTTATAAAGTACCTGTTGACGTTTCGAATATTTTAAATAAAGCATGCAACGATTGCCACAGCAACAATACCATATACCCGTGGTATGCGAATGTACAGCCCGTTGCATGGTGGCTTAACAATCATATACAGGAAGGTAAAGGGGAAATTAATTTCAATGAATTCGCTTCTTATGCGCCGGCAAAACAATACCACAAACTCGAAGAATTTAAAAAGCAAATTGATGAAGACGAAATGCCACTGTCCTCGTATACACTTATTCATACCAATGCAAAACTCACCGATTCAGAGAAAAAGATATTGACCAACTGGTCTGAGGATATAAGAAACCAAATGAAAGCAAAGTACCCGGCAGACAGTCTTGTAATGAAACGTGGCCCGCGCCCACCTGAAGAGTAATCTGAATGCCTTTTTGAGTTATGTTCTTTTGAAATGAAAAACCTTTTACAGGCTGCTATTACCTATCTATTGCATGAACAGAAAGAAACAAAGTACTTAAAATAAAAGAATACTTTTAGTCTTCTAATAAATATAAAAATTTCTGCATTGCCTTTTAAAACCTTGCCTCAAATGAAATTTTCATTCAAAACTTCCTGTATCGCTTTTGTTGCAGCTATATTGTTTTTTTCTCTCGCTTCCTGCAATTTAAATAGCTCCAAAGATAAAGAAACCGCAGATGCACCTTTAGTTGCAGATACATCTCAGTCAGTACAATTGCAGCTTGTTACCAATGAAATTAATTTTCCGGTAGAAATGGAAGCAGCACCCGATAATACACACCGCTTATTTATCGCTGACCTTAGCGGTAAAATCATGGTACTACAAAATGGAACTGTATTGCCACAACCATTCCTGGATGTAAGAAGTAAGCTTGAGCAGAAAGATACATCCTCAGAAGTAAGGGCCATGTTTGGTTTTACTTTCCATCCTCAATTTGCAAGCAATAAGAAATTTTATGTTTGCTACAATGCTCCTGCTTTAATCGATACAAATAGTTGCACACTGGTTGTTTCTGAATTCACTGTGAGCACCGAAAACGCAGACAGCGCCATTCTTTCAAGTGAACACAGAATACTTGAAATACAGGGGCACGGGGTTGATCATGATGCCTGCCAGATCGCCTTCGGGCCCGATGGATATTTGTATGTTTCTATCGGCGATAACCACACGCCGCTAAACGAACGAAAAGGGCAGGACTTAAATTCATTACTTGGTAAGGTCTTGCGCATTGATGTAAATAAAACACCTTACGCCATTCCTGCCGACAATCCTTTTATTGGTGTTAAAAATACAAGACCAGAAATCTGGGCTTACGGCTTAAGAAGGTTTTGGCGCTTTTCTTTTGATCCGCAATCGCATGTATTGATTGGCGGAGAAGTTGGAGATAAACTTCGCGAAGAAGTTGACATTATTACAAAAGGCGGCAACTATGGCTGGCCCATACAAGAAGGCGATACATTGGTGGTACAAACAAGCGCAAAAGAAACAGCAGGTTTTGTTGCACCGCTTAATACATACAATCGTGAAGTTGGAATATGCGTTGTTGGCGGAAGTTTTTACTATGGGAAAAATCTTTCCTCTTTAAATGGCAAATATGTTTTTGCAGATTATAACGGAAGCCTGTTCTCGCTTACCAAAAACACAAACGGCGAATGGACAAGGCAATCGCTTAAGATAGTGAATAAACCTGCCGATCCATTGCTGATAATCAGTTTCGATAAAGATGAAAACAATGAATTGTATATTCTGGGTGTGCTGAATACAAAAGCGGGTTTTAAAGGCGCGGTGTACAAGCTGGTAAAGAGCTAATCGTTACTTTATTAATGCAACATGCATTTAATTTAAATTCGAAATATTTTTTTTTAAACCAGCTTTGGTCTTTTATGGCATCGTCTCTTGTGTCACTCACTTGTACTGTTGGAACAGTGGTGAGCGGAGCCGAACCACGATCTTTTACCGAAGCGTAGCGCGAAACAATTTTTTGCCGCAGAGGCGCAAAGACAATACAATTGCTCTGCGCCTTTGTGCCTCTGCGGTTAATTGTATTTTGTTCGCCTCAATCTTTGCTTCGGTAAAAGCCCATTATATAATCCAACCCCCAAAGTGTGCGACGCAACAAAAGCTTCATTCATATTCTATAGTCCGGTACATAAAAATGTATAACAATACTACCGCGCTTATTTTTTATATAATTTTATCGCATGATCAAAGCACTGATTATCGACGATGAAGAAAGCGCTGCAAATGTGGTACGCATACTGGTACAGCAATACATACCAGCTATTACTGAACTTCATTTGAGTATTGGCGCAGCAGATGGCCTGCACGCCATTAAAACAATAAAACCAGATCTTGTTTTTCTGGATATTGAAATGCCTTTGATGAGTGGCTTTGATGTGCTTGAAAAATTTCCTTCGCACCCTTTTGAAGTTATTTTTATTACAGCTTATGATCATTATGCCATTAAAGCAATACGCTACAGTGCACTTGATTATTTATTAAAGCCTGTTGATGTTTCGGAATTACAAAGTGCAGTGGAACGCTTTACAGAAAAAAGAAGATCGGCCGAAGATAATAAAGCACGTTACGAAAACCTGCTTCAGAATTTAAAGAAAGAAGAGAACGATTATAAACTTGCTGTGGCCACAACAGACGGCACTTATTTTTACCCCACCAATGAAATTATCCGCTGCGAAGCTACAGGCAATTATACCAAAATATTTTTGCAGGGAAAGAAAACAGTTATTACATCGCGTACTTTAAAAGAATACGATGAATTGCTTGCTGAGCAAGGATTTCACCGCATTCACAGGGCCCACCTTGTAAATAAAAAATATATCAGTTCAATAACAAACGATCACAATCTTCAGCTTACAGATGGCAGTGAAGTAGAAGTATCGCGCCGCAAATGGGATGACATAAAAAAGATGTTGCTTCAATAATACCGGCATAAAAAAACCAGCATTTTTATGTGCTGGTTTTTATTGATAATCGTTACTATGAAATTATTCACTCATTTTTTGCCTGTGATCTTCTTCTCTTTCTTTTTCCATTTTTACCATGCCCATAATCTGCTTCATGGTTTTTTGCATACCGTCGGGGCTGCCGTCTAAAAACAACATATTGCCTTTTCCAAACTCAGCAAAGTTCTTAATAGCTTCAGTCCACATACTGAACAGGATCACATTCGTATCAAGATTGGCCTGTTTCATTTGCTCGGCAGCCTGGCTCATACCTTTGGCCACTTCTTCCCGGAAAAGCGCAACACCCTGCCCACGTAAACGGGCAGCTTCGCGTTCTGCTTCTGCCGCAATTTTTATAGCATTACCTTCTGCTTCGGCGCCTTTTGTTTTAGTGATCAATAAAGCCTGGCCCTCATTTTCTGCAGCAGCTTTAAGATTGTTACTGGCAACTACACGGCTCATACTGTCCATGATCTGTTTGTCGAAAGTAATATCGTTGATCTGCAGATCCTGCAAATGATAACCCCACTCCTGCAGTGAATGGTCAATCTGTTCTTTTACATATTCAACAATTTCCCTGCGTTGCAACAATATTTCTGCCTGTTTTTTTGTAGCCACAAATGCACGGATAGAGCCTTCTACAGTGCGGATCAATGCCTGCATAAGGTCCTTATCTGTAATAAATTTAAAAGCCACATTCTTAATACTTTCTTCGTCCTGGTTAATTACAGAGTACAGCAGCATGCTTTTAAAATAAACATTGGCCTGGTCAACAGTTACTGCCTGGAACTCCAGTTCCACAGAGCGGTTCTGAATACTCACCCTTTTATAAATCTGTTCAATTAACGGGATTTTAAAACCCAAACCGGGGCGTAGCAACCGCTGGTATTTTCCAAACATTGTTATCACAGCAATGGTTCCCTGGTTTACCGTTACCAGGCCACTGAATACAATAAAAATGATCACTAAAATCCACCAGTTGGAAAAAATTAAATCAACGAAATTCATGGTTGTAAATTTTGGGAAAGGTAATGAGAATAAGTTAGTATTTACAGTAAATTATATTATACATTATAGAACCGGGCTATAGAATTATTATGAAGCTTTTGTTGTGTCACTCACTTGTATCTTTGGTATTCTAATCAACAGGAACATCACCAGCACTTTGGTCATACTCACAAAACAAGCAAAAGCTATGTACATGTACAGGGATACCTGGTGTCGTTTTTCTTTCAAAGTTTCAATAAGTACCTAAGCACATTCCCGCCGGGTTTGATGCAGCATAAACAAGTAAAAACTGTAAAAGAAATCTTTGTTGATTGGTATAAACACACAAAGATTATGAATGTACTAAAAGTAAACCTGGGGATTGATGCTGCAAAAGACAGCTCTGAATGCAATTTGTCAGTATTAACAGCAGAGCTGGAAGTAAAAGTGATTGCATCGAAATTGTTTTTAAACACAGCGTCCGGCCTGCAGGAATTAATAAAATGGCAGAAAAAAAATCATCCTGCGGGCTGCCCAAAGGTGCATGCAGTGATAGAGGCATCAGGGGTATACCATGAGCGCTTTGCATTAGGGCTTCAGCAGGCAGGTTACTGTGTAAGTGTGGTACTGCCCAATAAGGCGAAGAAGTACATGGAATCATTAGGTCTTAAATCAAAGAATGACCGCATTGATGCCAAAGGCCTTGCCCGCATGGGATGTGAGCAAAAGCTGGAAGAATGGTCTGCGTTAAGTCCGTTTTATCAGAAGCTGCGCACGTATACCAGGCTGCATGAAGACATTCAGCAAAAGAGGACCGACACTTCGAACCAGCTTCATGCCCTGAAGCATAGTGCAGTACAAATGAAAGATGCCATAAAAGTTCTGGAGCGCCTGTCATCTGTTTTTGATAAAGAGCTTGCCCGGACGAAGCAATTAATTGATGACCATATTGCCACCAGTGCAGAAGTGCAGGAAAAGATGGATAAGGTATGCAGTATTAAAGGAGTGGGCTCCCTTACGGTGGCTACAGTTGTAGCAGAAGCCAATGGTTTTGATCTCATTGAGAACATACCGCAACTGGTTAGCTATGCAGGTTATGATGTCGTAGAGGATCAGTCCGGCAAGCGTACAGGAAAAACAAAAATATCCAAAAAGGGTAACCATCATATAAGGCGTATTTTGCACATGCCTGCATTAAATATGGTCACCTATCAGGTAGGCGCTATGCCTGCATTGTTTGACAGGACCCTTGATAAGCATGGCATAAAAATGAAAAGTTATGTAGCACTGCAAAGGAAACTCCTGATTTTAATTTATACACTGTGGAAAAAGAATACAGCGTTTGATGAGCATTATCATAAGCCTGTATCAGCCAGAGTGGAGGAGGTGGAGACTTCCTCTCGGCACAGCCTCGAAGAGGCTGATATAACTATATAAAAATAGCCCCGGAAACCCAGGGCTACACAAGGTAATCATCCGTCATGTTATTGGCGTTTGACTCCTCTCGGCAACAGCAAAACTATTGAAAAAAAACTTTGAGGATGTTTGGTTAGTATGATAGTACCTGTACAGTTTTAACTTTACTCAACTTAAACAGCCGCCGGCAACATGTAATTCAGGAAACCCAATGATCAGCTGTTTTCTTCCCATACCTGCACAAGATTTACTAAAACCTCCACAGCTTTCTCCATATCCTTAACACCAACCCATTCATGTTTACTGTGAATGGCCTGCATACCGGTAAAAATATTGGGGCAAGGCAAACCCATAAAACTCAGGCGGCTGCCGTCGGTGCCGCCACGTATTGGTTCATTACGAACCTCTAAACCGGTACGTTTATATGCTTCGGCAGCATTGGCTATAACCTGTGGATGCTGGTCAAGTATCTCTTTCATATTCCTGTATTGCTCCCATACTTCAAATTGCATGGTTGCTTTTGGGTGCCGATGCAAAACCGTTTCTGCAATTGCTTTTAATCTTGCTTCATGTTTTTCAAGATTCACCGTAACAAAATCTCTTATAATAAATTCTATTGTTGCTTTTTCTGCAATGCCATTCACCCCAACAGGATGCACAAAACCTTCTCTGCCACTTGTTGTTTCGGGGCTAAATTCACCAGTTGGTAAAGCAGCCAGTATTTCACCCGTAATCTTCAGAGCATTTACCAATTTATCTTTTGCATAACCTGGGTGTGCTATTACACCATGCACCGTAATTCTTGCACCATCGGCGCTAAAAGTTTCATCTTCGAAAGTTCCGGCTTCGCCCCCATCAAGCGTATAAGCGAAATCGGCATTTAGTTTTTTAAGATCAAGTTTGGCAGTTCCTTTTCCAACTTCTTCATCTGGTGTAAACAATACTTTTATAATGCCGTGCTTTACTTCTGGATGCTGCAATAAATAATTTGCCATGTCCATAATTATAGCAACGCCACTTTTATCATCGCTGCCTAAAAGCGTCAAGCCACTTGCAGTTATAATATCGTTGCCAATATGTTTTTTTAAATAAGGATAGTCTTTTGCGCTGATCACCTGCAACGGATCATCGGGCAGCACAATCTCGTCCCCGTTATATTGTTGGTGCATTATAGGTTTTACGTTGGTGCCGCTACAATCCGGAGCAGTATCTATATGACTGCAAAAACAAATTACCGGAACTTTTTTTTCTGTATTGGCAGGAATGGTTGCATATACATATCCGTATTCGTCTGTATGTGCATCATTTAAGCCAATGGCCAATAATTCCTTTGCGAGAATCCTACTTAAATTCTTTTGCTTTTCTGTAGTGGGGCACCCGCTACTTTGAGGATCGCTTTGTGTATCTACCTGCACATAGCGCATGAATCTTTCTGCTACGGTAAAATTATATTGTTGCATTTATGTTGACTTTTATCAGGCAAAATAAGTGTATTGAAGCTGATTAAACACATGTAAAAGTTATTCAGCCCTATTCTGTGAAAGTGAACGAACAGTGCACAACGAACACTGAACAACAAATCTTAAAAAATGAAAAACTCTTTGCCTGTTGCCTATTTGCCTTGCTGCCTTTTCTTCCGAACGTAGAAGTGAGTGACACAACAGGCGATGCCACTAGGTGTAAAACTGGCATACAATATTTAATTAAAAAATGCTTAAAAAATATCAAGTGTTTTAATTAAATTTTTATAAATTGCAAATACCCCCAAAATAAGTGATATGAGAAAAATAACAATAGCTGTTTTTACCGGTGCCATCATTCTTTTTGTATGGCAAACACTTTCTAATACTGTACTTCAACTGCACCGCAGCAGTCAGCAGTATACTCCTAAACAAGACACAATTATGAGTATGCTCAGTTCCAATTTTAATGAAGATGGCCGGTACTTTATGCCTACGTTGCCTGAGGGTGCTTCTAATGAAGACTATAAAAAACTGCAAAAAAATTCAACAGACAAGCCCTGGGCAATTATTGCTTATCACCATTCGCTTAATGCAAACATGCCTGTGAATATTCTGCGAACACTGCTTACCGATATAGCAATTGTTTGGCTGCTTTGCTGGATACTATTAAAAATGCCCGACCGAAAGTTTGCAACAATATTCCTGGCTACTTTATTTACAGGCATCATTGCTTTTCTTAACGGGTTATATACCCAATATATCTGGTACCAGGACCCTGGTATTTACGCACATTTTTTTGATGCAATTATAAGCTGGGCCTTATGCGGCTTGTGGCTTGGAAGATGGCTGAGAAGTTAAGTTGCAAAGTTGACTGGTTGATTTGTTGAAAAGTTGATTGATTAAAATAAAAAATCAGGGTTTTGTTACCCTGATTTTTTTATTCTTACATTTAGAATTTGGCTTACGGCATAATAATCAATGGCGTACCACCGGAGATTTCTACCAGTTCAATATCGAAAATCAACTCTTTGCCAGCAAGCGGATGGTTGGCATCCAATATCACGGATTCTTCTTTTACATCGGCAATTACAACAGGAAACTGCTGACCCTGCCCATCGCTCATATTTAAAGGCATACCAACTTCAGGCTTCATATCAGGGGGAAACCGATCCAACGGAAATTCCATAAACATATCATCCTGTACAGGGCCGTATGCATCTTCAGCAGCAATTACCAAAGTTTTCTTTTCTCCGGCTTCCATACCCTTAACCCCATCATCAAATCCCGGTATCATCATACCTGCTCCTACTTCAAACTCAAGCGGTTCGCGGCCTTCAGAAGAATCAAATGTGGCACCATCGTTCAACTTTCCGTGATAATGCACTTTAACAGTATCACCATTTTTTACTTGTCGCATGTTTAAAATTTTTATTAATATTTTTTTACCGGGGCAATTTGTTTTTTTATTGACCTGGCCAAGAAGCTTTCTTCAGCTTTACTTCCCGCCATGGCGGAACTCTTGTACTTCATTAATTCCATTTGTCAAATAAAATGCCTGTTTTCAGCAAAAGGAAAATACAGATGCAACAAAATACAAAAAAGAGAAAAACCTTCTTTCAACGGCGGCAAGATAAGTTGATAATGTTTTTCAGGCAAGTATTTTTGGTAACTTTCCACCGTATAATTACAACTGATGAAAAAAAATCTGCTGATCATTTTTCTTACATCTATATCGGTTAATGCATACACGCAAACAAATAGCACTATTATAAAAGTAGTTAAATCTAAAACTGTAAATCAGATTCTGCCTGGTGCCTGCCAGTTACAGGAGTATTTACCACTTTTAAAAGATAAACGTGTAGCAGTTTTTGCCAATCAAACATCTCTTGTTGGTAATACACATCTTGTTGATACATTGAAAAAACTGGGTATAAACATTACAAAGATTTTTGGTCCCGAGCATGGTTTTCGCGGCAATGCCGATGCAGGTGAAACTGTAAAAACCTATA
>Ga0116185_1000796_pt1 | contig 34506 bp, 49 predicted proteins | sample AD_JPNNA7_MetaG_FD_89754 | JGI IMG/M metagenome (GOLD analysis project Ga0116185, IMG submission 89754) | Active sludge microbial communities of municipal wastewater-treating anaerobic digesters from Japan - AD_JPNNA7_MetaG | ecosystem: Engineered > Bioreactor > Anaerobic > Digestate | place...
GGTCGCGTCATTGGCCCGGAGATTTCCTTCTCTTTCCGACAGTACCTTTTTATGTGTGTAGTTGTATTTGTGTATCAAATTTTATATCCTCTTTGCGTGATCTTTATCAGTTCGCTGTACCATAGCCGGCGCACGCTCTGTCTCTGCCCTAGTGTGCGTATCATCATTTCGTTCCAGGGTAGGCGTTGTGTGTGTTTATCCTGTCTCTCTCTCATGCGCGATATTTTATGCCCGGCCAATATATACAGTCCTCGCCCTAGCGCGCCTGATTTTGTGGGGATCTTTTGAGATAATATAAATGCCTGCTGTCCCCCTCGACTGCCTAGTACGCGCATCATGAAATAGAATCGCTGCTGTAGGTTTTTTCCCTGAAATTGCTCAGGTTTCCAAAATTTATTTTTAGATAAGAATCGCGCCCTCGTTTTTATTTTACCCCTTTTTTTAGACCCGCGGGCTTTAATTGATGCCGTGTGTCTGCGTGGTACATCCCCGTGTTCCTGCTCCTGCCAGCCTGTGAATCGCTCCCGTTTCACCGATCCCGTATAGGCGATCTGCTGCTCGATGCGTCCTGGCCTTGCTTTCTGGACCTGTATGCTGGATTCGAGAAAGCGGGGATTCCTGATTATTAGGTTCTGCTTAAGGATGTCGATATCCGTTTTTCTTGCCTCGAAGGCCAGTCCATTGAGGACATTGGCCGTAGCTCGGGGGAGCTCCCGGGGCATTTTCTTAAAAAACCTTTCCAGGCGCTTAAGATCCGATATATCGGCGTTGAACATGATAAGAGTTAACGCATAAGCGCCTTAAAAAGTCAATCATTTCCGTAACCTCGAACCAAAAATATAATATATGTAATAAATCCCGTCCGGAAACCCGGAAAAACCGAAAAAATTATGATACATATAATAAGGAAGAAAAGAATAATATTATATTTATTATTATATTATATATATTTTATACTCGCGCGTGAGATTTTCATTGTGTGCATCCTGGTAGCACGTTTATTTATTTTAGTGTTACCGTGTTTATGTATATCTCTCTCTGTGACAGTAGAAAATCATATAATATTTGTAATAAATATAATGAGTCTTAAAATCCCTGAATTATTCAGGGTTTGCGGCGTTATTAACATTATATTTCTAAAAACCGGAAATGTAATATTATATAATATTCCCGCTAATGCGACGAAATGCATATTATGAGAAGCTCCAGGGCGCCGGATCGGGGTATGAAACCGGGCGCAGGCGTTTAAGCATCCACTAAAACACGAAACTAAATTTTTGCCGTGGGCGAAAAAAATCAGAAAAAGACTTGACATCTTGATATACATGATATACATTATATATATCAAGAGTTAAGGAGGATGAAATGAAAAAAATTATAATTAACGGACACGCGGTGGGGAAATATAGCAAGATCGCAAAACGCGCAATGTGGATCATGACTCGCGCGAACGAAATCTCGATTTCTCGCACCCCAGAGGAGGGCAGCACGCACAATGCATATTTTCGGCGCGGCATGAGCGGCGGGGGATGGGGATTTTGGGCGCGTGCATTTGACCTCGCTGGCGTTGATTGTGGCGCGATGAATTATTGGTCAGGAAGCGCTCCAACTCCATCGACCGCGATTAACCGTGGGATCGCGGAATATATACGGACTCACGCTGCATCCGAAAATATCCCATTTTAGCAGAGTGACGGCCCTTCGGGGCCGGTAATGCTACGGCTCGGTCACAAGTCCGGGCAAAACCAAGGAGGAAATCATGGCTACAAAATGGCAATCGACCGGGCTCTATGAGCATCCGGCAAAACATCAGCAAGGCACTTTCGGGCAGATCATACAATCCGATGCCGGGGTGTATAATCTTAAAGTCGGGGGATCGCATATGTCATGCCCGCAGGAATGGGCGGCGGCGATCCATGCCGAGGAAACCGGGCAGACCGGACAAATGATAATCCGCAACGTCCCGGAATCGGTAAGGCGGGAGTTTAAGGCAAAATGCGCTTCTGAGGGGGTGAGTATGCAGGATAAAATTATTGAGCTAATGACCAATTATGTCAAACCGGAATAACGCCGCCCGTAAACAGGTAGGCTGGCCGAAGGGAAAAAAAAGAAAGGAGGAAACGAAATGACCACGCAGGAATATCTCACCATAAAAATCGTTGAAGCCAAAATAAAAGAAGGTGCGCCCGTGCCGCCTGACTGGATGTCGGCATACGAGAAAATCATCAAGCAGGCCGGTTAACCCCGGCCTTTTTTATGCTTGACTTTTTATATCATTTTAATATATTAAATCATTTAATATTATAGCTCACAACAAGATAATATATTAAAATATTTAATATTTTCCTTGACAAATCATTTTATCGGTATTATGTGACATCATCAGGAGTAAAAAATCATGAAATATTCATACACGTCGGTCGCCCTCCACGAGGGAAAATTCCTTGCCCTAAAAAAACAGGTTAAAAAGCGCCGGACGAAGCAGAAAAACGGACGGGAATTTACTATAAATGCCGCATTCAATGAGGCCGTTGACCTGTGGCTCCAGCGCGAGTCTGTGGCCAAAAAACCCAAATCCGAGAATATGCTCGTGGTACCGGCCAAACGCCCGGAGGCGATAACATGAAACTCATCCCGCTCAAACTCGAATTCCCAAACCCGTTTTATATCGGTATCCTCGAAACCGCGACGGCGAAAAAATACCTGAGTCCCCTGCTGGGGATATACATCAGCGACGGCATTGTGGCGGTCTACCTGTGCCGCCGCGAGTTCGTGGTGTGGGAGGGGAGGGCATGACCTCCAACCGCGAGCGCGCCGACTGCATCGCCAAAATATTTACAATCATGTGCCGCGACGTGAACGCGAGTTTCACGATCCTCCCAGAGACGGCGATGCTGCTGGAAAAATATCATCCGGAATTGCCCATAAATTACATCGGCGACGACGGGCGTTTAAAGCCGGGGTTGAACGCGAAGAGGTTGATGTGAAGGGAAGCGAGCCAGAGGCGAGGAGAAAACCATGTCCCGTGAGCGAGCCAGAGCAGAAGAGAAAACCAGGTGTCATGAGCGAGCCATCGGGCCTGAGAAAACCATTGAACAAGAGCGCACTTTAAAAAGGAGGATCTAAACCATGAAAGAAAAAGAGCGAAAAGAATTACGGGCGATGGTGCGGACAATGTACGACTATCAAGACATGAGACTCCGCACTGCCGGGCGGCTACGCCTTAACGCCGACGATGAAACCGTTGACGAGGAGTACATGGACGATGCCGAGATCAGCGAAAAAGATTATGATACAATCGAATACGTGAAGTTGTCCACGCAGAAGATCGAGAAAAAGCTCGCCCGAGAAATCGAGTGCATGATTAAAAACGAGCCGGTGTATATCGAGTTCTTCAAAAAGGTGAGGGGATGCGGCCCCCTTATGTCCGCCGCCTGTCTCTGCGAATTTGACATCGAGCGAGCTACGACAGTATCGAAAATGTGGCAATTCGCTGGCCTCAATTCGGGGCTCGTTCGGGGCAAGAAGATAATCAAGATCACGAAAAAAACCGATACCGCCGAAGTGATCCGGGAATATGAGAACAAGGCGGGAGAAAAATGCGGGATAATATTGACCGACGAAATGGTGAGAGGCGATAAGCGCACCCCGGGTTTTGTGGCTCCTTATAACGCATGGTTGCGGACGAAGCTCTGCGGAGTGCTGGCGTCCGGTATGATAAAAGCGCAACACGGAGAAAGTGGGAGAAATTACGCCCTCGATTATTACTATCCCTATAAGACCCGGCTTGAACAGGAAGAAAACGAGGTTATGCATATCGGTAAGATGACTCCCTGGAAGGATGTCAGCAAGGGCCACCGCGACGCCGCCGCGAAACGGTACATGATAAAAATGTTCGTCCGGGATTTATACGTGGCATGGCGCACCCTTGAAGGATTGGAAGTGCGGCCACCGTATCAAGACGAATATCTCGGGCATCGACACGAGGCCGTGGGATGAATGAGCCACAGATTGTGAGAAAACCACGGTAAAGGAGCGAGCCACACGACGCGAGAAAACCATGTTTGGTGAGCGAGCCATATGAAATGAGAAAACCATCGTGCGTGAGCGAGCCAACCTCGGGGAGAAAACCACAATTCATGAGCGAGCCAGAGCACACGAGAAAACCAGTCGCACGGAGCGAGCCATATGATCAGAGAAAACCACATTTCGAGAGCGAGCCATTCTGAAAGAGAAAACCACTTATGCGGGAGCGAGCCATGTCCTTAGAGAAAACCACTCTGCAGGAGCGAGCCAGGCGGTTCCCGGTTCCATGCGGGTTCGATTCCCGCGCCGCCGAATGGGAAATAACATGAACATAATAATCCGGACCTGCGGTGAACGCACGGAAAAACGATGCATCGAGCTTGCCCGTAAACAGGGCGCCGTGCATATCGTTCGCGCCTATCCGTTCGGAGAATGCCTGCGGCAATCCTTCGCGCTGGCGCAGACCTTCCCCGATGAGTTTGTGGCTATGGTCGACGCCGATGTACTGCTGTTGCCGTACACGCTCAGGGAAGGGATCGCGTACCTCAGGCGATGCCACTCATCGGTGCTCGTGCTCGACGGCGTAACCAAAGATTTTATCATGATGAAAAAACGCAGGGCCGGAATCCATATATACCGGCGCGCTCTGTTAAAGAAAGCCATGCCATACATCAACGATAAAAAAACAAAACCGGAATCACACGTCAGGAAATCGATGGCGAGGCTCGGCCATAAAACCGTGGTCGGAAAAATCGTGTTTGGTCTCCATGACTACGAGCAATACTACGCCGATCTGTGGCGGAAAGCGTTTGCGCAGGCCCACAAGTTGCCGCGAACGAGCCGGAAATGCAGGCCGAAATGGGCGAAGCTCGCAAAATTAAATCCCGATTACCGCGTGATACTGGCCGCAAATATTGAGGGTGAGAAATACCGAGGCGGCGTGATGATCGATAAAAACTGGAGCGGATACGGTGCCGCTGCGGGGCTCAAAAAACTCGGATTAAAGGAAAAGGAGGGGATGCTGATATGAAACGCCACCGCTGGGATGCCGCACTTGACAGGTTGCCGCACAAAACTAAATTTCGCATCGCAGAAATCGGAGTATGGTGCGGGCATTTCTCGGAGCAGATCCTCAAGGCCCGACCGGGAGCGCGTATAATTCAGGTCGATCGCTGGAGCACGTATTCCCTGGACGAACAGGCCAACGAGACCGAGGCGCGTATGAGCAAATATTCGCAGATCACCTTCAACAAGGCCAAATACGAGAACCTGCATAGGATCGCCCCGTTTCCGAAGCGTGTCCGCATCCTCGAAATGGACAGTGTCGACGCCGCGGACAGGATTACTGACGCGAGCCTTGACATGGTTTTCATTGACGCCTCGCACTCCTATGAGGGATGCCTCGGCGACATCAAGGCGTGGCTCCCGAAGGTCAAGCCCCGGGGCTGGATCGGCGGCCACGATTTCAGACACAAGGGAAAGGGAAGGCCCGGCGTTACGAAGGCCGTTACCGAGATATTCGGGAAAAAATACGAGCTCGACACCGACAAAACGTGGTGGGTTCGCGTATGAGACACCCGCGAATGCTCAAGACGCGGAAGCTCCGAACTATCTGCGAGGTGTTGCGCGAGTGCTATGAGCTGACCAGGGATGAGCAGGTGCGCGAGAAGCTGGTCGAGGCGCAGCACATGGCGAAACGCATGAGCCGGAAATTACTCCAGTACAATCAGAAGGCCTTCAAGGGCTGGTGGGAGAAAAATCCCGACTACGCCGAGGACATCAAGAGAAAGGAAAGGGAGACGAGGATAAAATGAAAACATATGTCACGTTTGGGCAATCTCACGTCCACAGGATAAACGGAAAAATACTAGACCGTGATTGCGTCGCCCTCATAAACGGGAACAGGGATGACGTTTTCAAGATGTTCGGAGATAAGTTTTGTTTTGAATACGCGGAAGATAAATTCAATTTTGACAGCATGAAATATTTTCCCCGTGGGATTATCGAGGTTTAATGTGACCACCCCGGTATACATCCTGATACGCACCAGTGGACGACCACGCTTTTTTAAGGCGATGATGGCGTCAATCAAGGCGCAGACCTACCGGAAAATAATCACGATTGTGCATACCGACAATCCCGGTGATACCTATGTATGGGGCGATATTATCGTCAGGGGAACGCCGAAACCGGGATGCCGGGCCCCGTATAACCTCTATATGAATACGCTCATTAAGGCCGTGTGTAAACAGGATCCCGGATGGGTCTACATGCTCGACGACGACGACGCCCTCGCTGCCCCGGACGTGATCGCCCGTTTCGTCGCGGCCTCGAAAATAGATCACATCAACGTCGCCCGCGCCGACCGTGGCCACGGCAAAATATGGCCGAAAAAGTGGCGAATCCAGACGAGCTTTCAAACTGAATGTTTCATGTTGTGGTCGAAATACTCGGGGATGGGCAAATGGTGGGGGAAAACAGGCGGGGATCACTACTACACGAAGCAGATCACCCGCGCGCTACCCATAAACTGGATTGACGGCCTGATTGTAGCCAGGGCACAGGCCGGCAAGAGCAGGGGTGCGCGCCGGGACCTGGGAGAGAGGAGGGGGAGATGAGATATGTAAAACACGCGAAGCGGCCGGGGCACAGTAAAGATATTTGCTCCAAATGTTGTTTTAATAGCACCGGGGAATGTCCTGTTGATGACCGTGGACACCTGCTCTGCCTCGACAAATACGGCATCGACGGCATTTTCGTCGCCGCCACCGCCGCAGAGGTCGCGCGGTACAAAGCGAGGGAGGTCGAGTAATAATGGCGCAAGGTCAGTTAAAAAATCCCTTAATAAAAAACTGCATTTTTTGTGGCAGGCAATTCCATACACGTAGTCCAGTGGCAAAATGCTGCAACGAAGAATGTTCTAATCTTAGACGAAAAGAACAGGTTGGGCAATATTATCATAACCATAAGCGGGAAAGGGGTATCTATAATAAAAATTGGCAAAAGGAGAATACTGAAAGAAGAAAACTCAAAAGACGCGAATTGAAAAGTAGCAATCCTGATAAATATAAAAATCAATTTAAAGAGTGGTATTATAAAAACCACGAATCACAGAAAAAGAGAGTGCGCGACTATAGATCAAATAATCCGGATAAAGTAAGGAACACGTTTAAAAACTGGTACGATAAAAAAAGAAAAGAAGATATAAACTATAAAATCCTTTTGGTTTTAAGGTCAAGAATTGGAAAATTATTAAAATATAAATCAATATCAAAATATCGGCCTACAATAAAATTGCTCGGCTGCATTGTTCCTGAGTTAAAATTACACCTTGAAAAGCAATTCAAACCGGGTATGACATGGAATAATCATGGTCGCTATGGTTGGCACATAGACCACATCGTCCCCTGCGCCTCTTTCGACCTTTCGGACACCGAACAGCAAAAGAAGTGTTTTCATTACACAAATCTCCAACCCCTTTGGGCTAAGGAAAATTTAATGAAGGGAGCAAAATTTGAGCAAGCCAGTTAAAATCTCCGGCTCAAGGGCGGCAGCCGTTTTAAATATGTCCCCCTATAAAACGCCCGTTCAAGTGTGGATGTCCATCATGGAGGAGGTCGAGCCGGGCTTCTGCGCCGATCATAATTATCAATATGAACCGTTTGAGGGCAATGTGTCTACTCGATGGGGTTCCGCTTTTGAAAGTGCCATCATCGAACTGACCGAAAATAAATTGAATATAAAAATCACCGACCGAGAAAAATTATTTATTCAAGACATAGTCTCCTGCCACGTTGACGGCATTATAAAAGGCGATACTCTTTTCGAGGGGAAAACAACGACCGCCTTTTCATTCCGTGACGAATGGGGAGAGCCGGGAACGGATCGGATTCCAGTAAGTTATCAAATTCAGGTACAAAACAATTTAATGGTTACCGGCCTCCAGTCTTGCATCCTGTCCGTGCTGGTGTTCCCCCGCCGCGTCGAGGAATGGGAGGAAATGGGGATTGTGCCGCGCTTGATTGAAAAAAATATTTGGAGAATTGAGCGTCCCAATGGGAACCTTTTCGACCCGCGAGAATGGGCGTCTGTGCTTGATGATATGGGCTATTTCCACCAATACGAAATACACCCCCACCCCGAGCTCCAGGCCCTCATGCTGCAGCATTACCGCGAATTCTGGGAGGGGCACGTCCTCACCGGCACGCCGCCTGAGATAAAATCATTCGAGGACGTGAAAGCGCTCTGCCCAGTGGCCTCCGGGACCCTTGTAGCGGATGAAACCGTCGAAAGGCTTGCCGCTGAATATAAGCAGATCACGCAGGAAATCGGCGGCTCGGGTTCGCTTGCGAAAAGAAAAGAGCAGATTAAAATTGAAATCTTGAAGTATATGATTACAATGGATTCACGAGTTGAAAAGGTTCTGGATGATGATAGCGTTGAAAAGTTCATTTTGCGAAACAGAGAAGGGCGTAAATTATTTCAATACGACGGAAAGGCGTTCCGATGATTTGCCCAGTATGCAATACAGATTATAAGGGTTTACTATAATTGTAGTAAATAAAATACATATGGTATTCAATGGACAAAAAAATATTACTAATTGAGCCAGGTTTTAAAACCAAATATCCTCCGCTTGGTTTAATGAAGATTTCTACATACCATAAAATATTAGGTGATAAAGTATATTTCTTTAAAGGAATGAACCTACCATATGAGCTTGCTTGTGAATATTGGGATAGAATTTATATTTCAACAATTTTCACATATAACTGGAAAATTACAATTGATACAATCAATTATTACAAGGGCTTAGTTGATGATATAAATAGATTAAAAGTTGGTGGGATTCTTGCAACTTTAATGCCAAAAGAATTATGGGAAGCTACTGGTATAATACCAACTACTGGATTATTAAATACAATTGGAATATTTGATTCAGATAACAATTTAATAATTGATAATATGATTCCTGATTATAATCTTTTTAATGATTCAGGAGTAGAATATTCCTTAATCAATAATAGTTATATAGGTTATACAACTAGAGGGTGTAAAAATGAATGTAATTTTTGTGGTGTACCCACATTAGAGCCAAAATATATAGATTATATAAATATCAAAGATTATGTTGATGGCATTAAAATCAATTTTGGAGAAAAACAACATCTTGTTTTAATGGATAATAATGTTTTGGCATCAAAGAATTTTAAAAATATAATCAATGATATTATTGATTTAGGCTTTGGGAAAAATTCTAAATTCAATAACAAACAAAGGCATGTTGACTTTAATCAAGGCGTAGATGCCAGGAAAATAAATGAAAATAACATTAAACTCTTGTCAAAAATTTCAATTCATCCATTACGCATAGCATTTGATAGTTTGAAACTAGAAAAGATATATACTAGAAGTGTTGAATTAGCTGCTAAGAATGGAATCCGTAATCTTTCAAATTATATTTTATACAATTACTTTGATACCCCAGAAGATTTATGGAAACGTTTAAAAATCAATATAGACCTTAATAAAAAGTATAACCTGCAAATATACTCATTCCCGATGAAATATATCCCTCTCTATGGTAAGGAAAGCCAAGATAGAAAATTCATTTGTGAACCTTATTGGAATTGGCAATACATTAGAGGCGTACAAAGAATCATAAATGTTCTTAAAGGTGCAGTGATGCCACGGGAAGATTTCTTTTATAGAGCATTTGGTGAAAATGAAAAAGATTTTATTCGAATACTTTACATGCCTGAGAATATTCTCATGAATAGAAGTCGTAAAATTAAATCCGAAGAAAAGGAATGGAATAGTAAATATACAAAATTAACAGAAAATGAAAAACGAGAATTATTAAAAATACTATGTGATTGTCAAACAAAAGCATCATTATTATTAGTTCAAACAAAGACAATGAATTCAAAGATAAAGAATATTCTTGAGTATTATTTACCTAACAATGTTAAAAATAATGAACTAGATTTACCATTCGAAAATTAGAAAGGATATTACATATGAATAAGAATCATCAATTTAAAGCAGGCATGTATCTTCTTGAAACATTAACATCAGGAATGTACAACAACGACGTGGAGGATGGCATATAGACCACAAGACTCCCTGCGTTAAATATGACCTCACCGATCCTGAGCAACAGAAGAAATGCTTTCATTATTCAAACCTCCAGCCCCTTTGGGCTACTGAAAATATCAAAAAGGGATGCAGGGAAAGAACTTTATACGGAAAGCGGGCGAGGAAATCGGCATGATTTGCCTCCGCAGCCGCGACGGCAAGAAAATCGCGCAGTATGGCCGCACAAAATCAGGGAGTTTTATATTTAGATAGGGGGGGGATATGAACCGATCACAGCGCCGTAAATTATTACGCCGTCAGCATCACAACACGTATACAAAACAATATCCGAGCAATCGCAGCCGCGACCGCTCGCAGCAATACCACGCGGAAATGCGGAAACCGATACCGCCGCGCGATGGAGGGAGGGGATGAAACTCATCACACTCGACCAGGCGTTTGAAAAATGGCAGACGGCGAGGCGCCACGGTTTCCCGTTCGGCGCCTATTGCGACTATCTCCGCAGCCACGGTTTTATAATTTACTAGGAGGATCACAATGATTAAACACGGCATCACCCCACGATTTGCCGAGGTCGGGAAAATCAAGATCGGCGGCAAGGGTAGAGCCACAACGTCGTCCAACGGCAAGGAATTCAATCCGCCGGTACGGTTCGACCATTTCGTCATCACCACGACCGAGCGCGACCAGGATGGAAATTTTATCGCGGACGCCGCAATGATGAAACTTCTTGCCGCACACACGGGAAGCGATAAACCGAAAGAAATTCCGATCCGTCTTCCATTCGACTCGATCGACCTGAATTTCTTCACCTCGTACCAGATGTACACCGGTAACAAATGCGTATGCCGCGGCGACGGCGAGACCGCGACGCAATACACCGATAAGGGCGAGCGCGCCGTCAAGTGCCACCCCGATACGTGCGAATACCTGAAAGCGGGAAAGTGCAAGGTGAGCGGAATCCTGTCATGCCACATCCCCTTGTCAATGGAGGTTGGCGGGCTCTACCGGTTCCGCACACACTCATGGAACAGCGTGTCTAATATCCTCGCATCCCTGAATTACATTTCAGAACAGACGCGCGGCATCCTACAGGGGCTCCCGCTCAAATTGAAATTCCTGAAAAAAGCGACGGCAGATCATGGCAATGTGCCGACCGTGACGATCGTGCTTGACGGCGTGGAAATGATGAAAATGCGCGAGCTCGCATTCCAGGAATTCGAGAGCCGCGTCAAAATCGGTTTCGACATGAAGGCGCTCGAGGACAAGGCCCGCGAGGCCGGGGTAAATATCGACACCGACGACCCCGAGGATATCGAGGCCGAGTTTTACGCCGAGGACGTGACCGAGCCCTCGCCCGGCGTCAGCGCCGACGCTGCCGCGGATAAGCTAAAATCGCAGGACGCACCCCCGAAGGCCGAGGCGGCACAGGATAAAAACGGGAGTCTGTTATAATAATCCGTTGCGGGAGATCAAAGGGAGCGGTTTCGCCCGGGCGGAGTTTGTCGCGCCGCACTGGAACGCGGCACGACAGCCGGTCATCTTCAGCTGGCCTCCCTCCGCCTTCCCGCGAATTATAAATTTTATGGAGGCAGCAGATGTATAATGTCGGGGACGAAATCAAGGTCAAGATCGACGGCAAAATGTTCAATGCGAAAATCACAGAAAAACACGATGGCGGCTATGTCGTGAAAATCATCACCGGCCAGAAAGGCCGGCCGCGTATCGTGTATGTGTTGGAGTCGCAGATCAAGAAGTGAAACCGCGCCCGGCGGGAAAACCGGGCAATGCAATTATAAATTTTGGGGAGGTGCAGCATGAAAAAAGAATTTTATCGCGCCCATGTTAAAGATTTTATAACAGATTGTAGCGAGTGGCTTTATGTTTTTGCAACGAGCGCCGGGGCCGCTGAAAAAAAGGCGCTGAAGATCATTAGGGTCAGAGGAGTGATGAGAAAACCACGCTGCGCTGAGATTTCGTATATGGGCAGCATTGACGGATAAGGAGGCACATCATGGCCATACTTTTCAAACTCGCGCTCGTATTGCTCGGCTGTATGCTCGTTACCGCACTGTTCATCGCTTTCATCGCCTGGGGATTTGATCTGCAATGGCGCATACGGAAGCGCAAGCGCGCGCGCAAAAATTACATCCGGGAAAACGCCGACCTCGTAGACAGGTTCCTCGATAAAATCCGGGGCGAGGACAAATGGTAACCGAGAAGCGCGGCCCCGGCAGGCCGAGGAAACCCGACCCGGAAAATATAATTATTTTTTCCGAATTATCAATATTTGGGAAAATTAAATATTTAATTTTCATAATTAAATCGAAAATAAATAATTATTTTTCAAAAAATAAGATTAAATATTTAATTATTTTCGGTTTAATTTTCAATATTGCCACCCCTATTATCTACTATAATTTGTTTTCCTTCCAGGGAATCATTGCCGCCAGGTTTCGCGCCGCCGGATATCCCGAGTACACGCCCGACATGAGACTCGTTATCCAGGACGTCATGGAGAGCGTCCCGAGTGGCGATCCCATTGACGGAAATTACACGAGCGACTACGGCTGGCGGCGCTCCATGTTTGGCGCCTGGGATGAGTTCCACCCCGGCCTCGACATATCCGTACCCAACGGGACGCCCATCAAGGCCACCGCCCACGGGCAAGTGGTGATGAGTAGTTTTTACGGCGGGTATGGTCTGACGGTTCGCATTCAACACAAATATGGTTTTGAAACCATTTACGCGCACTGCTCACGCCTCGCCGTTCAGCTGGGGCAGGGCGTGTACAGGGGACAGGTGGTCGCCTATTCCGGCCAAACCGGAAACGTCACGGGACCGCATGTCCATTATGAAATCAGATACTCGCGGCCCATAAACCGCGAGGAGTTGCAAAGGTTTATAAAACCAAAAAATTAAGACGGAGGTAATAATCGTGAACATCGGCTCAGCGTGGAAAAAGGAATCAAAGGACGGCAAGAAATTCATTTCATGCGTGATTCAATCTCCCTTCATCCCCGGCGGTGAAATGAATTTTGCAATATTCAAAGTCGAGGAAAAGAAATCGGAGAAAGCCCCGGACTATTCAATCGTCTGGAGTAAGCCGCAGCCGAAGCAGGCCCCAGCGCAAGAAACACCGCCAGCCGCAGACGGCGACGACATACCATTTTAGAGGAGGCACCATGCGACAGATCGGCTATAACTCGCAGCGCGACAATTTCAGCTTCGCCGGAAAATTCCCGGGCTGGGCTCAGTGTTTCAGCACGAGCGCCTGGATGTTCATGTCATATTTCGAGCCCACAGTCCGTGCCAACGACGACGAGGGCCTTGCCGCGTATGTGGACGACGTCGAGGCCAGCGTCGGCGACATAGGCATCGGCGAGCGCATCATGGGCAAGATCGCGCCGAACGTGAGAACCTCAACATACTGGAAGGTACAGCACGCCGCGATTCAAGAGCGGCTACCTGATAAAAAAATCGCCCTCGACCTGAAATTCCCTGTCCCCCAGCTGCCTTCGCTCGTATCAAAAGGGCCGGTGATAATCGGCACCAATAAAATGGGAGGCTTGCCCGGCGGACATATCATTCTGCTGGTGGATACGGTCCCCGGCGATGCTTCGTTCGTGGCAAACGATCCCTACGGAAACGCGAGGGTGAAATATATGAGCAAGGAAGGCGCAGGCCTGTTTTACCCCTTCGCGTGGCTGATGGAATACATCGACTACGGCGGCAACACCTGCAGGGTTATATACGCGATATGAACACCCGCGCACTACTCCGCGAGCAGGGGCTGTCCGAAACCGTGATCGAGGAAATCATCCGAGACCATGCGACGGTAAGGATGATGCCGGTCGAGGTATACTCCCGCGTCGTCGGCTACTTCCGGCCCGTCAATCAATGGAATCCGGGCAAGCGGCAGGAATTCGAGGAACGGGTCCCGTTCGGACTCGGGAAAATTAAAGGAGGCACCGCATGAGTAAATCAACCCGCATCATCGGTTACATCGTGCTCGGGCTGACCGAGGCGTTTCTCGCCGCCGCGTTCTGGCTGTGCGCCGCCGACAGGGTGACCGTCGCCAGCTATCAGCTCGCCGTATTCGGCATCGTCTGGAGCGCGGTCGGTTTCAAGAATTTCGTCGACATGAAAAAAAACGGGAACGGGAGCGCGACCCCGCCCGAGGAGGCGGCGCAGTGAACAAATTGATATTATTAGGAATATTATTCCCACCGTTTGGATTTGTAATTCTTATGGCGATTATCGGATCGCTTTCCGTTGGGGAAAACGACATCCCTGATGAATGAATATATAGAGGAGGTATCATCATGAAATCACTCGAAATCGCGTTTCTCGTAAATAAGATTTTGAAGGCCGTGCTTTATACAATCATCGTCGTCGACATTCTGGTTTTTCTCTATTTCATCATTTCGAGGCTACCATGAAAACCCGACACATTATCATCATCTCCCTCATCGGAGCGGGGATCGTCTTTTTCGCCGGGATCTGGACAGGCTACCGCTTGAACGCGCCACCACAGGGCCAGCCCATCACGACGGCGGAGACGCCGACGCAGCATACGCCACGGCCCGGGATCTCGCCTGACACCCTCGCCACCTGCGGGCATACCGACATCACGGGTGCCTGGATAGGTGACACCGTTTTTAGAGTGACGGCAGTCAATCAGGTCGAGATCGCGCAAAAGGAATTCACGTTTAAATTTCCCGAGCGCACGATCAAGCACCTGATAATTCCCGGAGTGAGCCTGGGCGGCGACTACGATTCGGAGTCACGAAAATTATACATGATGTACGGCGTCGAGCTTAATTATTTGCGCATGTTCGGTCGCGCCGGAGTGGGGGCGGGGGTATGGTATCGGCAGAGTTTCGGCCAGCCCGACCGTATCGACGCCGGTGTGAAGGTCTTAGGGGCGGTGGCGTGGTGAAATTCGACCCGCGCATCCTCCCGACGGTGCTGATAATAATCGACGTGCTGGCTGCCGTGGGTTACATCCCTAGCGGCGACTGGCGGCGGATCCTGTACTGGATCGCCGCGGCTGTTCTGACGTATACGGTTACATGGTAAAAATTTAATGTCCTCCAAATATCTCCGCGAACTCACGAGCCTCCGCGCCTATCTCACCGCGCGGGGCATTGAATACGACGAACGCCATAAAACCTGGCGGTGCCCGAATCATGGCGACGACCACCCCAGCGCCGTCCTCTACGAAAATCCGGAATCGCATCGGCTCTATTGCCCGGTGTGCGCGACGTCATGGGATATTTTCGACCTCTGCGGCCTCCTCGACGGTCACGCCGAATTCCGCGACAAACTCCGGTCAGTCCGGGCGACGCTGGGAATCCCCGACGATGCGCCGGAGAGGAAACGGAAATCGGAGCCGGTCCCCCTCGACGGCAACGACATTAAAAAATTATGCGATCCCGAGCCGATACAGAAAATCGCCGATGAAAAAGGGTGGGGGGCTATCGCCGGTTCCTGGCGTTATCATACCGCCGACGGCAAGGTGATCGCCCTCGATGTCAGATTTGAAAAGCCAGGAGAGAAGAAAACAATAATTACTTTCTGGCATGATGGCGAGCGCCTGCGATGGGGTGGTGGGCCGGTGTTCATTTATAATCTGGAGGAGGCGTTAAATGCTGACCCGAAAATTCCGCGACTCATCCACGAGGGAGCAAAGTGTGTCGATTTTGCAAAGGCGAATTTGCCGGGATTTATTCACCTCTCCTGGTCTGGCGGTTCTTCTAAAGTTGATAAAATACAATGGTCTGTCCTTAGCGACTTTTCGGTCATGGCGATCCCTGATGATGATCCTCCGGGGATTAAAGCTGCTTCCATAATTAAACGCGACTTGCCGGGGCTGAAAATAATCCGCCCTGTCCCCGCCGCCCGCGCCATCAAACCGAAGGGTGCCGACATCGTGGAGATCCTCGCCTGTATGACGCCCGACGAATTCACCGCATACGCGCTTGACCCCGCCAATCACATGGACGTTTCCGAGATGGGCCTCGACCCGATCCTGCCGGGGACCACCTATCCCCCGCCCCCCTCTAATGGGCAACCACACGGGCCGGGGCTCACCTCCGAGCCGTTCAAGATACTCGGCCAGGGCGACGACGGCCGCGCCGTATTCATCACGCAGGAAGGGCGGCTCGTGAAATGGCACCTGGACACGCTGTCAAAAAATAAATTGATTGTCCTCACCGGCCGCGCCTACTGGTCGGCGCTCTACCCCTCGAAGGGCGGGGCCGACTATGACACCGCGATCGACGACCTGATGCGCCTCTCTCAGGCCCGTGATTTTCATGAATCGGACGTGCGGGGCCGCGGTGCCTGGCGCGACGGCGAGCGCATATCATATCACGACGGCGTCGAAACACACGGTGAATTCGACCCCGCTAAAATTTATCTGCGCCTTCCCCGTAAGGATATCGGGATCCTCGACGCCCCGGTTTCGCCGGAGATCACGGCCCGCGTAAAAGATACGGTGTTTAAAATGAGTTTTGAAACGCCGGCCGACGTGGTGCGCTGTCTTGGCTGGAGCGTGCTCGCACCCTTTGCCGGTGCGCTTGACAACAGACCGGCGCTCCTGCTCACCGGACCATCGGAGTCCGGAAAAACGCAGGTCGCGAATCTGATTATCCGCAGACTCGCCGCCTGCGAGTGGTTCAACGGCAGCGAGTCCACGGTTGCCGGTGTCCGCGGTAAAATCAGGCACGACGCGACCGCGATCATGTTCGAGGAAACCGAGGCCGACACGCCTAAAAAGAAAGCGAACCGCGAGGACCTGTTTTCGTTGATGCGCGTCAATACCTCGAACGACGCCCCGGACACGGTGAAGGGTACAAAAGAGGGCGGCTATAATTCATTCAAAATGCAGAACATGTTCGGCTTCATCGCCATTGACCCGACCGTCGAAAACGTCGCCGACGAGAACCGGATTTTTCGAGTGAACATGGTCAAGCCTACGAACGCCGGGGAGTGGGAGAATATCCGCGACGAGATCACGGATTTACTGTGCGAGGCAAACTGCAGGGCGATCCGCGCCCTGGCCTGGTCGAAGCTAAAAATAATCATGGCGCTCGCCTCACGGATCGAGAAGAAAATCAGGGCTGTGACGGGCCGGAGTTACCGCTATAATTTCAATGACGCGATGATGGCCTCCGCGTTTATCGTGGTATGGGGGGCCACGGACGACCCCAGCGACGAGCAGATCGAAAAAACGCTGACAAAATATTATGCGTACCAACCCCCGGAGGAACACCGGAACGAGGCCGAGGAGATTGTGGACAGGCTGCTCGATGAAACCGTGGAAGTTCTACACGAGCATAGCCGGGAGAAACTGTCCATCGCCGAGGCACTGAATAAAATCCACGCCCATGACACACGCACCCCCAGGGAGGGCGAGTCCATTTCCGGCGAGATCTCGGCGAAAAATTACCGCGACACCCTGAGCCGCCACGGCATCCGCCTCACCGACGGCACCTGCGTCGCGATCAGGAACAACCACCATTTTATCAAGCGCGTCATCGAGCGCGGGAACGGGTACAGCAAAATTTTAAAACGACATCCCGGTTGCGTGGACTCACAGCGAAACGTCTATTTCTACGACACGGGCAAGGCCGCACAGTGTACGATTATCAAGGGCCTGATTGGCAAAGGCGAATTCGACGAGCAGGTGGAGGCGTTGTTTGAATAACGCGCTGCGAAAATATCAGGCTGACATTTACCAGGCCGCACGCACCGCCCTGATGTCCTGCCGTTCCTGCTGCGTCCAGCTCGCCACCGGGGCGGGGAAAACGCCGGTCATGGCCGCGATGTGCGAGTCCGTGCTGGGTAAACTCAAAAGGGCGTGGATCGTGGTGCCGCGCAAGGAATTACTGCGTCAGGCCTCGCGCCACCTCCTGAAATGGTCGGTCCCTCACGGAATCATCGACGCGAATTCGCAAGAATCGCGCGCCTATAAAATCCACGTCGTTTCAAAGGACACACTCACGCGGCGATGGGATAAAATAAAGAACTGGCCGGATCTCATTCTGATTGACGAGGGGCACCTTAATATAAAATTCCAGCGTCAGTTATTCGAGCGGGCGCCGGCATCGACAAAATTTATTCTATTCACGGCCACGCCGGAGCGCATGGACGGGCAAGGGCTTTCCACGGCCTCGGGAGGGATTGCGGATGTACTGATTGAAGGGCCGAGCATTCCTGAGCTCACCGCGGGCGGGTACCTGGCGCCGCTCCGGTATTTCTCGCCACCGCTCGATGGCCTCGATAAAATCAAGGTTAATAAATTCGGCGAGTACGACGAGGAAAGCCTCGAGGAACTGCTCCAGCGCAAAAAGGTATACGGCGACCTGGTTTCACACTACGCCCGGCACGGCCGCCGCGACGACGGCACCATGAGGGCGGCGCTGATATTCTGCCGCTCCATAAAATCGGCGCACCACGCCGCAGAGCGTTTTCGCGATCGTGGATTTGCCGCGGCCGCGATCGATGGCACCATGAGCGACGGACAGGTCGAGGCCATTTTGGATCGCCACCGTAGGGGAGAAATTCAGGTGCTCTGTAACTGCCTGCTCGTGACCTACGGCGTGGACATCCCCAGGGTGGAGTATATCGGAGACATCAGCCCGACGTTATCGCTGGCGATGTACATGCAAAAAATCGGGAGAGGCCTGCGCCCCTATCAGGGGAAACGGGACCTCATTTATATGGATCACGTCAACCAGGTACTCAATCACCAAAACCCGGAATTCCCCGGCGTCCCCCTTCACTACGTCCCCGAAATTAAATGGAATTTCCACGGCACGGAGAAGCGCGAAAAATTCAAGTGCCCGAGTTGCCGCCACCTCCGCACCCGTGACGACTATTGCAAAATTGAGAACACGCACATGAGCGCGGGCTATAAAACGCGCTGCCAGAATTACGCGGCGGCGCGGAATATCATGCTCTGCCCGCACCTTGATTTTTTGTATTGCCCCGATCCCCACTGTTCCTCGTGCTCGCATAATCCGGATCACGGCACCACCGACGCACGGAAACCAATGCTCGTTATCCCCGCCGAGCTCCAGGAGATCGAACGCCCGCTCCCCCTCGCCGAACGCCCTGCCGATGAGCGCCGGCAAATACAGGACAGGATCGGCGAGCTGGTGCTTGAATATAAGGCCGCCGCCTCTGCTGGCGGCATTGCGCCCGGCCCCGTGGGGGAACTGCTCAAGATCGCCGAGCAGATCGGACGCTCCGTGATGTGGGTATATTACACGCTCACGCCCGAAAGTCGCCTCACGATAAACCACCCCTTGCTCGCCGAGATTGCACGTCAAAAGGGGTATGAGCCGGGGTGGTGTTACTTTGCCGCAAAACGCATACGAGAAAAGGGCGGCAACCGCCCGAGGATGGAGGAGACGGGATGAGTGGCCGCGTCGCTAAATTATCACGTCGCACCATGCGAAAAGAATCCGCTAAAATCAAAATCGAGGGCCTCGAGGAATTCCTTGTGTATGCATCGGCGCAGCGACTCCGGCGTCGCCTCGCGTTCGCGCTCAGGATTATTTTTAAGAAGGTGAGATGAGTAAGAAATTAGAGTATACGCCGAATAGCAAAATTAAGGCGGCGTTGCGTAAATTGTGGCTGAGGAGCAGGGAGCGGGCGCAGGCTATCAAGCGCGATAAATATACATGCCAACGATGCGGGAAAAAGCAGAGCAAGGCCAGGGGATCGGAGGTAAAAGTCGAGGTGCATCACCTTGATGGTGTGTGCAATTGGGATGAGATATACGCAGCAATTAGGAAAAACCTCCTGTGTTCACCCGACAAGCAAACCACGCTCTGCAAGGACTGCCACGACCATGAGCGTTCTAATTTAAAATAATAATTTTTTTGGAGGTCACATGATCCCATCCAACAAGCTCGAAGAATTTAAAAACGTGCTCCGTGCCGTCGACTGGGGATACCAGTTCGCCGAGGGGCAGGCATATCACAATGGCCGGGAGAGTTATAATCGCGCAGTCGAGGCCAGGGCTGCGCTTGTGCGAGAGTTCCCCGATGACGTGGATTTGATATACGCGCTGTGGCAACGCAAGGGAGGGGATGATGCCCCACATTGAAACCCTAGGCCCCGGTCATTACAAATACACGTGCGAATGCGGGCGCGAAGTCACGCTCGAAACAGACGGCGAAACCGAGCGGCCGCAGCGCCTGTCACGGTGTTGGGAGTGTAGCGAAAAACGAGCATATCGAAAAGAGGAGGAGTTATAACACCCGTCACGCCGTGATAGAAATCAAGACGCCGGAGGGGATACTGTCCCTCGATTGCGACATAACGGGGTATAATATCGATGAAATATTCGAGCATCTGCTGAAAAAATGCAAAAAATACCTTGAAAAATCCGACGTTCTGGATGATATTTACTTCTATACGGATACGCACAAGGGGGCAGTATGAAAATTAAAATATTCGCGGCCCCGATCTCCCTCATCATTGCAATTTTACTCTCATGCACAGGCACAGGCGGGGAGGGCGATAAATACCCTGCGACCACTCCTATCGTCACGGGCTCGAATACGCCGGTTCCCGAGGTCGTGGATCCGGATCCGGGAGTCACGACCGGCATGGTGCAGGCGGTATTTTTCACGCCCGAGGGGGCGAAATTCTACGACGGCGAGCAGATGTGGTTGTGGCGTGACGGCGCATCGGAGAAAGCCGCGCCATCGATATACGCGAACGCGAACGTGCTGTATAAGCTCGACGAATACGGGGCGATCTCACAGGGCCGCAACCTGGTAACGCAACCGAATTTTATCAGGATCGAAAAGGGCCAGGGCGCCGAATTTGATTTGAACGGTGATGTCTGGATCGTGGAAACCGTGCCGCGATCTGAGGTCGAGGCGGCTATCATGCCGAAGCTGAATTATACGCGGGTATATTTTAACGCCGTCGAACACGGGGACTGGCGAACGCGCGATTATCTCGTCGACGGCGTCGCGGTGATTGGTTCTGATATTTTTATCTGCAAGCCGGGGACGGGCTGGGCCCACCTCAACGGATCGAAGAATAAAATCACCTGCGTTGTTCCTGACGGCGAGGCCGCCGGTTTCGTGATGTGGGGCGCGGATTATAATACTCGGAAAATGTATTTTAACGATATACAGGTAAATTTCGGCAGCAATTTTCAGGTGGGCGCAACCGAGTGGCTGCTCGGCAGTGACGGAATATGGTATAGTAAAAACGGGTACACATGGGACGGCCTGACCTGCAGCCTCGCCGATGCCGCGGCGATGTGGGAATACCGAACGGTGCAGAACATGATTATTGCCGCCGGGGTGAGGTTTGAAAACGGCGAAAACGTGATGTACTGGATTCAGTGCGCGACGGGATGGGTGATACGATTCGTGCCATCGATAAATCAGGCACGCGAGACGGTGCGGCTCTTTGAGGGTAGCGGCGATGTCGAGGCCGGTGCGCTCAGGAAAAAATATCTCAAACCGGCGATTATCGGCGACTACTTGTATTTCAATGTCGACGATAATATGTATAGGTATGATTTCGAGACAGGCTTAAACTCATTTTTCGGATCGGACATCGACGAGGTTGTGGAGTATTGAAGCATAATAAAGGAGGTTTGGTTATGCGTCCCCTCGGCCCGAGCTGGTAACTAAGGCAAAAAAGGGACTGATTATTTGACATTCTGTTTTACTTTTAATAAATGAAAAGCCCCCGACGATTGCCGGGGGCTTTTGTTGTCTCTGTGATTATCGGCGTCACGCCCCGCCGTATTTCTCCATCACCTTCGCCGCCTGTTCCTGATACCACGCCTGCGATTTTGCCAGTGCCTCGGCATCGCCTGTAATTTCGAGCTTGCCTCGCATCTCGTTTGCCTGTGCAGCGATTCCGTCGAGCGCCGCCGCTTTCTCGACCTCTCTGTCGGACGCTTTCATTTTGGAGATCCTCTCGGCCTCGAGCTGCGTCGAAATCTCCGCGCGCTGTGCCTCGGTAAGTGCTGTCTCCTCGATTGCACCGGCTGGTGGTTCGACTGCGAGGGCGGTGATCTCGGCTCCGCTCCAGACGCCCGCTTTTTTCTTCCAGTATTTCCGGCCGCGATAGTCGGCAACCTCGACGAGTTTTTTGTCAGCGATTGCAAGCACTGCGTTTTTCTCGGATGCCGCCGCCATTGCCTCGGCTATCGATTCGGCTTCGGCATCGCTTCGGTATTCCTCGCCGGGCTGGAGGTTGAAATACACGGCATGTGCGAGGGTGAGCTCTGAGATTTCAGATTTTAGCGCGATCGCGAGCGGGAGCAGGGCGTCCTGTAATTCTCTGAATTTCACCATCTGCGCACGGTATTCCGACCACTGGGCGTCGGCAACCGCGGACGATTTCGCCTTCGGGTTGACCTGACGCGCTTTAAAGAGTGCCTGGTTTGCTGATTTGTACGCCACTTTCGCCGCGATAGCGATGTCGCGCATCTGTAGTTTTATGGCCTCGATCTGCTGGTATGTCTCGGATTTCTGGATCTCGACAGCCACGACTTTCTTTGTCTCCTCGGGGTCGATGAACCCGCCGGCCGGGTTGATTTTCGTGATAACGGTGTAGCCGTCGATTTCCTGCAGGGTGATTGTTTTCATTACTTACCTCGATATTTCATAGAGTTTTGATATTGCGTGCGCGAGTGTGTCCGCGCATTTAATGATATTGTTTTTCGTTTTCTTCCGCGCCCGCACGAGGATTGCGATGACGATTATCAGAATCGCAATCACGGTTAAATATATCGCGTGTATCATATCGCCTCCTAGTACGTAATCCCGTAGTTTACGCCCATCGAGTTATCGCGGGTATAGGCGCCCATGCGTGGCGTGCCGTTGGTGCCGTCGGTGATAGGACTCCTCGTCTGATTTACCACTGAAATTGCCCTATCACCATTAGTGGCGTCAGACAATGATCCGATCGTATATCCATGGGCACTATCATTTTTTCCCTCGTGCCAGTGCCCCTGCCCTTGATCCTCCTGTACCTCGCCGAGGGCTGCTGGACCGGTTTTTACGCGGGTGTTTACCGTGGCGTCGCCGACTCCCTTCAGGCTGAGTCCGCGGGTGTCGGGGAGTACGAGGTAGGTTCCGGCGGTGCTGCGCGTGGTGCCGCCCGCGTCTGACGTTTTGTAAAACGCCGGCGCGGTCGCGTTATTCGCGTCGCCACAATACACGGCGGCGGCGAGCAGTGGGTAGGTCGCGATGAGTATGACCTGGCCTTGGAGGAGGAGAACCCTGTCGCCGAGCGCGGCCGGGGTGTCGTTTTTCCAGTATATGACGCCCATGCCCGGACCGACTGCGAGCCCCTTGAAAAGTGCTTCGAGAAATTGCGCGGTTCCTGCCGCCTCCGATACGCCGTCGGGAGTAAGTCCCGCGTGGGCCATGAGTGCCTGAGCGCGTCCCCATATATCGTTGACGAGGAGCGCGACGAATTCCGTGCCGTCGCCTGATCCTGGTGCGCTGATATTTACCGCCTGCGTGTCCGGGAATGCGACGTGATCGGTGTTGACTAAACTCACTTCATAATCTATCATAATCTGCCTCCATAAATTTTCATATATACACGACGATGAGCCCCGCCCATGAGGCCATCGGTTTACTCTTTAAAATGATGCGTCTAAATTCCTGCCTGCGCTCGATCGCTATCTGCGCCGAGGCAATGCTCCAGCCGTAGACATCGACGATATCCAATTCTCCGTCGGTGTTCAGGCGTGCGAGTCTGTTTGCGGTGTCGCCGTCGAAGGTGGTGAACTGTCCGCCGATTAAAATTTTTCCGTCGGTTTGGATGGTGATGGCGAAAACGTAATTATTCGCCCCCGATCCCGGATCAAATGTCGCATCGAGACTGCCATCATCATCGAGACGGGCGATATAGTTTCGGGCTGTGCCATCGTAGGAGGTGAAAAGACCCCCGATTAAAATTTTTCCGTCGGATTGGAGGGCGATGCTATATATTGCACTATTCGCTCCCGTACCGACTCCGAATGTGGCGTCGATATCTCCGTCGTCCTCGATGCGGGCGATATGATTTATAGCAGTTCCGTCATAGTCGGTAAACATACCCCCGATTAAAATTTTTCCGTCGGATTGGAGGGCAAGTGCCGTTATATAACTATTCGCCCCCGCTCCCGGATCGAATGTCGCGTCGAGACTGCCGTCATCATCGAGGCGAGCTATGCGATTGCGATTGGTGCCGTCATAAATAGTAAATGCGCCGCCGATTAAAATTTTTCCGTCGGATTGGAGGGCGATGCTTGTAACTCCACCATTCGCCCCCGTTCCCGGATCGAATGTCGCGTCGAGACTACCGTCGGTGTTGAGGCGGGCGATGTGGATGCGGGTGATGCCGTCGTAAATAGTAAATGCGCCGCCGATTAAAATTTTTCCGTCGGATTGGAGGGCAAGTGCCGTTATATAATGATTCGCCCCCGTTCCCGGATCAAACGTCGCGTCGAGACTTCCATCGGCGTTGAGACGGGCGATATAGTTTCGGGCTGTGCCATCGTAGGAGGTGAAAAGACCCCCGATTAAAATTTTTCCGTCGGATTGGAGGGCGATTTCATATATAACATTATTCGCACCGGATCCCGGATCAAAACTTGTGTCGAGCGATCCGTTTGAATTGAGGCGAGCGATATTATTCCTTGAAATTCCATTATATTTATTAAAAAATCCGCAAATTAAAATTTTTCCATCGGGCTGGATGATTGAATTATAAACATAGGTTCCATCGACTCCAGAATTACAGCCCTGAAACGAATACCGCGATCCCAGCAATCCCCATTCTCGGAGGCCTCCGACGAAAAATATGAGGGGCCAGTACCCGGAGTTGTCGGGGATGGGGTATTCAATCGGGATAAGGAGAATTCCGGTGTAGGAGCCGCAGAGGGCGTCAGCCTCTCCGCATTGCATGAGTGGCTCTCCGCAAAGGCAGTTATAATCCGGGAAGGTGTCGAAAATCTCACCGCCGCCGAGCAATTCGCCGCCTACCTGTGCGCAGTACGCCTCAGCCTCTCCGCATTGCGCCTCATTTCCTCCAGGGAGTAGGCCGCCACAAACCATGTTAAAATTCTGTTCGAGATAAAGACTAGGGTCGACCGCGGGGTCGTTGGGATACACGTAGCAATCGAAACCGGCGCCCTGTAATTTGTCCTCAAGCATTTCGTAGGTGGGGAGTTCCGATCTGCGGAACATCGTCGAGGCAAGGCGGATCCTGCGTTCCGCTTCCGATGCCGTCGCTGAGGGAATGACGGCAAATTCGCGTTCGAGGTCGTCGAGAATCGGCGTCCGTGCGGGATCGCGGAGGTAGCGGAGTTTGTCGAGGTCAAGGCGCACGGCCTCACTGTTGTCGGCGATACCCTCAAGGAGGAGATCGTAATCATCATCGGCCGCAGGAGACCATGCGATTCCCTCGGGGAGTAATGCGTCAATAGCCGATCTACTCAGGCTAGACATACGTGACGCCTCCGAGTTTGGCGAGCTCACCTTGCCCTAAAGTGTGAAGCGGGGTCGTGGTGCCAAATACGATACCGAATACGATGCTCTGCGCGGTTGCGCCGTAGGTTTTGAGCACATCCTGCACCACTCGTGAAATTGAGAGGGAGGTGATCGTGTCGTAACGCTCTTGCGGCACGTCCACGCCGTCGACGTAGGGAGCGATTGAGCGGAAATAGAGATCGAGTGCGTATGCAATGTCTGCCTTGCAATCAGCCTCCATCGCCGGGTCGATATTGAGATCGGAGATTTCAACGAATATCGAGGTTCGCGTTATCGACTCCACCCATAGCGTCGCGTCGGTGAGTCCGAGGAGTGCGCGGGAAAGGCCGGTGTCGGGATCGGTGTTTATTGCGTCCCTCACGGAATCGAGTAGTGATCCCGGTGCGATGCCATCTGCGTCGATCGTGGAGACTGCCTCGACGTACACCGTGCGGTCTCCGGGGTATGACGTGCCCTCTGCAGCAGGCCTGCCAGAGAAAGCGAATGCGCGCCGTACTCCGGTCACGGCTTCCGCCCAGATTTTATGGTCGGTGGCATTGCCTCCGCCGGTGGTTGCGCGCTGTGCGAACAGCACGCGCGGCCGGTAATCGGTGTCGATTTCCTTGTCAACGCCGAGGGTAACCGTCGCGGTCACGGTGGCCACGGTCTGCGCTCCTGCAATCTGTGAGGAAATGGAGAGCTCCTCGCCGTTGTCGAGGTTGCCGTCGGTGCCGGTCTCTGCGCATCTGAGCGTGAGGGTTGCGATATTCGCCACGGCTACGGCCTCGGCATCGGTTTTATAGCGGAGTCCGGAGCTGTCCGAGGTGAACTCGGTGCCCTGCGGAATCACGGTCCCGGTCGTCGCCGGTAGCGTTGCGGTGAGTATCGCGGTCACGGCGAGTTTTCGCGGCGTATCGTTATCGAGTCCGATGCGGTCCAGTCCCTCTCCCGTGGCGGTGAGGGCGAGGGATTGTAACACGGCGTCGGCGGCGAATTTGTAGTGGCCTATGTCGAGGCCGGCCTCTGCGGCGGCGAGTACGCGCAGGAACGCGCGGTCATTGAGCGGCGACGTCTGCCCGATCCTGGCCTCGAGTCGCGCCAGGTGGGCGGCGGCGAGCTGTGCGGTGGTAGGGATTTTATATGACATTCGGGAGCCTCCCGTGTGCGGGGTCGAGTGCCTGCGCAATCCAGTTCAGACCGTTTCGGGTGAACAGTAATTTCCTTACATCCTGTCCCGGCGGATATATCGTGATCGCGGTCTGGATCTCGTCGGTGCGCGGGTTGGTTACTGCAATATCGATTTTTGACGCGATTCTGGAATCGGTCATCGCCTTGAGTGCGAGCTTTGCATCGTCGGTGATGTCGTTGACTGTTTTTACGTCTACATGCACGCGAGGTCTGCTGAAATTGGAGCCGATTTTTTTATTCGGATCATTCGTGAGATAATTTCCCCACCATCCGGGGAGTGTGCCGAGGCTGATGATAACGTAGTTTTCGAGGCCGCCGTCGGTGACGGGTTGACCTCCCTTGAATGTCATGGATGCGCCGTTTGGTGTGATCCTGATCGCGGGGTCGCCCTGGAATCTACTCACAGTTTCACCTCCGGCACTTCCGCGGCCGAGATGTCGGCAGTCGAGGGCGAACCGGTAACCGATGGCGTGGACACGGGACCGACTAGGGCCGTGGGGTGGTTGTGCAAATTGTAAACAGTATTTATGAAATCATCGAAGTCGTCTTTGAGCTGATTAAACGCGGTTTCGAGCTCGGAGAATTTCACCGCAGTATCGGTGCCGTCATTAAGGACGATATCACCGCTGGCCTTGACCTCGATTTTCGCTCCGGTAAATGCGGTGATTGTGATATCGCCATTACTGCTGAGTTTTATTTTTGCCTTTTTTACTACGGCAGGATTGTCGGTGCTGTAAATCTCGTATTCACCGGGATCTGATTCAGGGGAAATGTCGTCGCTGATGATGCCGGTGATCTTCACTCCGTTGGCCTCAACGACCTCGACACGGCAATCGTTGGCGGGGTTGAAATCTACGCCTGCGCCGGGGAATAGCTCGACGGTGCGGACATCCTCGTCGAGCATTTTCACCTGGAGGAGTATGCGGTCGGCGTCGCCATCGCGGTTTTTGCCGATCTTGTATGATGTGATTATTCCGAGAGCCACGGTTCCTCGATTATCCCCGTAGTATATACGGACGGAGGTTTGAGATTAAGCGTCGCGCTGTTGCCTGATGCGGCGAATGAAAACTCCACCTGAGTGATGAGGAACGTAAAACCTGAGCTCGCAATCACCGGGCTTTTAACCGATACTTTCGTGTTCGGCCTCCAGAGTTTATCGTCCGGAGCGTACCAGGTCGAGACCGGGAATGGGATCGTCATCGCATCGGCAGCGGATTTGTTTTTTCTCCACTCCGCGGCACTGAGAGCCTCGCCGGGGATATTGTCGTCGACGCGGAAGGTGAGGTAGCGCTGATTTTTTAAGACGTCATCTTCGGCGACTCCTGTTTTTGCGGTTCTACCCTTGCGCGAGCTCGATGCGATTGCGCGATAGAAATGAAACCGTTTGCGACCGTTGAAATCGGCTCCGAATCCCTCGGCGGTGGGTTCCCCCTCCTCGATTGTGCCGACCGGCTTATCGTCGGTGTTGGCGCGGGTGATAAGCAGGTTCCCGTCCCAGGTGCAGGAGAGGAGGAGGCCACGTTGTGCCGCCAGTTTTCGCAGGTGCTCGAATATTGTCTCGGTTTGCTCTGCTGAGACGCGCGCGAATTTCATCTCCTCGTAAGTGGTTTTCTTGCCCGTGATTTTATAGGTTTTGCCGGTCTCGATGGGTTTGTCGATAAGCGGCATCGTCTTGATAAATCCCTGAGCGGTATTTATTCCCATCTGGTTTACAACCGGAACGTATTTCCCGATGCTGACGGTTTTTGGTACGAGCAGGTTCACTCCGTCTCCTATCACGACCTGTATCCCGTGGGGTTCACATTGCTGTTTGCATCGCGCGGTCAAACTGATATTTGACGCCTCATAGGGTGGGAGGACTGTCGAATCGATTATGTCGGCGGTTTTCGTGAATCCTCCGAGCTCCTTGACTGTGCCGGATTTATCGCGCTTGTGTTTTACATTGTAGAGGATTTGCTCGGACTCGAGATTGCCGCCGATATAGATTTTGCATTTACTGTACGAATACGGAGCGGTGATGCGGTCGAACTCTGGATCCTTGCCGGGAAACCAGGGGATCTCGGCGGTGAATGCGTCTGCGCATGTATCCATCGAACGCATGAATTTTGCGGAGGTAGCGACGACCTCGCGGCCGTCGATGATGAGGGTGAAATCGTCTCGGCCCTTTCCGGGGAGATCATGCATAAATAATCACCTCCCGGCCTGCGGGCAGAATCAGGATATCGTTTCCATGCAGGTTATTCGAGCGTATAAAAAGATCGTGATAATAATCGATGTCCTCGATATTCGGCTGGTACTCGGTGACAGCGATCTCGAGGGGTGAGCGAGCCTTTTTCAGGCGAAACCGCTTCTCGGTCTTGAGATTGTAGAACTGCGCGAGAAGGTATTGAAATACGAGCGTATAGAGCTGTATCAAATTCGTGTACGTGGCGGTTTGGCTGAAATACTGGCGCTCGATATCCAGTTCGGAGTACATGTCTTGAATCGCTTCGATGCGGGCGACGACCGAGTTGAAAAACGCTGCGGCTCCGTCGATTGCGGCGATGACCTCGGACCGGCTCTGATACTGCGATGTCGCGGCGATCTGCGCCGCCGCCATGAGGGTGAGGGTCGCGCCGAATTCGATGACAACGACTTTGTTGTGATCCTCCTCTGTGGTGGTCGCCGGTGCAAGCGTGAAAATCTCGTCGGCAAGGGCGGAGTATGCCGAGGATCTGGTCTGGTAGTCGGTGCTTCCGTCCAGGGGGGCGAGCGACATGTTTGTCATCGCCGCCGACATGTCGGTCGTATCCGGATCGGAGTAGTCGAAGGCCGAGAGCGCGCCGTTGAAAGTCGCTTTCGCGTCGTCGAAGGCATTGCGCGCCATTGTGACCGTCGCACAGATGCCGGATATCGTCCTCGACATGAACCCGGAAATTTTATTGAACGTGCCCAGCGCCGCCGTGATATTGGAGAAAATGTCAGTGCGGAGTTGCGTGAGCATCGTCATGCAATCTTCGGCGACATTCATTATTTTTGCGAGGGTTCCCAGGAGCGTTTCTTCAAGGCTTACGACGCGCTCTGCATTTGCGGGTTCGATCCACTGCGTGTCGAATTGCGTATAGTTCCCGGACTCGACGGGGTCTGTGCTTTCTTCTGCACTTATAAGATGCAAAATGAGCGTGCCGTGTACGGGGTGGACGACCTCCCAATCGCCAGATTCCTTAAACAATTCATCGTAGAAGTTGGCGGCGTCGCGTTGGTGATTTATGCCGTCGAAATACACCGTGAGAGGCCAGAGCGTCGATTTCGGCTCCAAGTCCTGTACGATCGTGCCCTTGAATTTCGGGGGGTCGAATTGTCCGAGCTTACGCTCGAAACTGCGTTTGTTATTGCGCCAGAGACATTCGAATGTGCCGGATTGCGCGCCGCCAAGTGGATTGTATTTATTGAGACCGGCTTTTAAATCGTCGGTTAACGAAGACTCTCCTTTCTTACGCGCGCTCGGGCTTTTAAAAACTATTACGTCGCGGGTTTCGTTCTGCCAGCTCACATTACACCTACGAGATGCATCGGAATATTCGGAGCACCCTTAGTTTTTGACGATGCGGTGCTGCCGGCCGGTGCGTTATTGATATTGAGCTGCCCCTCGAATTGTACGCCCCTGTTGCCCTCGCGCGCCTGGTTCGGTGCGGTGAGTTCATTGCGGCGATCCTCGATCTTTTGACGCGTGGCGCTGACTAAATCCATCGCGCCGGCGCCGAGTACTCCGGTGAGGAGCCCCTTGATTATGGGGTTGTCCAGAACCCCGGTCAGGCGATAGAATAAATCGATCATCTCCTCGATGTGTGTATTAAGGTAGACGAGCCAGGCCGCAGCGGCGGCGAACACGAATACAATCGGACACGCTGAGATCGCTAAATTAAGAGCCCACTGCGAGGCGGTGACGAGTGCGGTTTTTGCGGCGACGACAGCCTGCCAGAACGCAGTGCCACCGAGTACGAAATTAAACAGCCCATGCGCGGCGATGACCGAACGCATGAGCGGGAGCATCTGCGCGAGGTATCTGATCCAGCCCACGCCTGTAACAACGGCCTGTGCGATTGCGATGCCGATGAGGGCGGCCTTGTAGGCGACGAACAGCCCGACGGCGATCCCGAGCGCGGGCACGAGTTTTTGTATTATGGCGGATATCGTATCACGGTTTGCATCAGCCCATGTCGCGAATGCGGCTATAAGTGGAGTGAGCGCCGACATTATATCGTTGAGCGCGGGTAATAGGGCGGTGCCAAGTCCCGCCTTCATGGAAAACATGAGGTTTTTAAATCGCTGTTCTGAGGCTGCGAATTTATTCGCTGCGTCTGCGGCTGCGGGGCCGAATTCCTTGCGCATCTGCGCCGCGAAACGTGAGATGAATTTTTCTGCGGGGATTCCGCGCGCAACGAGTTTTTCAAGTTCTGCCGTGGTCACTCCCATAGATCGAGCCGCTATCTGCATCGCTCCCGGTATGCGCTCACCGAGCTGTCCGCGTAGCTCCTCCATTGAGACTTTGCCCTTGCTGATGATCTGAGAGATCGCCAGGAGCGCTCCCTGTGACTGTTCCGATGTGAGCTGCAAGGCTGTCGCGGCTTCTGATACTCCAAGAAATGTCTGTTGCACGTCAAAATTTGAAATGGCGGTGCCCTTAGCGGCGGCGGCAATACCTTTATACGCATCTGCGGCCATTACGAAATCAAGTCCGAGCCTGTGCGATTCCTCGCGAACAAATCTCATTTGGTTGGCGGCATCACTCTGGAACACCGAGCGGAAAGATGTCTCAAGGGCCGATGCCTGTTTCGCCGCATCTTTTATCGAGTTTCCAATCTTGATAATTCCCGCTACTCCGAGGGCTGGAATTATCGCTTTGAATGCGGAGTTTACCATGCCTGCGCTTCGACTTGCACGTGCGCCGAACCTATCGGCGGCCGCTCCCATCTTGTTAAAGGCGGGGCTCATTTTGTCGGTGGCACGGAATGCGGTGACGACTGCGAAATCAGGCATTATTTACCGCACTGTGGACAGGATTTATGTTTTCGTGCATCATATTTTTTCCCGCATGAACAGACTCGCATTGCCTCGGCGTCGGCCATGAGCTCGTGCCAGTGATTCCACTCCCGCATTTCGGAAAATCTGAGTCGCTTGATCTCCGAAATCTGCTGCCCCCGGCTGAATAGGTTTCCCATCCATTGCCAGAGCCGTTCTACACACACAATAAAAAAAGTGTACCGAGTGATTCGGCGATTGAATTGTCCACCCCTTTTAGTTTTTTGATCGCGGCGAACCCCATGCCGGAGAGGGAGCCGAGGAGCGTATACATGCGCTGGTAATGGTTCTCGGCAGGGATTCCGTCCATGCTGCATTTCGACTCGCCTCCGATTTCCTCGTAGGTGATAACGTCCTTACCGCTCTTGAGGATCTGCACCACCTGCAGGCCAGCCTCGGTTTTTACCTCGAGTAGTCCCGCACGTACCGCGCGCGCGAGGCGATCGATCGACATTGAGACCGCCGATTTCTGTTTTTCATCGGTGATGTCGGAAAGGTCGAACAGATACCAATCGAGGATTTTCTGGATCTCCGCGCGCGCCGTCTCCGCGCTGAATTTTCTCTCCGGTTTCTGCGCCGGTGCCTGAGCCTGTGCGTCTGCCATGATTCCTCCTATTCTCCGTAAATATTTCTGACCGGGGGTTTCGCCCTTCGGTTTGTTGCATACGTGATTTTTATTTTTCCCTGCTGCTCCAGGGGATAGGCTATATCGTATCGCATGAGTTTAAATTCGCCTTGCCTGATGCACGCCTCCCTGTTTGACGATCGCACGGGGAGGAATCCGAGGCAGGGTACTTTCTGGGACGGCGGAAATGCGTTTGCATAGTCCGGTTTTTCCATGCCCACGTCGAGCTTTGAACCGTGGCCCTTGCGCTCCTGGGCCTGCGCGATGACGAGTTTTTCGATCCAGTTTATCGGGAGCACCCGAGTGAGTTGCTTCGAGTAGTTGTGGTCGCCTCCGAGATTGCCCCACCATTTCGCCTTTTTCTTGTGGTCGGTGTGGAGGAAAAAACATTCGGTTTGATACGATTTTTGTATCCTCCATTTATCGGGAAACATCACGACGCCGCGGCGCATGATGCGCTTTACCCTGGCGACGTTTATATGGTCCCGCTTGCTCGCGGCAACGAGGCGCTCGATCACGGTCGGCGATGCGTATTCGTCGTCGTCGTCGAGGAAGTGATACCACCCCGGCCCGTCAGGGATCGCGGCGAGAAGCGAGTTGTTGTAAAGATTGTAATAACCGTTTCCGTATTCGGGGCCGTATGCTGAGCCCTCGATCACGATATCCCCGTACACATACCCATCGCGGGGATCGTCGGTATGCACGATGGTCTGTATATTTTTATAGGTTTGTTTTTGTACAGACTCCATCGCGCGCGCGAAAAATCGCGGACGCCCGCTGGTGCGAATGAGTATGTATACAGGGAGAATCATGCAATTTATTCTCCATCTTCTGTTACTGCGCCGGGAACGGTGTCCAGTCGTCGTCGGGAATGAAATTGATAGTCGCTTTGCTGTCCTCGGACTCCCATTTCTCAAAATCAAACTGCCCTGATGCGCGGTAAACAGTGCCGTCGGCGAATTCCACGGAATAAGTTTTGCTCGCGATTGAGTCGGCCTTCTCGGCAAGCGCCTCGATCTTGTCCGCTGAGGTGGCGATGGAAATCCCCTCCATTTTTTTCACCTGTTTGGTGAATTTCTGGAGAGTGCGCCCCGTGGTGGCGATACCGTCGTGTTTGAATTTTGTCGGGGTCAGGCTGATGTTTACGTCCGCAAACACGTCAACGGTTATGCCGTCAATCGTGATTTTCTTCGGGGTTCCCGTGATCGCTCCCATGATTATTCACCTCCCACGAGAAGAATTGCGATGCTGGTGTCGAACGTAACGAGCGTATTGTATATCCCGCCTTCGCCGCTGAGGATTACCGGGAACGTGATATCGAAACCGGTGAGTCCTGCGCGCAGCGTGACGGAGAGATGCTGCTTCGTGTATTTCGCCTGATAAATCCAAGCGTTCGCCTCAAATGCGTCGGCGAGAGCGCAGAGATCATCAATCACCGATCCGACGTCGCGGGCCTTCTCGCGGCTGATTGCATTGCTGACCTTGCTGGTATCAGCGACAAGAGTGATGCCTTTCCATTTTGACGCCTCAAAATTCAGGCGGGTCGTGTTCAGGATGCTCTGCAGGATCGAGATATTCCGCATCGGCCTGTATCCGTTGGATTCAGGAGCCACGTCGGTGGGGCGATAAAACGTGATGACGTTCTGGAGGTAGAGAGTCCCCGCTTTTACAAGCGTGGTGCCGACGCCGCCTTTGACTGCCTGGTCGCGGCTATCATAGTCATTCGTCCAGCGATCGGCGGTCGCTCCCGGCCAGATTCCATCGAGGGCTTTGTCAATATACCCTTCCTCGGCACGTATGGTGTTTGTGACCGCCATGACGCCGATTGCCTGCGCCGCTATTTCCTGCGGGTGGTTCGGAGATCCCGGGGCGCAGATTTTACCGTTGGTGCGGTCGGTTCTGCGGAGCGCGGCGAATGCAAGGGCTGCGGTGAGTCCGGCGGCAAGGGGTGTCGTGTCGCCGATGAGCGATCGGAACGGTCGCGCAACC
>Ga0116185_1000799_pt1 | contig 34435 bp, 28 predicted proteins | sample AD_JPNNA7_MetaG_FD_89754 | JGI IMG/M metagenome (GOLD analysis project Ga0116185, IMG submission 89754) | Active sludge microbial communities of municipal wastewater-treating anaerobic digesters from Japan - AD_JPNNA7_MetaG | ecosystem: Engineered > Bioreactor > Anaerobic > Digestate | place...
ATTCTTCGGCCTTCTTTTCTTTGACCTAAAAGGGTTTTTCTGGATTTTTTTATGTTTTCCGAAGTAATCCTCAATATCTCTCTGCTAAACTGTAGATTTGCTATGGCATCCTCAAGATACTCAGCCCCTATATTTAAAAACCTGATAGCACCCCCTTCACATACAGGGCATCTCTCATCATAATCGTCCTCTCTTTTACATGTGGGGCATATGGTTTTATTCTCCCTTTTTTTATAGCTTAAGATGCTACTGCATTTAGGGCAGGTAAAAAGGGTGTTGCAGTTCATGCACTGGATGTGGGAGCTGTAGTGTCTCCTGGGGGTGTAGATTACTATATCGCCACCGTCTTCTTTTGCCCCGTTTATTATCTCTATTAATCCATCAGGTAGGGTGCCTGATGCGAATGCCCTCTTTTCCATCCTAATCTCGTTAATATCCCCGTTGAAAGATGGTCCTTTCCTTATGATACCCCATATGCCATCACTTGCATAACCCATTGTGTCCACCCTTGGGGATGCGCTACCCATAACTACTGGGACACCCTCTATCTCCCCCCTCTTAGCTGCTACCTCCCATGCATTGAATCTAAACTCACTCTCATTTATGTAGCTTTCCTCCTCATGCCTTTCAACTATTATGAGGGATAGACGGGATATGGGTAAGAATACACAGCTTCTATTCCCCAAGATGATATTACCCCTGCTATTTTTTGCCTTAAAGAATGCCTCCATCCGTGCCTTTGTCCTGATAGATGAACAATACCAAAATACCCTGTCTCCAAACCTCTCTTTCAGGAGGTTATAAAAGACATCACCCCATATCTCATAATCAGGCATCAGGATAAGGATATTGTTGTCCTCTGATATATGCCCCTCGAGTATTTCCATATAATACCCTATGCGCTCTTTCAGGCCGCCGATGAAAAGGGTCTTTTCTGGTTTTTTTTCGTCCTTATCCAGCTTTTCAAAAAGGTTTGTATATGTATTCTCTGTGAAAACATCCCTCAATGAGATGATGCCTTCATCTAAATATCTGATAATATTGTATTTTCCCATAAGATTAAATGCCGTCTCAAGGGTTTTTCCCTCTATTAGCCCCATATCCTCTCTATATCCACCCTTTTGTATCGCCACTTTCAGGTATCTCTCAGGCTGGATATACCTTGGGATGGCATATTTGAGGACAAGCCCGAGGGGTGTTATGTAATAATCAGATGACCACCTGCAAAGCCTTATAATCCCTTCATCCAATAATGGATATATATCTGTCAGGTCCAGAATCTCTTTAAGACCCTGGTTATCTCTGTCCTCTATGTCTTCTATAAACCCTGTAACAACCCTGTTATGGAGGGGAACCCTGACCCGCTGGTATCTCTTGATAAAAGGCTGTAGCCTCTCAGGGACTGAATAAGAGAATATCTTGATAATAGGAAGGGTTACTACCACTGAGGCAATCATTAAGAGAGGATAAAATCTTTATAGTCGAGGCTTTTTATATATCTTATACGGGATAATTCCTCTCTGAGGAATCTGCTGCCTATCTCCCTAAATGTCTCCGGTGAATCTGTGACAAAGTATCTACAAAGACCCCTGCCCTTTGTGCGGAGTTGACCCTTTATCTGGAGACGATTTTTTACCTCTTTTGCCGTCTCCTTACCAGTATTTATAATATGGATATAAGGCCCCATGACATCCTTTATGACGCCCTCTAATACTGGATAGTGGGTACAGCCCATAACCAGTGTGTCAACCCCTGACATCTTTATCTCTTTCAGATATTTTTCCGCCATTATATAGGCCACATCATCATCCTCAAGGCCTTCTTCTACTATGGGGACAAAAAGGGGGCATGCCTTGGATATGACCTCCACCCCTGGATCCATCTTTTTTATGGAATATTCATAGGCCTTACTCTTTATGGTTGCCTTTGTCCCTATAATACCTATCCTTTTTTTTCTTGTTGCCTTTACCGCCTCTTTTGCCCCGGGTTCTATAACCCCTATTACAGGCACGGGCATCTTCCTGGACAGGATGTTTATGGCCAGGGCAGAGGATGTATTACATGCTATGACGAGTATCTTGATGCCTTTAGTGAGGAGAAAGAGGGCACTCTCAAGGGCATACCTAACAATAGTCCTGGGAGACCTGTTGCCGTAAGGCACACGGGCAGTATCGCCGAGATAGACTATGTTTTCGTGGGGCAGGAGCTCCCTCACCTCCTTTAAGACAGTAAGCCCCCCGACCCCTGAATCAAACATGCCTATGGATAGATTTTTCATGCTTTTTTTCTGCCCATCCATTTGTTGAATTCATCAAAGTATACATAGAACACAGGTGTCACATATAGGGTCATGAGCTGGGAGAAGATAAGCCCACCCACAACAGCAAGACCCATGGGTTGACGGGCATCACCACCTGCACCAATACCCAGGGCAATGGGCATGGAGCCAAAAAGCGCTGCCATTGTTGTCATCATTATGGGCCTAAACCTTATCATACATGCCTTGTGTATAGAATCCATAGGTTCAAGCCCTTCAGTCCTTTCTGCCTCAAGGGCAAAATCCACCATCATAATCCCATTCTTTTTAACAATACCGATGAGCAATATTATACCAACCATGCCATACATATCAAGCTCTTTGCCAAATATTATGAGTGTGAGGATTGCACCAAATCCAGCTAGTGGAAGTGCAGTAAGGATTGTGATGGGGTGTATAAAACTCTCATATAGTATGGCAAGGATCATATATAGGACAATTATGGTTATGATAAGGAGAAAGCCCATACTCCGAAATGACTTTTGAAATTCCTCAGCAGAACCCTGAAACGTATAGACAATGGACTGGGGCAGGTTTATATTCCTTGCAATGACTTTGGCCATGTCTACTGCCTGACCTATGGAATAGCCAGGCTTGAGGTTAAAGGATATGGTGGCAGAGTTTAGTTGCCCTGTGTGGCTAACACTTATGGGTCCTGTGGTCTCTTTAAGGGTTGCAACGGTATTCAAAGGTATGAGCCTGCCGTCTTTTGACTGAACATAGAGGTATGAAAGGGCATTGGGGTCTTTTTTAAACTCCGGCTGGACCTCAAGTATCACATAATACTCATCAAGGGGTGCATATATGGTGGATACCTTCCTTGAGCCGTAGGATGTGAAAAAGGCATTCTGAATCTGGGCCATGGTAAGCCCCAGGGCCGATGCCTTTTCCCTGTCCACACTTATATATACCTTGGGGCTATTCAGTTTCACATCTGTATTTACATCTGTTATCCACGGCACTGCCTTCATCTTTGCCTCAAATATCCCGGCATATCTGTAGAGGTCATCCAGGTCTGAGCTCTGTAGGGTGCACTGATACTGGGCAAGGGATGTCCCTGCCCCTATCTGGATGGGCGGAGGGTTCTGGGGATATGCAATAAGCCCGGGGACACTATTCAGCCTTGGTCTTATTTCGTCTACAATCTCGTCTGCTGTCCTTTTTCGCTCATGGGTTTTTTTGAGATTGACAAATACAATGCCTTTTCCATAGGTGTCCAGGCTTGCTACAGATACAAAATCACGCATATCCTCTTCTTCTTGCAAGATCCTGTTTATGACCTCTGTGCGTCTCACCATGTCCTCATAGGATGTCCTGTCAGAAGCCATTAGATAGCTCATAAAGAAGTTCTGGTCCTGACCGGGTAAGAATCCCTTTGGTATCTTCATAAACATTAAGGCAGTGCCTATGAGCACCAATGCTGTAAAACAGAGTGTCATCAACCTGTGATTTAGCACCCACCTCAGTGTTGAGCCATAGTATTTTATGCCAAGGTTTATTATATGCTCTGTTATCTCATAGAATCTCCCCTGCTTTTTTTCATGGAAACCCTTGAGTATCCTGCTACAGAGCATGGGCGTAAGGGTGATAGATATAAAGCCCGAGAGCATTATGGCAACAGCGATACTCACTGCAAATTCACGGAATAGCCTTCCGATAATCCCTGGCATAAAAAGAATAGGGATAAAGACCACAACAAGGGATAGGGTCATGGAGATAATGGTAAAGCCAATCTCCTTTGAACCCTCCAGGGAGGCGGTCATAGGGTCTTCTCCCATCTCCATCCTTCTTACAGTGTTTTCCAGCATAACTATTGCATCATCCACTACAAGCCCTACTGCCAGAACAAGGGCCATAAGGGAGAGGTTATTCAGGCTGTAACCGAGCACATCCATTATGCAGAAAGTAGCAATGATAGATAGGGGGATGGCTATATTGGGTATAATGGTTGACCTAAAAGACCTAAGGAAGAGGAATATGACGATGAGGACTATAAAAATGGTTAAAAGCAGGGTAAACTGGACATCCAGAATGGACTCTTTAATATAATCAGAGGCATCGTATAACAAATGCCATGATATGGACTCAGGGGTCATGGTCTTAAGTCTGGGTATCATCTCTTTTATGCCCTGGGATACCTTCACTGCATTTGCCCCTGGCTGTTTCTTGATGGCCATGGCTATAGCATGTTTTATATTGTTTTTTGACCCATACCAGACTGCAAACTGCTTATCCCTCTCCACCCCGTCTATGGCATCGCCTATATCCTTGATCTTGACGGGATAATCCTTGTTGTATGCAACAATCATCTCCCTGTATTGTTCTGCAGAAAACATCTGGCCATTAGAGTCTATGGTGAAGGACTGAAAGCTGCCGTCCAGGGTCCCGCCGGGGATGTTGACATTCTGATTTTTTATGGCGTTCTCTATCTGATTTATACCTATCCCCCTGTTTGCAAGGAGCTTGGGGTTTACCTGGACACGGACAGCAAACTTTCTGCCGTAAACAGACACCTGTGATACCCCATCTACTGTGGAAAAATTCTGGGCAAGATAGTTCTCTGCATAGTCGTTGAGCTTATTCAGGGGCATGGTATCCGATGTAAGGGCTATCCACATGATGGGCTGGTCTGATGGGTTGACCTTTTCATAGGTAGGGGGCGTGGGCATGTTCTCCGAGGATGGTAACTCCCCCTGGGCTGCATTTATCTTTGAGCTCACATCCTGGGCACAGTTATCTATGTTTCTATCGAGGGTAAACTGGAGTATTATCTGTGTATAGCCCTGAAAGCTCTGGGATGACATGGAGGTAAGCCCGGCGATGCTGGAGAAGTGCTTTTCCAGGGGCTTTGCTACTGTAGATGCCATATTCTCAGGGCTTGCCCCGGGCATAGATGCTGTGACAAGTATGGTGGGGAAGTCTGTGGCAGGGAGATTATTTATGGGCAGGTTGAGATAGCTTATAATACCAAAGAGCAGTATCCCTGACATGACAATAATAGTCATAACAGGCCTTTTTATCCATATCTCAGATAGATTCACTTAGTTTTACACCTTTTACTGATTTTTCCTAACCGGTTCTGTTTTCGAGTTATTCAGGGTCTTGGGGGCAATAGAATCCCTGATCTCCACAGGGGCCCCGTCTATCAGCTTCAGATGTCCATCTGTTACAACGGTCTCGCCTGGCTTTATGCCTTTAGTAATAACAGTTTCATCCCCAATGGTCCTGGAGACAGCAATTGTTCTGTATTCTGCCCTGTTATCTGGCCTCACTATGAATGTATAGTATGCATCCTGGGCAATCTGGACTGCCTGGTTAGGGATAACAACTGCATCTGGCTCATCATACAATTTTAGTGTTACTTTGACAAACTGCCCTGGCCATAGGAACTTTTCTTTATTGCCAAATGTTGCCTTAAGTAGTATCATCCCTGTGTTGGGATCAACGGTATTGTCAATAAAAGTAAGGGTCCCATCCTGTATCTCTTCCTTGAATCCCGGGACAGAAACCTTTACCTTGAGTGCACCTTTTTTCATATGCTGCCTTATCTCTGGTAATTGTTTTTCTGCTACTGAAAAACGGACATAGACAGGTGTTATCTGGTTTATCACAGTCAGTTTTGTATCGTTCTCTTTCACCATAGTCCCTTCACGGACATAAAACTGGCCAGTTCTGCCTGATACAGGGGCCTTTATAAAACAATAGCCAAGGTTTGTCTTTGCATTATCCACCTCTGCCTTGTCTGCCTTTACTATTGCCTCCTGGGTCCTGGCAAGGGTTATCTGGTTCTCATAATCAGCCCTGGAGACAGCCCCTTTCTCGAAAAGGAATTGATATCTCTTTGCCTGGGATTCATTGAATTGAAGCTGGGCAAGGTCTTGACTGTATTTTGCCTCAGCTGCCCTTAATCTCTCTTCAAAGGGGACAGGGTCTATTGTAAAGAGCATGTCGCCCTGGGTGACATCCTGACCCTCCTGAAAATGTATCTTTTTCAGTTGTCCCATGACCCTGGAATAGATGCTGATGCTGTTGTATGCCTCCACTGTCCCTATCTGTTCTATCTGGACAGGCATTGTCTTCTGGAGTGCCTTTGCAACAAGAACAGGGACAGCATGGACAGCAGGTGGCTGGGGTTTTTTCCTGAAAAGGGTCTTGTAGCCCACAAAACATACGACAATAATAACAATAAAAATAATTATCTTTTTCTTCATTGTTTTTTTCCCATTGCCTTTTCGAGGTTTGCCTGGGCAATCTTATAATCGTAAAGGGCGCTTATGTTTGCCAGTTGAGCATTGCTGTATGAGACTGTGGCATCTGTCACCTCAAGGGGTTCTGCGAGCCCTGCGTCATACCTGAAGTTGGCGAGCTCAAGGTTCTCCTTTGCCTGTTTAATCTGGACCTCTGTGTTGGCTATGGCCTCCTGTGCCTTTGTTATGTTCAGGTATGCCTGCTGTACATCGAGCAGTATCTGGAGCCTCAGGTTTCTTATATCTGCCTCTATCTTGTTTTTGTTTGATATGGCCTCCTCCACTTTATTTGTTGTTGATAACCCATCAAAGATATTCATGGTCAACCCCACCCCTGCATTCCATCCCTGGCCAAGGGGGTACTGGCTGCCTATGGCATTGTATTCAGCAGAGGCTGATAATCTGGGCATGTATTCTTTTTTTGCAAGTTCTACCGCCTTTTCTGCTGCTATCTTCTGGCTCATAAGGGATTTCAAATCAGCCCTCTCGTTATATGCTGTTTTTAATGCCTCCTCAAAAGTTAACCCGTATCTTTGATAAGGGAGGTCATCCTCTATGGTGTATTCTGCATCAGAATCTATTCCCATGGCATTATTTAAGCTTACCCAAGCAACCTTGAGATTGTTCTCTGCTGTGATAAGGCTCAACCTTGCATTGCTCAGGTCGAGTTCTGCCTTTGTTACATCATATTTGGGCTTTGTCCCGGCAGTAAAAAATGTCTTTGCCCTCTCAAGGTGCTGCTCATACTGCCTCACCGCCTCCATATTCACATCCCTTGTTCTCTTTGCCTTTAAAACTCCATAATATGCATACCTGAGGTTTGTGACAACCATTATTATGTTATTATCGAGGTCAGATATGGATGACTCTAGATTATATTTTTTGATGTCCATGTTGGTGGGCCTCCTGCCGAAGTCATATAGATTCTGGTTCAGGGAGACCTTACCATGATTGGTATTGTATGTAGTTGAATAGGCAGTACTGAAATAAGGGTCCTGGGTATTGTTTATCTTAAAATTTCTCATAAATTGTGCAGATGCATCTATCCTGGGAAAATATTCGGATCTTGCCTGTCCTAATTGCGCCTCCCTTGCCTTTATTATATATCTGTATGCTGTTATGGAGGGGTGCATCTTGAGGGCAATATCTGTGCATTGTTTTAAATCTATCCTATCACCCTTTTTAATGACTGTTTCCACTGAATATGAAAGACAAGGGACGAAAAATAAAAATAAAAAAACAGTAATGAGGTGCTTCTTTAATATATGTGGCATGTTGGTTTTTCCTTATATCAAATTAATCCATATCAATTCAATAAAAAAAGATGGCTGTATCAGATTAAAAATGATGAAAATATCTATAAAATGGTTTACATTAAAGACAAGGTCAAAATAGACAATGAACAGACTTGCAGACCAGAGATCCCCTTATCTCCGCCATGCAGCCCATCAGAAGATAGACTGGTATCCATGGTGTGATGAGGCATTTGACAGGGCAAAAAAAGAAGACAAGCCTGTTTTTTTAAGTTCCGGGGCAATCTGGTGCCACTGGTGCCATGTGATGGCAGAGGAATCCTTTGAAGATGAAGAGGTTGCCCAGCTTCTCAACAGTCACTTCATATCCATAAAACTCGACAGGGATGAGAGACCGGACATAGACAGGCGCTATCAGCGGGCAGTAGCTGCCATGGGAGGGGGCAGCGGATGGCCATTAAGTGTCTTTCTAACCCACGATAGAAAACCTTTTTACGGAGGCACATACTTTCCCCTCCATGAGGGGTTTGGAAGGCCTGGTTTTAAGACCCTTCTCAAGGCAATAAGTGAATTATACAGGGTAAAAAAGGATGAGGTCATAGAAAACAGCAAAGAGATTGTGGATTTTCTCAAGCCTCAAACCCCTGTAAAAGGCCAAATCAATTTAGAAATGGTAGATATGGGGCTTAAGGCAATCCTTGATTCAGCAGACAGAAAAAATGGCGGCTTTGGATATGCCCCAAAGTTTCCCATGTCAGGGGCAATAGACTTTCTCTTGAATAGATATTTCTTTACCGGTGATGGCGAGCTTGGGGTTTTCTTAAAGAAAACCCTCTCATCTATGGCAAAAGGTGGCATATACGACCAGCTTGCCGGTGGTTTCCACAGATACTCCACTGATGCAGGCTGGAATGTCCCACATTTTGAGAAGATGCTCGACGACAATGTATGGTTACTTAAAAACTATATAGATGCCTATAACATCTTCCATGATAGGACATTCATGGATATTGCACTGGGTATCATAGGTTTTATAAGAGATGAGCTCTCAGATAGAGATGGTGGTTTCTACGCAAGTCAGGACGCTGATGTAACCCCTGATGACGAGGGAGGTTATTTCACATGGAGCAGGGAGGAAATAAAAGATGTCCTTACAGGGGATGAATTCAATGTCATCTCTGCCTATTATCTCCACGATACTGGTCGCCTCCACCACAACCCGGAAAAGATGACATTATCTGTATCCGAGGACATGGATAAATTGGCCGAGAAAATAGGCATTGATTCAAAGGTGGCTCTATCAATAATAGAAAAAGGCAAGGGCAAGCTCCTCGCTGCAAGAAAGTCAAGACAGAAACCCTTTATTGATAAAACCATATATACCTCATTGAATGGTATGGGTGCCTCTATCTTTTTAAAGGCACATCATACACTCAAGGATGAGTATATAAAGGGATTTGCATTAAAGACCCTCCAAAGGGTTATGAAAGAAAATATGGATGAAGGGGGTCTATTACATTCAACAGGGGTTAGGGCAATGCTTGATGATTATATATACCTTGCCGACAGTCTCGTTTCTGCCCATGAGGCTACAGGGGATAATGGGTATCTCAGAGATGCAGAAAAGATAATAAAGATGTGCATTGATAGGCTATGGGACCATAAAAACGGGGGTTTTTTTGACTCAGAGGATGATGTAATGGGCATAAGATTAAAGGGCATAGATGATGCCCCTTACCCATCTGCCAATTCTCTGGCAATAATAGTCCTTCTCAGGTTGTGGGCTATAACAAGAGATGAAAAATATCGTCTCCTTGCAGAGGAGACCATAAGGGCATTCTCAAGTCAGGCTGAGTCTATGGGTATCCATGGTGGGTATTTCTTTTGTGCCCTTGATGCCTATTTCCATATGCTCGAGCTTACTGTCCAGAGAGGGGCTTCATCTGAACTGATAGCAAAGGCGCTTTCAATCTTCTATCCTTACAAGGTTATAAGATACGAAGATGGAGGGGAGGGTGTCATCCCCTGCATGGGTGGTGTGTGCTATGAGCCCATAAAAGACCCTGAGATGATAGAAGGCCTTATAAGAAAAGTCTAAAGTCCTGTACCCTATGGGTTAATACTTCTACCATTTTTTCAAAAGTGACATTATATACAGAAACAGGTTATCCAGTGGAGACCCGGCCTTTTTTCTTATAAACCCGCAGGGTCAAAACCTGTAAGTTTCATTATATTTCTATAAAGAATAAGCTCTTTATCCTCATGGGATATGGGCAAGGACAGAACCTTTGATAGCTCGCTCCGCATGTATCCAAAAGGCACATCAGAGCCGAATATGACCCTGTGGGGTCCTATGGTCTCTACAAACCTCAATATGTCACCCTGAGAGCCAAGGGCTGTGTCAAAATATATGTTTTCTTTGTCTTTAAAGCTTCTCAAAAATGACATGGGGTTACCGCCCAGAAGACCGAGATGGGGTATTATAATCTTCATGCCCTCTGCCATCTCAACAAATCTCTCTGTAAACCTCAACTCCTCTTCAAAGATAATGGGTTTGTCTGTCTTTTTTATCTTTTCTATTAATCCCTGTAATGCCTCATCCTCAAGGACCTTATAATTAGATGCAGAATCCTGCCAGCCCCTCATCCAGTGCCATTTTCCACCATAGTATTCATCCGGGATCGGGTCAAACCCATCCCTGTCATAGTCCTCCCTTATATAATGATAGGGGATGAAATTCTTAACCTTTTTTGTCTCTTCCAGCAGACGGAGATTTATCTCATTGCTGTCAATGGCTGTTGAGGGGAATGGGATTATAAATACATGGGTCACCCCTGATTCCTTTTGCTGTCCCTGGAGTTCCCTTGTTGTAACATCCACCCCCATGGTGATAGATGGCCCCCAGTGGGAATGGCTATCTATTATGTATTCAAAATCCATAATTGCATTTTCATTACCACAAATGGTATATCTTTGTAAATAAAACTTGGACTGTACTTATAGGGTATTGGATGGCTGATATAAAAACACCTCTTCTTACCATAGACATAATTATCCGATATAAAGGCGGGATAGTCCTTATTGAGAGAAAGAACTATCCCCATGGATGGGCACTCCCCGGTGGTTTCGTTGATATAGGCGAGTCCCTTGAGGAGGCTGCAGTGCGCGAGGCAAAGGAAGAGACCTCCCTTGATGTGGTCCTCCTTGAACAGTTCTATGCCTATTCAAAACCGGACAGGGATCCCCGATTCCATACTGTATCAGTGGTCTTTATAGGTGATGGTGAGGGGGACCTCAGGGGAAGAGATGATGCAAGAAAGGCCCATGTATTTACAGAGGACAACCTCCCTGAACAGATTGCCTTTGACCACAGAACCATTCTGTATGATTATTTTCTATATACAAAGACAGGGAAAAGACCAAAAATAAAAGGATAACGGGCCCTGCGTTTTCATCCTGTCTGCCTATGAGCCCATCTCTTATTTTCAAATCCGTATGATTTATAAACCCTGAATCACTAAGAAAGCCTCTCGGCTACCCTGTAGGCCTCTATAAAACCGGAAGGGTCCGCAATACCCTTGCCTGCTATATCAAAGCCTGTCCCATGGCCCGGGGATGTCCTGACAAAGGGCAGGCCAAGGGTAATGTTTACTGTCCTCTGAAAATCCATTGTCTTTACAGGTATTAGCCCCTGATCATGATACATGGCAATAAATGCATCGCAATCCACCTTATGAAAGAGTGTATCAGCAGGGAATGGGCCCTGTGCATCAATCCCCGATGATACTGCCTTATCTATTGCCTCCCTGATTACAGCCTCTTCTTTGCCCATAAGACCGTTTTCACCGGCATGGGGGTTTAAACCACACACCTTTATCTTTGGTTTACTGATACGGAAATGCCTCTTTAATGCGCTATGAGTGACCTCTATGCAAGATAATACCCTATCTTTTGTAATCATAGCCGGGACATCCTTAAGTGGTATATGGATCGTAACAAGGGATACCCGCATCTTTCTGTTGGCCATCATCATCACATATTCTTTTACATTGCTGAAATCTGCCAGTATCTCTGTATGCCCCGGGAAATCTACGCCTGCCTTGCGGATGGATGCCTTATTTATAGGACATGTAACCAGTGCTACTGCATCGCCTTGTTTTATAGTCCTCAAAGCCTCCATTATATATTCATACGACGCCCTACCGTATATCTCACAAGAGAGGCCATATTCTACGTCATTTACCATGCCCAGATCTATAAACTCTACATCTCCCCTTGTGCCCCTCTTAAACCCTTTAAATTCAATCTCATGGGAGCCATAGAGCCTATACTCCATATCCCTTATGACTGTCTCATCGCCTACAATAACAGGTATGCTTCTTTTTCCTATATTTCTTATGGACTTGCAGATAATCTCCCCGCCTATACCAGCAGGGTCTCCCATGGTAATGAGTATCCTCTTCAGATTTTTACCTCTATATAAGATGATTTCCTCAGCTTCTCTATGAACTCCTTGTATCTCTTCTCAGACTCTATCTGCACTATCCTCTCGTGTATCCTCGCCTTCACCTGTTCATAAGGGATGAGGTCGCCTTTTTTCTCATGGAGAAGCTTTAATATATGAAAACCATAGGGTGTCCTGATAACATGGGTATATGTCCCGGGTATGATAACACTGAGGGCTTCTTTTAATTCCGGGATAAGGTCATCTTTTTTTACATAACCCAGGTCACCGCCCAGAGAGGCTGTAGGGTCATCGGAAAACTCCCTTGCCACATCCTCAAATGCCTTACCCCCCTGCAATAGGCTGTAAGCCGTTAAGGCAACCTTATTGGCATCCTTTTTTTTGTTAGAGATAAATATCTGCTGTAGCTTGTATTCGTCCTCTCTGAATTCGTCGAGGTGCTTGTTATAGTAATCCCTCAGGTTATCCTCTGTAACGAGTATGTCTGCTGCTATGGCCCTGGAAAGCACACGGTTTCTCAGTTGGTTTGTCCTTAAACCGTTGTAAAAGTCTTTATAGTCTATATTTTCCTTTTTTAACTGCTCTCTAAGCTCCTGGTCTGTTATAAGGTGCTGTTTTTTTATGTTCTCTATTATCAAATCAACATCTTTGTCTGTGACCTCTATCTTGAATTTTTTTGCCTGCTGTCTTATCAGGAGGTCATCAATAAAATGGTCTATCTTCTCCTTAAGCTGTATGTTTCTGTAATATTCATTTATGGAGACATATCTCCCATGTTTTTCTATCTTTATATATTTCTCCAGGTCCTTTAATGTTATTATATCATCGTTTACAATAGCGATAATCCTGTCCACTATCTCGGCATAGGATATGCCTGCTAAAAAAAGGAACAGAGAAATAAAGGTGAAAGATAGAAGACGCCTCATTTATTTTTTGCTGCCGGTTCGGTCTTCTTCTCTGGTTTTGGCTGTGTGTCTGTCTTTTCTGTCTTTTCCTGCTTTTCAGGGACCTCAGGTCTTGCATCCTTTAACAGGTCTTCGTTTATGGTAATCTTTGCACTCTGTTTCAAATCTGTTATGTATTTCTCTAATGCCTGTGTCTGCTTTTCCTGGGCAAGTTTCTGTTTTATATAGTCCTTGACCTCTTCATAGGGCACATATGAGGGCGGTTTTATACCTTCGAGTTTTATTATGTGATACCCGAATTTTGTCTTGACTATCCCGCTTGTCTGCCCCACCTTTTTTAGTTTAAAGGCAGCATCTTCGTATTCCGGGAGCAGGCTACCTTTAGGGTGGAACCCTATCTCTCCACCACTTGCCTTTGCACTGGGGTCAATAGAGTATCTCCTTGCCAGTTCAGCAAAATCTTCACCTTTTGCCAGCTTATCCTTGATCTGCCTTGCCTCTTCCTCTGTATTTAAGAGGATATGCCTTGTGTTTATCTCCCTTTCCCTCTTAAAGGTCTCTTTATTCTTCTCATAGTACTTTTTCATATCCTCTTCTGTTATCTGGGAATCGAGGTTTATCTTCTTCTTTAATAGCGTCTCCAGAACAAGCTGTTCTTTAATCTCATTGAGCCTATCCTGGAATTCCTTTTCCTTTTCTATGTTCTCCTTTTTTGCCTCCCTCAAGAGGAGTTTTTTTATAATCATTTTATCGAGATAGTTCTTTTTCCCGCTCTGGGTTGCCACAATCATCTTCATATTAACAGGTATCTTGTCAAGGTCCTTATTAAACTCCTCTATGGTTATCTTTTCATTGTCTATTGTGGCAAGGACCTTACTATTGTCCGTCTTGGAGCATGAAAATATCATAGATGCGGCAAAGACAAGGATTATTATTTTTTTCATCTATTCACCCCGTGTTATTTATTGATTATCCATGTTTATATCATATAGAAACAATCTCCAGCAACAGATTTCTTGTAATATTGAGAAGATTGCCGCCTCTTTTGTCAGTGGCTATGATTATCCTGTTGTCCGGCATGAGCTTAATACTATTATCACTGTCCTTTATAAGTCTTAGTATCTTTTTAATATCCACAGGCGTCCTCTCGGTGATATGCAAGACGATCCTGCCTGATGAATACTCCATCTTTTTTATCTTCAGGGATGTGAGGAATATCTTCAGTGATATGACATGGAATAGGCTGTTTACTGGTTGTGGTATTGCACCGTATCTGTCTACAAGCTCTTCTTTGATATCCAAAAGCTCGTCATCCTGCCTTATCTTGGATAACCTTTTATAGACAAGGAGTTTCTGGGCAGGGTCTTCAATATACTCATCAGGTATATATGCCTCCACAGGGATGTTTATCTCTGTTACTACCTCCTCCTCTTCTTTTTCTTTCTTGCCCCTTAATTCATTCACTGCATCCTGGAGCATATTGCAATAGAGCTCAAATCCTATGAGGTTTATGTTGCCTGATTGCTCCTGCCCCAAAAGATTCCCTGCGCCCCTTATCTCAAGGTCATAATTTGCTATCTGATAACCTGAGCCAAGCTCGGTCATCTCCTCTAATATCTTTAATCTCAGGGAGGCATCCCTGGTCAAGACAGCATCCTTCGGCACAAGGAGATATGCAAAGGCCTGTCTTGTGCCCCTTCCTACCCTGCCCCTGAGTTGATAGAGGTCAGAGAGCCCAAGTCTGTGGGCATTGTTTATAAAGATAGTATTGGCATTGGTTATATCAAGGCCTGACTCTATTATGTTTGTAGAGAGGAGGAGGTCATATTTCCTATCTATAAAGTCGAGCATAATCCTCTCAAGCTGCCTACCCTGCATCCTTCCGTGGGCAACAGCAATCCTCATATGGGGGATGAGCTTCTGGAGGTATTCATGGATTATGCCTATGTTGTGTATGTAGTTGTGCATAAAGAATACCTGACCCCCCCTGTCCAGTTCGTTTAAGATGCCTTTTTTTATATGTTCGTCCTTAAATTTCAGGACATAGGTCTTGACAGCGAGCCTGTCAAGGGGCGGGGTATTGATGATACTTAGGTCTCTTAAGCCTGTTGTGGCCATATAGAGGGTTCTCGGTATGGGGGTTGCACTTAAGGTCAGGACATCTATATTCTTTTTCATCATCTTGAGTTTTTCTTTATGCCTGACCCCGAATCTATGCTCCTCATCTATGACGAGTAGCCCCAGGTCCCTGAAACCCACATCCTCCTGGAGCATCCTGTGCGTCCCTATTATGATGTCTATCTTACCTTTTTTTAAGAGGTCTATAATTCTTTTCTGCTCCTCCTTTGTCCTGAATCTGCTCAACATCTCAATATTTACTGGGTAATCCCTGAACCTGTCTGTAAAGGTCTTAAAATGCTGCTGGGCAAGCACTGTTGTTGGGACAAGGACAGCCACCTGTTTATTGTCCATAACAACCTTAAACGATGCCCTCAAGGCAACCTCTGTCTTTCCAAAACCCACATCACCGCAAATAACCCTGTCCATTGGCCTTGTCTTTCTTAGGTCCTCTATTACCTCCTCAATAGCCCTTGCCTGGCCCTCTGTCTCCTCATACTCAAACCGAGATTCCATCTCCCGGAAGAGTTCATCCTCCGGGGAATACGCATAACCCTCAGCAAGCTCCCTCTCTGCATAAACCTGGATTAGCTCCCTTGCCATATCTTCTACATATGCCTTAACCCTCTTTTTTGTATTTCTCCAGTAGTTTGCCCCGAGCTTATCAACCTTAGGCTTGTGTTTTTCCCCGCCTATATATTTCTGGACAAGGTGGAGGTCATCTATAGGCACATAAAGCCTATCCCCATCCTGATATTCTATTAAAAGAAAATCTTTGGCAATACCATCTATGGTCAATTTCTGGATGCCCCTGTATATCCCTATGCCACAGTCCACATGGACAACCCAGTCCCCAACAACCAAGTCCTTGAAAGAATTAAGAAATTCATCCATCCCAGCGACAGGTCTCTTTATAACCCTCTTTTTCGGCCCTATTATATCTTCCTCTGTAAGGACTATTATATCTGCGGTCCTGAATCCCCTCCTTAAGGGACCGACAACAATACCCCAATCCTTTTCTTTTCTGTTGAATGAGCCTTTTATGATAGGCAACGATATACCGTAGTTTTCAAATATAGCCCTTAACCTCTCTGCCTGCTTCTGGTTATTTGCAAAAAGATACAGGTATCTGTAGTCTAACCACTCTGTCTTTATCTTCTCGGATATAATGCTGAATATCTCTGTCTTTTTTGTCTCAAATATAAGCCTTAAATCATTATTTGAGGCAGTATGGATTACCTCTCCCTCGTCTTCTCCCTCTATACCTGAGATATCTATATTGAGATTGGCCTTGCAGATCTCTAAAAACCTCTCCTTAAATGCGCCATCTCTTTCTGTCTTTTCTAATACATTCTCTATAAACCTCAATCCCTGATGTACAAGGACCATATCTTCTTCCATATAATCGAGGATTGTGACACCCTGTCTCTTTGTTATCCTGGCCGGTGTAATATCTATCTTCTCAAGCTCGCCTTTTGATCTCTGGGTTAATGGGTCAAAAAAACGGAGGGAAAAAATCTGGTCCCCCAGGAACTCTATCCTGACAGGCTGGGGTGAGGATGGTGCAAAAACATCTATAATACTCCCCCTCTTTGCAAACTCCCCCTCTTCCCTCACCAGTGATGCAAGCTCGTATCCGTTTTTATCGAGATAATCTATAAGACTCTCCTGATAGACAGTATCACCAAAGCATAGGGACATGCTCCTGCCCTTTAAGAGTTCCCTGTCTGTAAGGTCATGGGCCATGGCGCTGTATGGAAAAAGTCCAATAAACCTATCATCATGGACCAGGTGGTGGAGGAATCCTATCCTTTTAGTCTCATCCTCTTTTTCAAATACCCTATCGGCAAATACGGGGAATATATGGCAGTCCTGCCTTGAAAAGAACTCTACCTCCTCCTTTATGAGGAGTGCCTCATCCTCGTTTTCATAAAAGATTATGGATTTCCTGTCTGTCCTGGAGACAAAAAAGGAGATAAACGAATTTATCTTGCCTGTTATATATATAAAACCTTTTTTTGGGAGCTGGTACATATGACCTTATCTTTTTTACGATGGAGGGAGGATAGAGGTAATCCTTTTGTATTCCTTTAAGACAAGGTTTGAAAAATTTTTATTGGGTCTTACGTTCTCTGATAGCATCTTTTTTAGCCTTGTAGGGCCCATATTATATGCATGCAAGGCAAGGCTCAGGTTATCGAAATCCTCAAGAAGCTGGGAGAAAAAATAGACCCCTATCTTTATGTTCTTCTCTGGTTCATCGAGGGTTTTTGTGCCATTCCAGTGAACACCGGCATCCCTGGCAATATACTTCGCCAGTGAGGGTTTTACCTGGAATAAACCCCTTGCACCTTTTGGAGACACCACATTATGTCTAAAATTGCTCTCTACCTTTACTATAGCAAGCATCAATCTGTAATCTACATTATGTTTCCTCGAGGCCTTATAGATTATATTTGCTGTATGGGCAAGTTCTTTTTCAGAATTGATAACACCCTCTTCCTTCATAAAATCCACTATCTTCTTTACAATCCTGTCATGTTTTACTGATTCTCTCTGAAATATGGGATGGTCACCAGTAATATCTCCGTATGCAAATACAAACAACATGGCTCCTATACCCAGGGATGTGAGTATTAATTTTTCTTTAATCTTCATAGGGTCTAACTTTATAACAAAAACAACCCAAATGTCAAATTTTGAAAAAAATAACTATTTTTTGACAAAAGGGCTGAAATACTATAAAAATAACCATGGATATTTTTTTAAGGCCAACTCATGTCATTGATTCAGATAACAAAACCATTATAGATACTGTAGAGGCACTCACCTCTTCATGCAAAAACAATGAGGAAAAAGCAGTAAAACTCTTCTATTTTGTCAGGGACCAGATTCATTACAGTGTTTATATGCTATCCACATATCTTGAGGATTTTATTGCCAGCACTGTCTTGGCGAGAAAAAAAGGCTACTGCGTTCAAAAGGCCGTCCTCCTTGCCGCCCTTGCCAGGGCAGCCCATATACCGTCAAGACTTGCCTTTGCCAGGATAAAAAATCATAAGGCACCAAAAGAGCTTATCGCCCAGACAGGGATCAATGTATTCCCGAGCCACGGCTACACCCAGCTATTCCTCAACAACAGGTGGGTTAGTGTAACCCCGGCATTTGATAAAGGACTATGCAGGGATATATCTGTCCCGGCAGTGGAATTTGACGGAATAAATGACGCCCTTCTTCCAGCCCATGACCTTGAAGGCAGACCATATATTGAATATATAGAAAAATACGAACCCCAGGCAGACCTGCCCTTTGAGTGGCTCAGAGGTAGACTTGTTCCTATATGGGGAGAGAAACATGCATGGCTTGAACAGGGCGATTCAAAGGGCCACAGGATGCCTTCTGGCTACGTGTTTTAGAAGACCTCCTCCTCTATTACAATCTCTTTTTTTATCTTTGTGAGTACCTCCTGGAGGACAGGCAGGACATCTGTCCTGAACCTCCCGGCAACAAGTATAAACATAATATCATCACCTATCTTGAGCATGCCCTCATTGAGCCAGACCCTTATATCTGCTATACCCTCGTGTTTTTTCATAGAACTGAGGTATGCATCCAGGGCATCTTTGTCGTATGATAGACTCATGGCCTTTATGGGCCTGCCGTCTTTGGATGTCCCTCGCACTATACCGTTATGGACAACTATCATACCAAGGTCATCAGGGTTTGTCTTCTCCTTAATCTCCCTTATCCAATTATTTATCATGTGTCACCTTTACACTCTACTGTCTGATAATTATTTCTTCTTATACAGCGGTGATATGTTCCTCAAAAATGCAACAGTATCTTTGAGGACATCAAAGGCCTTGTCTATCTGTGCCTTTGTATTATCTATACCAAAAGAAAACAGGAGTGTCCCCTGGGCAGTTGCATAATCACTACCTATGGCAATAAGGACATGGGATGCCCGCAGAGACCCTGATGCGCATGCAGAGCGCGTAGAGACGCAGATACCCTTTTCATCGAGCATTATCATCATTGATTCACCTTCCACATATTCTACTGAAAAGGATACAAGTCCGGGGAGGCTCTTTTCAGGGTGGCCATTTATAACTATATCATCTATACCCTTTAGCTGCTCAAGAAAATATCTCTTTAGACTCAATAGGTGCTCTGTCCTAGTGGGCATATCAAGCCTGGCAAGCTCTGCTGCCTTTGCCATCCCTACTATACCTATAAGATTCTGGGTGCCTGCCCTCTTGTTGTTCTCCTGTGTCCCGCCGTCTATAAGGGGGTAAATGGGTGTTTTTTCCTTTATAAATAAAGCCCCTACCCCTGGGGGCCCGTAGAACTGATTGGCAGCCATGCTCAATAAATCTACATTCATCTCCTCTACATCCACTGGTATATTACCGCAGGACACAACAGCATCTGTATGAAGCAGAACACCTCTTTCCCTTGTTGTCTTACCTATTTCCGCTATTGGTTCTATGGTGCCTATCTCGTTGTTGGCATGCATTATTGTTACAAGAATGGTATCATCCCTAATCGCCTTCTCCACATCAGAGGGGTCTATCATACCGTATCTGTCCACAGGTACTGCTGTCACCTGGTATCCCATACCCATAAGAACCCTCAAGGTCCTTGAGACAGACTGGTGCTCTATATTCGATGTTATTATATGTTTACCCTTTTTTGCCCTGGCAAAGGCAACACCTTTTATCGCATGGTTTACAGACTCTGTCCCCCCGGATGTAAACACTATCTCTTCTGGTTTTGCATTTATGAGGGCTGATACCTTGGTGCGTGCATCCTCAAGGGTCTCTATGGCTGCATCGCCTATGCGGTGCTGGCTGGACGGATTGCCAAAGCCACCTTCTTCTATGTATTTTATCATAACCTCTTTGACAAGGGGGTGTAGTGGCGTCCCAGAGATATGGTCAAAATATATTAATTCCATTGAGATTTAACTCCTTTCAGATTGAATTTATTTTTCCTGAGGTATTGGTTTCCCGCATCTCTTGCAGAAAGGTGCCGGCTCAGACAGTTCTGCATCACAATAAGGGCAGTGACAGCCTGCCTCTTTTTTCTCTATATATTCAACCTTTTCAAACTGTTTAGGCTCCTTTGGCTTTCCTTCCTTGCGGTTGTAATAATCCATTATGGCCTTGTGAAGGGCATCGGCACCAAGATTTGAACAGTGGAGCTTGTTTTTAGGCAACCCCCCGAGGCTCTCTGCAACGGATTTGTTCGTTATCTTCATGGCCTCTTCTAAGGTCTTGCCCTTTGCCATCTCTGTAACCATGCTTGATACTGCAATGGCTGCACCGCATCCAAAGGTCTCAAACTTTATATCCTCTATCCTGTCGTCCTTTACCTTAATAGTGATGGTCATCATATCCCCGCATACAGGATTCCCCACCTCTCCTATGCCATCAGGGTTTTCTATCCTGCCTATATTCTTCGGCGACTTAAAATGTTCCATTACTGTATCAGAGTACTGCATAGCTACCTCCTTTCAAATGCTTCTCATTAAGAGTTAATATAACTCATTAAACAGTTTTTTCAAGAAAAATGATAAATTTTATAGGTTGACATGGAAATACTTATTATGTTGAAATACCTACCATGGCGAAAAAGAAGGAGATAAAAGAGATAAAGCAGCCTGATTTTTTAATGAAGGCTATAGCAGGTTCATTTGAGTGGATAAAAAATAACCTGAGGGCATGCATAGTCGGGGCAGCTGTAGTTGTCCTGATAGTTGCAGGTCTGGTTACTTACATAATATATGAAAACAAAAAGGATGAGAGGATCCAGGGGCTTTTTGTCCAGGGCATGCAGGCATACAGAGAGTATACTATAACAGGCAAGGAAGATACATTAAACAAGGCAGAGGGCATATTCAACAGTGTGGCATCAGAATCAGGGAAAAAGATGAAGGCACTGTCAAAGCTTTATCTGGGCAGGATATACTATCTGAAAGGTAAAAAAGATGAGGCCATAAAGGCATACAAAGAGGCCCAGACCCTCTCTGATGCAGAAGTGGTAAAGATACTATCACAGAAGGCACTTGACTCACTTAAAAGTACGCCTTAACCTCTTTGCATAATTCTTCTGGTATAACCACACTTACCGGCTCAACAAGTAATGATTGAAAGAAGTTTAAATCAGGGGCATAGTCCCTCATATTCAAAAATGTCCTCGGTATTATCCTGAAATGACATGGGAAAAACCTCTGGTCTTTCTTGCCGAAGAACATGGCTGCATTAAAGCTGTATATACCTGACTCACTATAATATCTGAATATCTTGAGAAGGCCTGAGACAAGGGCATCCATATCCCCTTCGTCGAAATCATCTACTGAAAAGACATGGGGAAATACACACATAATCTCACCAAGGATACCGAGGGATACAAAGGGGGTTATCCAGCATGCCTTTCCTGTCTCGCCGATGAAGCGCTGGCCTGTATTTTTTTCTATCTTCAATAGCTCATCCCAGAAGCTTATCCTGTTCTTTTCAAAAAACTCCTCAGAGGCCCTATACTCATCTGTAAACTGATTTCCCGGGAATTCTGTGGCAAAATACTGCTGGTGAGGGTGGACAAGGCCCCCTCCTGATGGTGGCATATAATTCCAGCTCATGAGGTGATATGGAAGTTCAGGGTTAATACTCCTTATCCTTTTCAGGAAATCTATACCCACATAAAGGGAATCATAGAGCCTTTTTTCAGTAAAACCCTCTACCGGGCACAGATGTTCATCTGTCATTATGGCAACAGCACTGTGTATATCGTATGGAAAGAGATTGGGGATAAGAACTGTCTCGCCCCTTGTAATTCTGCCTTCCGGTACTACATCCCCTATGAACTTAGGTGTCCTTTTATCCCTATTTTCCTTGCAGAAGGGGCAGAAGCCCTTGACCTCTGGTTTGAGATAATCCTCAAGGGGTAGTCTCTGTGACCTTATTGCCCCAAAGTGGGAAAAATGACCTGTCCTGCCTGTGAGGGGGTCTATACGGACCTGAAAACCCTCCACTGTCTCTTCAAAACCCTTACGAGGGTCAAGAAATCTGCTTTCTGATTCAAAGACCTGAAATTTTATTGTCCCGGACATAAATACCTCACATTTTTGACCTCTATTGCCCCCATCTTACCATAATCGCCATTATTCAAACAATATTTAACATTACAGGCCTTTCAAAAGTATTATTTTTATGTAATACTATCTTCCCTATGGTCATATCCCTCGGAAAATGGACCCCTGGCTCTCTGGACAAAATCATATCAGATGCATCCAGACTCCCTGATTCTGGAAAGAAAATAGGCTATATCTCCGGTCTTTTTATAGGGACCCCCTATGCAGATAATACATTAAAAGGCGGGGTAGATGAGGAGGAGGAGCTCGTCGTCAACCTAAATGGGGTTGACTGTTTCACCTTTATTGACTATGTGGAGGCAATGAGACTATCCAGTTCATTTGAGGGTTTTTTGACATATCTAAGACGCATAAGATACAGAGATGGTTTTGTTGAGTTCAGGCACAGAAATCATTTTTTTACAGACTGGGCAGTATATAACAGTGATTTTGTAGAGGATATAACAGGCCATATAGGCAGAGAAAAGGCGATAGAGATTGAAAAAATCCTTAATCTTAGAGGAGATGGTTCTTTTTTTGTCCCTGGCATAGACGCTAAAAAAAGAAGGCTTATCTTTATCCCCTCTCAAGATATAGACAGGGGTATAACAGAACAATTGATGACAGGGGATTACATCGGCCTTTACTCCAACACACCCGGGCTTGATGTATCCCATGTAGGGATAGCCATAAGGGATGGAAAAAGCCTCTACTTAAGACATGCTTCTTCCAGAGAAAAATACAGAAGTGTCATGGACGAGGATTTTACAGAATATGTAAAGACCAGAGACGGCCTGATTGTCCTAAGACCCAGATAGGCATCCCCCTACCATGGATTTTAAGGCCTTTCCAGGGTTTTTAAATTGTCTTAAATTATGTTAAAATAACATCAAAACAGGGCATCATGGATAACAACAATAAGATTGTAAAGATTATAGACTCTCTATCCAGGTATCTCCAGGGCAAGGAGAAGCCCTTAAGGCTTGCCCTGATTGCCTTTTTTTCCAGGGGACACCTCCTCATAGAGGACCTGCCAGGGCTTGGAAAGACCACCCTTGCCATAGGTATTGCAAAATCCCTCGGCCTGACCTTTGGGAGAATACAGTGCACCAGTGACCTGCTGCCAACGGATATAACAGGTCTCTCCATATACAACAAAGGTGCTGGTGAGTTTGAATTCCATCCAGGCCCTATCTTCAATAATGTCGTCCTCTGCGACGAGATTAACAGGGCCACACCAAAGACCCAGAGCGCACTCCTTGAGGCAATGGGTGAGAAGCAGGTCACCATAGAGGGCAAGACCTATAAACTCCCCCGCCTATTCTCCATCATAGCGACCCAGAACCCTGTTGAACAGTTCGGGACATTCCCCCTGCCTGAATCACAGCTCGACAGATTCATGATGAAGATTAGCATTGGTTATCCATCTAATGAAGCAGAAAGGGAGATATTAAAGGTGGGGAGTAAGAGAGAGGAGCTCTATTCCATAGAGCCAGTAATGGCAAGAGAGGAGGCAGAGGAGATACAGAAGAAGATAGAAAATGGCATATTCGTATCTGAAAAGGTCCTCGACTATATACTCGCCATTATAAACAAGACGAGGAGAAACGGATACATTACCGCAGGTCTATCCACAAGAGGTGCATTAACCATAATGAACACTGCCAAGGCAAATGCCTATTTCCATGGAAGAGACTTTGTGATACCTGAGGATATAAAAGAATTGGTAGAATATACCATACCTCACAGGGTGCTTTTCAAAGAAGAATACGAAGGTTTGGATAAAAGGGAGATTATAAAATCTTTAATAGAAGAGATACCCACCCCGGCGTAATAAAGATAACAAAGGCAGGCTTTCTCTACATAATCTTGACCATATTTCTGGGTGTATCTGCCATTAATACAGGAAATAACCTGATATATCTTATAGTTGCAGCACTGTTGAGCTTTATGGGTATCTCGGGTTTTTTTGGTAAGAATAACCTTTCATCTGTAGAGGTTGATATAGAATTCCCCCAGGAGATATATGCAAGAAATGAATTTCCTCTCAAGATCAACCTGACAAACAAAAAAAGACTCCTTCCAGTATTTTTAATGAGGGTCAATGTGGCAGGGCAGGTGGCATTTTTCCCCTATATTGATCCAAAATCTCAGGCCAGCAGATACATAAATATCTCCTTTCCCAAAAGAGGTAAATATAAGATAAATGACCTGTATATCTATTCTGTCTTCCCCTTTAATTTTTTCACAAGATACAGGACCCTTGATAAGGCCTTTGAATCTATAGTGTTCCCTGAACTAAAGGCATGTTCCCTACTCACCCTATATGAAAGAGACAGGAGATTAAAAGGCGATAGGACATCTGATACTACAGGATACGAGATGGATATAGTCTCTATTAGGGAATATGCATACGGCGACCCCATGAAATACATAAACTGGAAGGCCACGGCAAAGACAGGAAAATTAAAGACAAAAGAGCTCTCTTCCCTTTTATATAGACCCATTATAATAGATTTTGATGATGTGGTTATAAAGGATATAGAGGAGAAGGTATCGTGTATAGCATACTCTGTCTCAAGGCTCATTAAAAATAACACCCCTATAGGCCTCAGGATAAAGGACAAATTATATCCACCCGATATATCACAACCCCATAAAATAAATATGTTAAGGGAACTTGCCCTCTATGAAAACACCTGATTCAAAGTCAATCAAGATAGAGGTCATGGTCAAGTTATTAACCTATATAATAGGCATAATAGGGTTTCTGTCTGTCTACAGGTATATAAACCTTTTATACTCCGCCTGTTTTTTATCCCTTTTTATCCTGTCTATATACTTTGAATACAGACAAAAATTTTATATCCCCCGATGGGCTGTGAATATCCTATCTCTCTTGGTGGTTATATATGCCATCTACAAGATAAATACAGAGGAGCTTGTAACACAGATAGTGGAGACCCTCCTTATTATATATGCAGCTAAATTCCTTGAGCAAAAAAAAGTAAGGGACTATATGCAGATATATACCCTCACCCTTTTCCTTCTTGCCGGGATGGGGCTTATGTCCCTGGATATTACATTCTCCATCTTTCTTGTTATAGTTGTCATAATGCTATCCACCTCTTTTGTCCTCCTTACCTTTTTTTCACAGGACCCGCAGATGGAACTGACAAGGCAGGTAGCAGGAAGGGTTATCCTAAAATCCATGTATATACCTGCCCTCGCCATACCATTAACCGTCGTTATGTTTGTCATACTCCCGAGGACACAATATCCCATATTCGATTTTCTCAACAGGCCTGACAAGGCAAAGACCGGGTTTACAAACAGGGTAAGGCTCGGTGCTGTATCCAATATACAGGAGGATTCAAGCGTAATATTCAGGGTAAACATGGACAGGATAAATGACGATGAACTCTACTGGAGGGGTATAGTCCTCGATTATTTCGATGGTGTATCATGGAGTGCAAGGGATAAGAATACAGTACAACTAAATGCACCTTTATCTGCCCCGGGAAGGACAATAAAACAGACAATATACCTTGAGCCCTATTCGGACAGATTTATCTTTGCTCTGGATAAGCCTGCCTTTATCTCCATAAAGGGGGTAAAGAGGTTTGAAGACCTCACCTTCAAGATGCCTTTTTCCATAGAGAGGAGGCTCCGATATGAGGTCATGTCCATACTATCCGATACCCTTATAGAAACCCATATAGACAGGGATGGGTATCTGCAACTCCCTGAATCCATATCCCAGGATATAAGGCACCTTGCCAAGAGTATCATGAACGGCGAGGACAGGATGAAAGACATCCTCAGCCTACACAGGTTTTTCAACGACGGGTCGTTCAGATATTCCCTTAAAAACCTCCCCTATACCAAATCCCCATTAGATGATTTTCTTTTTAAAAACAGATACGGTAACTGTGAGTATTTTGCCTCTGCCTTTGCTGTAATGCTGAGGATTGCAGGGATACCCACAAGGCTTATAGGCGGCTATAGAGGTGGATATTACAATGAAGTGGGTAGATACTACCTTGTCCCCCAAAAGAATGCCCATGTATGGGTAGAGGCATTTTTAGAGAACAGAGGCTGGGTAAGGCTTGACCCCACCCCTGCCTCCATTGATAATTTTGCCTTGCTAAAAAAAGGCAGCCCCATGATGAGGCTGAGGCTTGCCCTGGATACCATAAATTATTACTGGTACGCCTTTGTTATCAATTATAATCTCGATAGACAGCTATCTATCATATTCGCCATAAGGTCAGGTATTAAAAAACCTTCTATCAGACTGAACACGATAGACTGGTGGAGATACTCAAGATACCTTTTATTTCTTTTAGTTGCAGCAGCCATAGTCCTTTTTGCAGTAAAGGAATACAGGCTGAGAAAAAACATGGATAGGGCTATCCTCCTGATGTTTTTAAAAAAGATGAAAGGGTATGGATATGAAAAAAGGTCCTCCCAGGGTTTAGAGGAGTTTGTGATGGGCATAAAAGAGAGGTCTTTGAGGGAAAAGGGGGTTATATTTGTGAGACAGTTCCAGGGATTTTTCTATAAGGATTTAAAACCTGACAGAGCGGATATAAAAAAGATGAAGGATGCTATAAGGAATATGAGACCCTAATAACCTCATTTCCAGTGTTTTATGACTTTATAATCCATACCCCTAAGTAAATCAAGTGGATGGGCTACATCACCTGGTCGGTAAAACCTGGCGGGCCAGCTATGAAAAGACGCTTTGAGCGAAGTGAAAACTGGCCGTCGACGATAAGGAACGGAATGCCTCCGAAGTAATCTCCATGGAGGTGGGTGATGAGGACGACATCATCTTTGCCTGATGCTCTGTATAATCGGCTGGCAATGGATCGCATAGGAATTGCCAGCCTGAGTTGATGTGATTTTTTGGTTTATATTTATTGCCTCAATCGTTCTATTTCTTCTAATATTTCACCAATTACTTCTTTATTAACAATGACTTTTTTCTCCCCAGATTTTTCTGAAAAGACATAAAATACTTTACCACCGTATTTTTTTGTAAATTTGTCATGGGACTTGTGCTGAAGCTCTTTCTCTTTGAATATCTGAGAAAGCTGAATACCCTTATTTACAGGCTTTATTTGAATACCTATAAAATTATCTTTTATTTTAATATAAAAGTCGACATTGTATAGTCTGTCCCATTCATCAGGTGCTGGTTCTATATTGACCCCCAACTCTTTCTCAAGCTGACCGTAAATTGTCTTAATTTCTGTCATGTATCCATCAAAAGTTCTATCAATAACAATCTGGAGCATATAATCTATGCAATCCTGCTCTGTTATTTCCTCAACTTCTGATTGAATGACCTCCGTGATTTTCACATAAAGTTTTCTACCAAGGTCTTCTATATGCTCTTTTGATCTCACATTTTTGAAATAATATTCACGCCATTCCTCAAGGGTTCTGGGGGCACACATTCGAATACTTTCCGAAGTGGGACCTACATTTCTTTTAAAATTCAGTTGGAACCGATTCATTGCACTATTAAGTATCCATTCCTTTGCCATGTTGCCTATCCCAGATCCTTAAAAAATTATTCTTATACTTAAAATCAATTGCTGTATCAACATCCGCCAAGCCCTCTTTAATCAAATGGGCATTTATAAATGTCTTGTTCTTTAGGTAGAGATAACAAAGTAGATTATTCTGTTCGTCATGTTTTATATTATCAAACTTAATAAAAACCTTCTGCCCCTTAAGCTTCTTTTGTAAAAATGCTATATCCTCCCCATTGATAGTCTTTTTTTCTTTTACCCCAATTAAACGAATGATTAAGTCGTTATTAAGCCTTAGCAAAATAGGGCTGATAATCTCTTTTATATAGTAATATTCCTCCCGTTCCCCACTATTTTCATCGATTCTCGAACCGAATTGTAACTTTTTCGGGTCTATTTTTTTATCGAGCTTGTGAGGGTCCTTAAAAATATAAGGCAGCTTCTCAATTTGCCTATTGAAATCTGTTTTTATGCTATCTTCTAAAAAGACATATTCTGTCCCTTCAAGATCAGGCTGGTTTACCTTTAATTTCTCCTTTGTTTTTTCTATATATTGACGGTTTATTTCATAGCCAATGGAGTTTCTGCCCAAATTACGGGCAGCAAGGGATGTGGTTCCACTGCCGAGAAACGGATCCAAGACTGTTTCCCCCACAAATGAGAACATCTTAATAAGCCTTGCGGGTAATTCTTCGGGAAACATGGCAAGATGACCATTTTGCCTCACACCAGGAAAATTCCAGTGACCTGCAAAGTATTCGTTCCATTCTTCCTGAGTTAAACGTGACATTTCTTTTTGTTCTTTTGAAGGCTTAGGTGGATTTCCTTGTTTTTTAAATATCAGTATGAACTCGTAGTCTATCTTCAAAATCCCGTTTCTTGGATAAGGAAAACTTCCCATTATGGTTGCACCACCAGTTGTATTTGTTGTTGTAACTTTTTGCCAGATGATTGCACCCATATAGTCAAATCCGATTGTCTCACAAAATTTTATTATTTCTGTCCTGATAGGAATAACTTTATAGCGGCCATAATACACAGACCTGGCAAACTGGTCTCCTATATTGACGCAAAGACGGCAACCTGGATACAGAACCCTATGGCTTTCTTTCCATACAAGATTTAGGTTGTTTATGTAGTTTTCATAACTTTCATGAAATCCTATCTGGTCACCATTTCCATAATCCTTCAATTGCCAGTAAGGGGGTGATGTTATAATTAAGTGGACAGAGCTGTCAGGTATAAGGTTCATCTGTCTGCTATCACCATTTATTATCTTATGTATGGTTTTCAATATGCTTCTCTCATTATTTTTCAATTTATTCAAATTAATAGTTCAATCATATTAAGACAAAAGAGGCTTGTCAAGAAGAACTTGGGGAGATTTTTTTGACTTTTTGAAAAAATATCAACACAATAGAGGCCCATTAGAGTCAGAAAGGTATTATTCAACTATGGCGCAATAGAAAGATAGAAAAAAGGCTCTGGGGATGTTTTTTTAGGCCTTTATTACCTTAATCTTATTGAGGTTCATCTCGCCGAGGCCTCTTTTATATGCTGCAACTGTTGTTGATATATCCTGAGGCCTGAGATTAAAGAGGGTTGTGGCATAGGCGTCTGCAGCCACTATGTCTTTAGATGCAATGACCCTGTTCATTATTTTTACATCCCTGAGGCTGCCACCCTGGGGACCATGGTTTGTAAGTATCCTTGTGGCGTCAATAATCACAAGATGGCTTTTTACAAAGGAGTTTAAATCAGCCAGTGCCTCATCTATCTCCCTGTGGATATAGCCTCTATTTCCTCCCATGATTCCCATCATATTCTTGAGACCCAGGGTCAGGCCGGTCAATCCGTGGTGTTTTGCAATAGGGCAGTTTATAAAGACATTGGCCTTGAGGGCATCATCGTATAGTTCCCAGCTTTTCAAAAAAACACCGTTTATCTTTGTATCCCTGAACCTCTCGTTTTCTGTGTATTTCAGTTCTACACCCTTTAAGCCCTTTAAAGCCCCGGCAATGCCGCTATTTTCATAGCATCTCCTGGGGTCATTGCATGTATTATCAAACACCTTCACAAGCCTTGCGCCTGCCTTAAGGCACTCTTCAACGATTGTCCTTACCACTACAGGGTGGGTATTGGCAGCATATTCTGGTTTTCTATCCCAGCCTATATTAGGCTTTACCACAACTACATCACCTTTTTTAACAAAACTCTGCATACCCCCTGAGGCAGTTATGACTGCCCTTGTTATACCCTCGTAGTCCTTACCTTCTGAAACAGCGATAGTTGAAGGCTCCCGGGCAAAAATATTTTTAGGAATCTGGTTCAATATTGCAGAAGATATTATGAGCTTTAAAAAATCTCGTCTGTGCATTATACTTATTGTAATGCTTTTTAAATATTTGTCAACATGAGATAGAAATTTTAAAAGAGGATACAATGGATAGTGATTCATACATAGGGCGCCGTGATTTTATAAGATTCATAAGCGTGCTCAGTGCATCAATTATCATACCCCATTCTTCTATCGAGGCCAAAGAGGTAGAAAAACTCCTGGATAATGAAGACAGGGAGGGCTTCTATATTAGGTTTATAAACCCCATAAGGCCCTTAGACCCAAAAAAATGGACACTCCAGGTTGGAGGTCTATGTGAAAACCCCAGGTCATTCCATCTCCATGACCTGAAGAAACTTGAGAAGGTAACCCAGGTCTCAAGGTTGAAATGCGTTGAGTCATGGTCAAGCAAGGCAAAGTGGGGTGGATTCAGGCCAAAGGTGCTTTTTGATATAGTTAAACCAAAAAAAGAGGCCGGGTATCTATATCTCTATTCAGAGGATAAATACTATGAATTTATCCCCATCCAGGATCTGCTCCATCCAAGAACCCTTTTTGCCTATGAGATGGATGACAGGCCTTTGCCTGACGTCCATGGTGGTCCATTGAGGCTTATAGTCCCGCCAAAATATGGATACAAGAGCGTCAAGACCATCTTAAGGCTCGAATTTGTTGAGAAAGAACAGAAGGGATACTGGGCAAAGTGGGGCTATTCCAACGAGGCAACAATACAGCCTGGGCTTGATTATGCCCTTGATCTAAAAGATTTCAGAAAAGTAGATAAACCGGGTGAACTGAATTATTGATTGAAGACCTGTAAAAAGGTCTCGTTTATCTTTTCCTTGCCATAATGCAAATCAGAATATAGAATATAAATACCAGCCAAGTTCACGACAAAAAAAACAAAAGGGAGGTCTAATATGGAAGATGACAGGATTTCTTATCACGATTCAGTCCGAAAGATATATGACAGGATTAAAAAAGACAATATGAATAACATCTGGGACAGGTATGAGGCACAGGGTATGGGTGGAAACCCTGACCAGAGATGCCCTTTCTGTCAGGGTGGTGTTCGCTGTGACCTTTGTTCCAACGGGCCATGCAGGGCTGATGTATCAAAGGATAAAAGGGGTGTGTGCGGTATAACAGGTGATGGGATGGCTATGAGGATGATGCTGCTGAGAAATGTAATGGGTGCATCCACTTATCATTATCATACAGAACAGACCATAAAGACCTTAAGGGCTGTGGCAGAAGGCCGGTCGCCTTTTAGGATCCAGGAACCAGAGAAGATGAAGGCTCTTGCCCTGCGTTTCAACATACCTGATTTTCTCCCGGATGACGAGATTGCCCTTGCCCTATGTAACCATTTTGAGGCAGATTTCAACAGAAAATACGATGAACCAAGCCATATTGTCTTGACCTTTGCACCAAAGGAGAGGATAGCAAGATGGAAAGAACTGGGGATATTCCCTGGGGGGATATACGGTGAGATGATGTTCGCTACAAGCTCCTGTCTTACCAATGTGGACGGTTATTATAAGAGTCTTGCCTTAAAGGCCATGAGGCTATCTATAGCCATGGCATACCAAAGCCAGATTATCAATGAATACTGCCAGGATATACTGTTCGGCACACCAAGACCCCACAAGATGAGGTGCAACCTGGGTGTCCTTGACCCGGACTATGTGAATGTCCTGCCCAATGGTCACGAACCATTCCTCGGATTTGCCATGATCCAGCTTGCAAGAAGGCCAGAGTGGCAGGAGAAGGCAAAGGCGGTGGGTGCAAAGGGTCTCAGGGTTATAGCCAACATAGAGACGGGCCAGGAGATGATACAACGCTGGGAGATGGATGATGTGTTTTACGGTTACACAGGTAACTGGATTATGCAGGAGGCCATACTGGCAAGCGGGTGTATTGATCTGTTCGCATGTGATATGAACTGCTCCATGCCTGTTGACCCTCTTTATGCACAAAGATATAAATTCAAACTGATCCCGGTGAGTCAACTCGTTGCCTTCGAGGGCATAGACGAGAGGATTGATTATCTACCCGAGGAGGCAGAGAAACAGGCAGCCCAGCTTTTGACAATGGCTATAGATAATTTTAAAGAAAGGAAGGCAAATGTCGAGCCTGTGACAGGACTCCCTGTAAGCGAGGCAATTGTGGGATTTTCCACAGAGAGTATACTCGATGCATTGGGCGGGACACCAGAGCCTCTTTTAAAGGCCATAGCAGGTGGCAGCATAAAAGGTGTTGTAGGACTCGTATCCTGCACGACACTCAGGGATTCAGGTCAGGATGTACATACTGTTAGGATGGCAAAAGAACTGATAAAAAGGGATGTCCTGGTCTTATCCATGGGCTGTGGAAATGCAGCTTTACAGGTGGCTGGCCTGTGCAGGTTTGAGGCAAAGGAGCTTGCAGGCAATGGCCTAAAGGCAGTATGTGAACTTCTGAAGATACCCCCGGTATTAAGCTATGGCACATGCACGGATACAGGCAGGCTTGCAGATCTACTGGCATCCCTTGGAACATCAATGGGTGTGCCAGTCAATGACCTGCCAGTTGCTGCTGTGGCACCGGAATACATGGAACAGAAGGCAACCATAGATGCCATATTTGCCCTTGCCTTTGGATTGTATACCTATGTAAACCCTGTCCCAACTATTACAGGGGGACCCAATCTTGTAAAGCTGTTGACAGAGGATTGCAAAGACATTACAGGTGGTATATTAGGTGTGGAAAAGGACTATATTAAGGCAGTAGACGGGATTATGGCGCATATAGAGGAAAAGAGGAAAAAGCTGGGTATATAGACCTATGGGACTGTAGAGGGCTCTGTAACAGATTTCAAAAATGAGGGCCTAACCCAGGTATAATTTTGAAAAAAAAGGGGGGGGTATAGGTGATGACTGTGGAAGGCAAACAGGAGAATAAGGGTATTCACTGGGCATGGATTGTCCTTGCAGTATGCTTTATAGACCTCTATATCAACTACGGCATAAGGCTCGGCTACAGCGTCCTCCTCCCGGAGATGATAAGGACTATGGGGTTTACAAGGAGACAGGGAGGGGATATATTTAATGCCTATTTTATAGTCTATATCCTATTTTCACTCTTTACTGGTTATCTCACAGACCGTCTTGGCGCAAGAAAGGTCATATCCATCTTCTGCATCATACTTGGCATAGGGACAGTGCTTATGGGCACGGCCAACAGTTTCTGGCAGGCATGCATCTTTTACGGTATTGTGGGTATGGGCGGGGCAGCCATGTGGACACCTATTATTACTTTAGTCCAGAGGTGGTTTGCCGTGAGGAAAAAAGGCATGGCACTCGGCATACTTTCTACAGGCTTCGGGCTTGGTTTTGCCACCATGGGGAGATTCTATCCTGCAATAGTTGCCTGGAGGGACTGGCGTTACTGCTGGTATATACTCGGCATTGCAGCGCTCTTTATGGTCATTGTCAATGCCTTGCTTTTAAGAAGCAAACCAGAGGATAAGGGCCTTGCCCCGTGGGGGACAATAGAAGGAGAAAATACCCGGCAAAAAGGCACAGCATCAATAAAAACCCAGAAGATAAGCTTTTCGGAGATGCTCTCCATCCCCAATTTCTGGTTCATTGGGTTTTCATATCTTTTAATCGCCGCCTCCCTGTACCTGCTTCTAACTTTTATGGTGGATTATGCAAGGTATGAACTGGGCTTGCCCTATGCAAGGGCATCGCTTCTTGCCACCATCCACGGGACAGGACAGATAGTAGGGGTACTTACAATCCCCATGGCATCTGACTATATAGGCAGGCGTATGACGCTTATACTCTCCAATGCCTGCATAGGTCTTTCTGTATTGAGCATAATACTTGCAGGTCCCAATGTGGTATGGCTTTATGTAAGCATAGGATTTCTCGGTGCATTCTTCGGTGCCACATTCCCCATGTATGGTGCAGCAGGGGGTGATTATTTCAAAAAGGAGATGATGGGGACAGTAATCGGTGCCCTTACCATCTTCTACGGCTCGGGCGCTATCCTTGCCAACAGGATGGGTGGGCATATAAGGGATATTACAGGTTCATTCTTCATTCCCTTTATAATCGCCTTCATATCAGCC
>Ga0116185_1000806_pt1 | contig 34132 bp, 25 predicted proteins | sample AD_JPNNA7_MetaG_FD_89754 | JGI IMG/M metagenome (GOLD analysis project Ga0116185, IMG submission 89754) | Active sludge microbial communities of municipal wastewater-treating anaerobic digesters from Japan - AD_JPNNA7_MetaG | ecosystem: Engineered > Bioreactor > Anaerobic > Digestate | place...
AGATTTACTAAGAAGGAATTTCAAGTACACAGAAGGGATACTTGCTTTAGTGGATGGCTCAAAGGGATTAAGAAAAGCAATAGATGAGACATTCGGGAAATATGCCTTAGTACAACGCTGCCAATGGCATAAAAGGGAAAATGTTCTCAGTTACCTGAGCCAAGAGCATCAGGAACAATACAGGGGCAAGCTTCAAAGAGCCTATAGTGAACCTGATTATAAAACAGCAAGCTCAAAGTTAAAAGAAATAATAACTGAGCTTCTGAAAATCAACCGAAGCGCAGCAAGATCGCTTGAAGAAGGATTAGAAGAAACATTAACCTTACAGCGTTTAGGTTTAGTAGAACAGTTGGGCAGATCGTTTACAACTACAAATCTAATAGAAAACTTAAATTCTCAGTTAAAGAAATACCTGGGCAGAGTAAAGAGATGGATGAACTCAGAAATGCGAAGCAGATGGATGGCAGTTGCATTGTTACAGATAGAAAAGAGAATGAGAAAAGTAAATAACTATGAAAAATTGCATTTGCTTAGAACATCCTTAAAAACAGAATTAAAGATTAAACAAAAGAAAGCAGCCTGATAAAATGGAGTCTCTATTTTCAACTAAGTTTGACTTTTTGCCAATAGTTGCCGGGCTGATGCTTTTTTATAGTAAAAATTATTCACATTTTCCGTTTATCGGTTATTTTTACAAAAAGTTCGATCTCCCTATCTATTATTAATTGAGAAAAACACGTTTATTAAAAGGAAATAAGAATCTTTTTAAGAAAAAAAATCTTCATTTCTGGAATGAATCTTGCAAAAATTCATTACAATAAAAATATCCCATAGAAATATTGAAAAACGACAGTCAATTTCAACATATGATTTTTACGGATAAAGGAATAAATGAATTGGATCAATTTAAAATTTTAGATGATCTTCCCGCTCTGTTTTGTCGTTTCAGAAAAGACGGAACTATCTTTTTTGTTAATAATGCTTATTCAAAGTTCTTTCATTCCAAAAAAGAAAATATTTACGGAACTAAATTTTTTATTGACACTACAGAACTTGAAAAATCCGAATCAATTATATCCTCAATCAGCAATTTTAAAGAGCAGTACTCTCTGCGACTTGAAAACGGCTCGGTCATCTGGATTGAATGGACTATTAATAAAATTGTCAATAATTCTTCTGACAATTTTGAATACCTGGCTGTTGGTATAGATATTTCCAAACATAAACTTGTAGAAGAGCAACTTGTCAAAATATCCACTGCAGTTGAGCAAAGTAAATCAACCGTTATTATCACAGATACCAAAGGAATCATTGAATATGTAAATCCGCGATTTACTGAAGTAACAGGTTACACTCCTGAAGAAGTAATGGGAAAAAGCACACAAATCCTTAAATCGGGTAAGGTTGATAAAGAAACATATAAACAATTATGGGAAACAATTTCCAGCGGCAGGGATTGGCAGGGAGAGCTGCTGAACAAAAAGAAGAATGGAGATTTGTTTTGGGAACTGGTTTCAATTTCTCCGGTTAAAAACTCCGAAAATCAGATAACCCACTATCTTGCAGTAAAAGAAGAAATCAGCGGATATAAAAAATCTGAAAATCTTGAAAAAGCACTTTATCAGATATCACGTGCAGTTATTGATAATGAAAATCTTGATGAACTTTATTCTTCAATACACAGATCGCTTGGAGATGTTTTACCGGTTGAAAATCTGTTTATCGCTATCTATGATAAAGATAGCAATCTTTTAAGCTTCCCTTATATGATTGATGAATTTGATGAGCCTTATGAAACTGCTCCGCCGGGAAGAGGTTTGACAGAATATGTTTTAAGAACCGGAATACCGTTGCACGTTGATCAGAAAATATTTCAAGATCTGGTTGATGCCGGCGAAGTTGATCTTTATGGAACTGATTCACTTGATTGGATTGGTGCACCGCTAAAGATTGGAGATAATACAATCGGAGTAATTGTAGTTCAATCATATAACGAAAATATCAGACTCGGAGATCGGGACTTAAAAGTTTTAATCTATGTATCCGATCAGATAGCACTTGCAATTGAAAGAACAAGAACTCACAATCTATTGAAAAGCAGCGAGGAAAGGTACCGTTTACTTTTTGATAAAGCTGCTGATATTATTATTATTTTAGATCCTCAAGGCATAGTGCTAGATTTAAATCATTTATTTGAAGAAGAAACCGGCTATAGCAGAACAGAATTAATCGGACAAAACATTTTTTCTTCTCAGGTGCTTGCTACAAAGTCGGCTGTTTCATCAGCATTCTATATTACAAGAATAATCCACGGTAAAAATGTTCCGATCTTTGAAACTGATATTGTCAAAAAGGATGGAAGTGTAATTACTTATGAATTAAGAGCAGCACCTATCCGTGAAAAAGATTCCTTAATTGGTATCCAGGCAATTTTAAGAAATGTTACAGAGCGTAAAAGAACTGAAGCAAAGCTGCATCAGAGTGAAAAGCATTTATCAACTCTTATGTCTAATCTGCCCGGAATGGCATACATACGAAAGTATAATTCTGATTGGATTATGGAGTTTGTTAGTCAGGGATGTATTGAACTTACAGGATTTTTACCTGAAGAATTGATCCATAATAAAGTTGTTACTTATGCAGAGCTTATTCATCCCGAAGACAAAGAAAATGTTTTCATATCGGTCAGAGAAGCTGTTAGAAATAAAGAACCATATCAAATTGTTTACAGGATCAGGACAAAAAACAGCGGTGAAAAATGGGTTTGGGAAAAAGGTGCTGCACAGTTTTCACGAAAAGGTAAAGTTGAGGCGCTTGAAGGATTTATCACCGACATAACCAGCAGGATTCATGCTGAATCTGCCTTAAAAGAAAACGAGGAACTTTATAGAAAATTAATTGCTACACTTCCTGATATAATTGCAATAACCAACTTAAAGGGTGAGATAGTATTTCTTAATGAAGTAGGAATCAGAATTTCAGGTTACTCAAGTTTTGAAGAAATAAGGCAAAAAAGTTTCTTGATATTTATTGCCGAAAAAGATAAAGAGCGGGCATTTTTAAGCTTTAAGAAGATTTTCGTTCAGAATAGCGGGCTTGAAGAATACACTTTTGAAAATATTAATGGCAAGCAAGCTCTTTTTGAAATACAAAAAGAAGTTTTAAAATCTATTGATGGCTCGCCTTATGGATTAATTTTTTCGTGCCGCGATATAACAAGCAGAAAAATAGCTGAGACTGAACTTGCTCAGTCCGAAGAAAAATACCGAACATTAATAGACAGCATTCAGGATGGAGTGTTTCTTGTAGTTGATGAGAAAGTTTCTTTTATAAATCGCGCTTTCAAAAAAATGATTGGATACGACAGCGATGAAATCCAGGGACGGCTATTTACTGATTTTGTTGCACCTGAAGATCTTGAACTTGTAAAAGGAAATTATAAGTTAAGACAAGAAGGGCAGGCTGCTCCGGCATCTTATGAATGGCGTATGCTGCATAAAAACGGAAGCAGAGTTTTCGTAAATATGAGCGCCAGAGTAATTAATTATCAGAATAAAAAAGCAACTATCGGAACACTTAAAGATATTACTTTACAAAAAGAGCTCGAGCACACTCTTCTTAATCAGAAAAACCTTTTTAAAGGTATAGCAGATGCGGCAAACATTCTTTTAACGGAAAGAGATTTTGATCTTGCTATAAAGAATACAATAAAATCTTTAGGTAAGTCATCAGACATTGACAGAGTTTATATTTTTGAAAATGATATTGATGAAGAAAATTCCAAATATCTGATGAATCAAAAATATGAGTGGATAAGTGAAAGGGCTGGTTCAGAAATAAATAATCCTGATCTGCAAAATTTAAGTTATTTCCCAATGTTTGAAGAATGGTATTCAATATTAAAAAAAGGCGGTATAATTAATAGCCTCATTAAAGATCTTAATCCGGAACTACGTGATTTTCTGTCAATTCAAAAAATCAAATCAATTTTGCTTGTTCCGATTCTGGTTAAAAAAGAATTCTGGGGTTTTATTGGTTTCGATTACTGTAAATCCGACAGAATCTGGAATGAAAGCGAAATATCCACACTTCAGACAACTGCAGCAAATTTAGGCGCTGTTATTGAACGGGAGATTGCAAAAAAAGAATTAATAGAAGCTAAAGAAACTGCTGAAGAAATGAGTAAGTTAAAATCAAGCTTTCTTGCAAATATGAGTCACGAGTTAAGAACACCGCTTATTGCAATTCTGGGTTATGCTGAAATACTTAAAATTGAGATTGAACACCGCGAATGGAATGAAATGGTTTCAACTATTATGCATAGTGGTAAAAGGCTGCTGGAAACGCTCAATCTTATTCTTGATCTTTCCAAAGTTGAGGCAGACAAAGTTCAGGTTAATTATAATGAACTGAACATTGCGGACGAGATAACCGATATTATTAATCTATTCACTACGGTTGCACAGAAAAAAAATCTTTACATCAAATCAAAAATCGGATCTGATACTGTATTAACAAGATTGGATAAAAGACTATTTCATTCTGTAATTTCTAATCTTATTAACAATGCAATTAAATACACCGATAAAGGCGGAGTAACAGTTGAACTAAATGTACTTAACAGCAACGGAAGCACTCAGGCTTTGATAAATGTTATTGATACCGGTATTGGCATAGCAAAGGAAGATCAGGAAATAATTTTTGATGAGTTCAGACAGGTAAGCGAGGGTTATAACAGATACTTTGAAGGTGCAGGTCTTGGTTTGACTATTGCGAGAAAGTTTACAGAAAAAATGGGAGGCAGTATCAGCTTGCAAAGTGAAAAGGGAAAAGGTTCAACATTTACAGTTGTTTTTCCGGTTCAGGTATCATCTGCTAATAATAAAATAAATAATCATATACCTAATGAAAATGATTTGCCAGCAAAAAGCGGCAGGAATAAAAAAGTCTTGGTAATTGATGATGATTTCTCATCCAGAAAAATTGTTGAACTGTTTTTAAGAGGAGAAGTTGAAATAGAAGCAGCATCAAATGATAAAGAAGGGCTGGAGATGATTAATAAGAACGATTATTCGTTAATTCTGCTGGATATAAGTCTTGGTAAAGGAGCCAGCGGTATTGATGTGCTTAGAATAATAAGAGAAAATCCAAAGTATAAAAGCATACCGATTATTGCGGTTACAGCACATGCAATGGTTGGTGACAGAGAAAAGTTTATCAGTTCCGGATTTAATGATTATCTGTCAAAACCTTTCGCGAAAAAAAATCTTATCAGCAAGGTAAGAAATTATATCACTAATTCAGAAGTAAATCAGGTTTCTAATTAGAACATACATATACGCTGATATGCATCCTGCAATCTCGCCCGATAATCCTCTAAAGATATTTCAACTGCACCAAACATCTTTAAATGTTCTGTCATAAATTGAACGTCAAGAAGAGTAAAATCATTATCTCTCAGATGATAAAGTAGTTTAAGAAGTGCGGCTTTTGAAGCCTGAGAAACTCTTGAGAACATTGACTCTCCCCAGAAAACTCCGCGAAAAGTAATTCCATATAAACCACCAACCAATTTATCATTTTGCCAGGTTTCAACTGAATGCAGATGACCTCGTTTGATCAATCTTATATAAGCCTCAATTAACTTTTCGGAAATCCAGGTATGTTCCCTGTCCGCACATCCTCTTATAACTGCAAGAGGGTCTGAGTCAAATTTTATTTCAAAGTTTTGTTTTTCAATTTCTTTTTTTGCAGAACGGGGAACATTAAAGTTATCCAATGGAATTATGCATCTTATTTCAGGCAGATACCATTCGATAGCACCTGTCTTTTCATCTGCCATTGGAAATGCACCGGTAGCATATAACCTAAGCATATTATTCGGTTTAAGTAATTCATCAGAAAATTTATTTATCGGACCGCTCATTTTTTATCACTTAAATGCAAAAAAACAAATCATTTTTTATTTGAAATTTACCTTGTTTAAGTTAATACATCAATTTTAAAATTCTTTGTAAATAAAGTTATTCAAAAAGTTCTTTATGAAAAAAACTGCAGTTGTTGCTTTCGGAGGAAACGCACTTCTCAGGGGAGACGAAATAGGCACTATCCAGCAACAGGAAAAAAACACTTATAATACTTGCATAAATTTAGTCAATCTTATCAAAGATGATTATAATATCGTTATTACACACGGTAACGGACCACAGGTCGGAAATATTATGCTTCGCAACGAAGCCGGATATAATAGTTATAAAATTCCCAAAATGCCTCTTGATATTTGTGTGGCTGATTCACAAGGCGGAATCGGCTATATGATCGAAAGGCAAATGATCAATATTTTACGTGAACACAAAATCAAAAAAAATGTTATTACAATAGTAACTCAGGTTTTAGTTGATCAAAACGATCCGGCATTTCAAAATCCAGCAAAACCAGTCGGTGCATTTTATCTGAAAGAAGAAGCTGACCTTTTAGCGCGGACAAATAATTTTGTGTTTAAAGAAGATCCGAGAAAACGCGGCTGGAGGAGAGTTGTTCCCTCGCCCAAACCTATCGATGTATTGAACAGAAAAGTAATTAAAAATCTTGTTGATAAGGGTAATATAGTTATCGCCTCCGGTGGCGGAGGAGTGCCTGTTTGTCTTGGCAATGATAAAAAACTCTATGGTGTTGAAGCTGTTATTGATAAAGACTCTGCATCAGCATTGCTTGCAGAAGAAATAGGCGCAGAAGCTTTTTATGTCCTTACAGATGTTCAAAAAGTTTATATAAAATTTCATAAACCCGGTCAGCAAGCGCTTGATATAATTACTGCTGATCAGGCACAGAAATATTATGATGAAGGGGAATTCCCTGCCGGAAGTATGGGACCAAAAATTCTTGCAGCAATTCACTTTCTAAAGAATGGCGGAAAGGAAGCTGTTATTACTGATTCAACTATGCTTGGAGACCGCAATTGCGGAACGAGAATAGTTAATAGTTTGCCCTGAAATTTTAACTTATGAATTTTAATCTTTCAGAGAATTTAAATCAATAAATAAAATGGAGTGTTTATGGCAATTAATATGAAGGGTAAAGATCTTATCTCTATTGCTGATCTTACTCTTGAGGAAATTTATGAAATTTTTGATGTAAGCAAAACATTAAAAGAAAAACAATATTCCGGTGAACCCCATCGCTTGCTGGAAAGAAAAACCCTTGGAATGATTTTTACAAAGCGTTCAACAAGAACAAGAGTTTCTTTCGAAGTGGGAATTTATCAGCTCGGCGGGATAGGAATGTACTTCGGACCAAACGATCTTCAGCTTGGAACAAGTGAAAGTGTTGCAGATACTGCCCGGGTGTTATCAAGATATCTGGACGGAATTATGATCCGTACTTTTGCCCACAGTGATGTAACTGAACTCGCAAAGTATGCAGATATTCCGGTAATAAACGGATTAACTGATCTGCTTCATCCCTGCCAGGTATTAACCGATTTATTTACCATTTTGGAAAAGAAAAGAAAACTGCAGGGACTAAAACTTGCTTACATCGGTGATGGTAATAATATGGCTCACAGCCTGTTAAACGGCTGTTCAAAAGTCGGAATGAACATTGCAATTGCATCACCTTCCGGTTATAAACCAAATAAAGATATTGTTGATGCTGCTAAAAAGTTTGCAAAATATATGGGAAGCAAAATTGAGATACTGGAAGATCCTATCGCTGCAGTTAAAAATGCTGATATAGTTTATACAGATGTTTGGGCAAGTATGGGACAGGAAGCTGAGGCTGCCGAACGTAAAAAGAAATTTTTAAAATATCAGGTAAATCCCAAACTTGTAAAACACGCAAAGGAAGATTATTTATTTATGCACTGTTTACCTGCGCATCGTGGTGATGAAGTGGTTAATGAAGTTGCAGATTCTCCTAACTCTGTAATTTTTGACGAAGCAGAAAACAGATTGCATGTGCAGAAGGCAATAATGACTTTAATTATGTAATTTTATTTTTAACTCTCAGTGCCTCTATAGTATAAAGAATAAACTAAAGAGGCACAGAGTAAAGTGACTAATCCCCCGCTTAAAAATCACAATTGAATATTACAGATTACTTTTCAGAAATCAGAAAAAATTATTTCTGATTGTAATACTGCATTGCTTCTGGTAAAAGTTTTTTAATATCTGCAATTCTTGTTTCGTTTGATGGGTGTGTGCTCAGCCATTCCGGTGGTGCACCCTGACTGCCTGCAGCCATTCTTGTCCAGAAATCAACAGCCGCATTGGGATTGTATCCTGCCATTGCCATAAATATTAATCCCAAATGGTCAGCTTCACTTTCGTGTGTTCTGCTGAAAGGAAGCATTATACCAACTGTACTTCCGATTCCATAAGCAGCCATAAAAATATTTTGAGTTGTTGTCGGCTGATCTTTTAATGCAACTGATAAAGCAACTCCGCCAAGCTGCTGTAATAATCCCTGACTCATTCTTTCATTACCGTGTTGGGCAACAGCGTGAGCAATTTCGTGACCCATTACAACAGCCAAACCTGTTTCATCTTTTGCAACCGGCAGGATACCTGTATAAACAACAACTTTACCGCCGGGCATACACCAGGCATTTACTTCATTACTTTCTACAAGATTAAACTCCCACTGATAACCATCAAGCTCATTTGATAAATTGTGCTGTGCAAAATATGTTTCTACAGATTTCTGAATTCTTGCTCCTACCCTTTTAACCATATCAACATCATTTTTATTTGAGCTTAGTTTATTTTGCTTCAGGAATTCATCATACTGCTGAAAACTCATCGCATTCATTTCGCTGGAAGAAATTAAATTTAACTGAGATCTTCCGGTAATAGGTACAGTACTGCAATAATAAACAGTAAGTGCAAGTAAAATTATTGGTATGAATACTTTTAATAGTTTCATTTTTGTCCTTTTAAATGTTAGCGTTATTTCATTATGAAATATATAAAATTCTATAAAAGAAAAATGCGAGAAAATCTGAGATGTGAGCATAAAAGAAAAGATGACATCTTGAGAAAAAGATGTCATCTTTGAAATATTAACTAAACTGCAACAGGTGTATCCAATTTTCTTAATGCAGTGTAAAGCTCTTCTTCAGTCAATTCGTGATTAACCAATTCATCGTTCAGGTAAGCCTGATAAGCGCTCATATCAAAATATCCGTGACCGCAAAGATTGAATAGAATTGTTTTTTGTTTTCCTTCAATCTTGGCTTTTTGTGCTTCGCGGATTACCTGTGCAATTCCGTGCGTTGCTTCGGGAGCAGGAATTATTCCTTCAGTTTGTGCAAACTTAACTCCTGCTTCAAAGCATTCCAGTTGCGGAACTGCCGATGCTTCAATTAATTTATCTTTTAAAAGCTGACTGATAATAGCGCCTGCACCGTGATATCTCAATCCACCGGCGTGAATTGGTTCGGGGACAAAGGTATGACCGAGTGTGTACATTGGAATAAGCGGTGTTAATCCAACCGTGTCTCCAAAATCATATCTGAATTCTCCCTTGGTTAGCTTCGGGCAGGATGCAGGCTCAACAGCAATACAGCGAATATTTTTTCCTTCCTGAAAATTGTATCGCAGGAATGGAAATGCAATTCCGGCAAAGTTTGATCCTCCGCCAAATGGTGCAATAACAATATCAGAAAAATCTCCTGTCATTTCTAACTGTCTAATCGCTTCCTGCCCGATAACAGTTTGATGAAGCAGGACGTGATTTAATACACTGCCCAAAGCGTAATTGATTCCTTCTGTTTCTGCTGCTCTTTCAACTGCTTCGGAAATTGCTATTCCCAAACTGCCGGGAGAATTTGGATCTTGCTCTAAAATTTTTCTACCAGAATTTGTATTCCTGCTTGGAGAAGCAATTACAGTTGCGCCCCAGGTGTTCATCATTACTTTTCGGTAAGGTTTCTGCTCATAACTTATCTTTACCATATAAATCTCACAGTTTAATCCAAACTTATGACAAGCAAAGCTTAATGCGCTTCCCCATTGTCCCGCACCTGTCTCGGTTGTTAATCCTTTAACTCCTTCATTCTTATTATAAAATGCTTGTGCTATTGCTGTATTTGGTTTATGGGAACCCGCCGGACTTACACCTTCGTATTTGTAATAAATTTTTGCAGGTGTGTCTAAAGCTTTTTCTAATTCGTAAGCACGGTAAAGCGGAGTTGGACGATACAACTTATATATTTTCCTTACTTCATCAGGAATCTCAATATATCTTTCTTTTGAGACTTCCTGTTTAATTAATTCCATTGGAAATAACGGAGATAAATCTTCTGGCTTAATTGGTTGTTTTGTCGCAGGATGTAACGGCGGCAGCATTGGGTTTGGCATATCAGCCTGAATGTTGTAATAACTTTGCGGTAATTCAGATTCATCTAACAGAATCTTTTTTGATGCACTCATAGAGCACTCCTTTAAATAAATGAATGAATAATTAGTATTTAACTAAATGTTAAAAGTATTTTATGTTTTTAGGATAGGAAAAAGATTATCGGCGCCAAGGCCAGGTATGACTAGCGGAGAAAGAATTATTGTTATATGTGATAATTTTATTCAATTTCTTTTTGTTAGAATTTCTGCCGCAAGATAGAATCTGAATTTTTGAATGTCAAGAGAACTGAAAACTAATTTCATTTGTCAGTTTTAGCTCGTCGAAGACTGACTTTTAAAGTTAAAGTTATATGTTGACAGACTCAATAAGACAAAAGTAAATATAGATTACAGAAAACTAACTTCAGAATCTTCGTATATTTACATAACAACATTTAGAAAATCATAATCAAATAAGAGGAATTAATGCAAATTGGAATTGTTGGGCTGCCGTTTTCCGGTAAATCAACTCTCTTTCAGACAATAACAAAAACCCACTTTGATGTATCTGAACTTGCGAAGTCTGAAACTCATCAGGCAGTTGTTAAGGTTCCCGATGTTAGACTTGATAAACTGACTGAAATTTTCAATCCGAAGAAAAAAGTAAATGCAACAATTGAATTTGTTGATGTAGTCGGATTACAAAAAGGTGATTCGGGCTCAACTCAGTTTACAGGAAACTTTTTAGCAAAGGTAAAAACCAATGACGCGCTGGTTCAGGTTGTCAGATTATTTGAGAATGAAGCAGTTCCTCATCCCGATGGTTCAATTAATATGATGAGAGATATTAATTCTTTTGAAACCGAATTTATCTTATCCGATCTGGCAATTGTTGAAAAAAGATTAGAGACGATTAAAAAACAGATATTAAAAACTCAGGATGAAAAATTAAAGCGGGAAGTTCCGGTACTTGAAAAATGCAATGAGTTATTACAGGAAGAAAAACCGCTGCGGGATCATCATTTTTCTAAAGAAGATTTAATGATATTAAAAACTTACCAGCTTCTTTCCATCAAACCAATGCTGATAGCTTTAAATTTTGATGAGTCTCAGATAAATGACACAGAAAAATATATGAATGAACTAGTTAAACATAAGCTTGGTCATAATACTAAAGCCCTATCATTTTTCGGACAGATAGAAAAAGAAATGGCTGATCTTTCAGAAGATGATGCGAAAGTTTTTATGAGTGATTATGGAATACAGGAATCCGCTCTTGATAAGCTAATCCGCGAAGCTTATGATTTACTCGGTTTACAATCATTTCTGACTGTTGGCGAAGATGAGTGCCGTGCCTGGACAATAAAAAAAGGCATGAATGCACAGGAAGCTGCAGGAGAAATTCATACGGATTTCTTCAAAAAATTCATACGTGCCGAGGTTGTTCATTACAACGATTTTGTTGAAGCCGGCTCATTTGCAAAAGCTAAAGAAGCTGGTAAATGGCGGCTTGAAGGAAAAGAATATATCGTTAAAGATGGTGATATAATTTCTGTAAGACACAGTTAAATTTTATAGGCAACAAAAAATCTATTCAATCAAGAAGGAACTTCGTACCTCAATCTGTTGAGATTAAATCTTTAATTTGAGCAGCGTTATTATATAAATCTTTCTTATTTTAATATTCCGATAAAGTGTTACTGAATTCTAATAATCAAATCATTATATTTTAGTTATCAATAAAACATTCTCATCTGAAAGTATTATGGAAAACAGATCAGCAAAAGTCAGACAGCACAGTATTGAAGATGTATTAAACTCGAGGGTAAAAAAATTCCAGAAGCTGATGCGTTATAAGATCAGGGAGATTCTCTTAGTTTCGAGTATATACGATAATTATTTATTTGAAGAGGACGGAAGACTTTATGAATTGATCCGCGAAGAATATCAATCATTAAATTTAAGTTTTGCCCCTGAGTTAATTCACGTTACCAACGGTGAAGAAGCTCTGGAAATGCTGAATTCCGAAAATACTTTTGATCTTATAATAACTACTTTGCATATAGAGGATATGCACGTTGTAAAGTTTGCGAGGATGGTCAGAAAATCAGGTGTAAACCTGCCGATAATTTTACTTGCTTACGATAACCGCGAAAGAAAAGAGTTAACAACTAATTATGACACTTCAATCTTTGAAAAAATTTTTATATGGAACGGTGATTATCGCTTATTGATTGGAATTGTTAAATATATTGAGGACAGAGTTAATGTTGAAAATGATACAAAAAACATAGGAGTCCAATCAATTATTGTTGTTGAAGATAATATAAAATTTTATTCATCTTATCTTCCGATAATTTACACGGAAGTTTTTAAGCAGTCGCAACGATTGATAAAGGAAGGCATAAACCTTACACACAAATTTTTACGTATGCGTGCGCGTCCGAAAATTCTGCTTTGCACAAATTATGAAGAAGCCTGGAATTATTACGAAAAATATCAACAGGATGTACTGGGTTTAATCCTTGATGTAAATTTTAAACATAACGGAGTAAAGGACCCTGAAGCTGGAATTAAACTCGCTCGCGCAGTAAAAGCACAACATGAAGATATCCCGATTTTACTTCAATCAAGTGATGACAGCTTCCGTGAACAAGCTCATCAGATAGATGCAGCATTTGCCCATAAAAACTCGCCAAGATTACTGCAGGAATTAAGAGAGTTTATGCTTCAGAATTTTGGTTTTGGTGATTTTATTTTTATAAACAATGAGGGAAAAGAAGTTTTCAGAGCTTCTAATTTATCACAATTAGAAGAAGCACTTAAGCAAATTCCGGATGAGAGTTTGGTTTATCATGCTTCACGAAATCATTTTTCCAAATGGTTAAAAGCAAGAACTGAATTTTATCTTGCACACGAACTGAGACCACATAAAGTAACAGACTTCGGATCAGTACAAGGATTGCGTGACAGACTGCTTACTTCACTTCAGGAGTACAGAAAACTGCAGCAAAGCGGAATAATTCTGGATTTTGATAAAGAAATTTTCGATACTAAAAATAGTTTTGCTAGAATCGGAGGAGGCTCTCTGGGCGGTAAAGCAAGAGGACTTGGTTTTATAAACATACTGCTTACAAACTATAACCTTAAGCATAAGTTTGATGATGTGGAAATCAGCGTTCCTTCAGCAATTGTTATCGGTACTGATGTCTTTGATCACTTCATAGCCGATAATAACCTGGATAACTTTGCTATCAGTGAAGTAGATGATCTGACTTTAACACAAAAATTTGTTGATTCAAAAATCTTTCCTGAAGAAATAATACACAAACTAAGAGAATTTTTGGAAATCACACAATGTCCGCTAGCAGTTCGCTCATCCAGCTTGTTGGAGGATTCACAGTTTCTTCCGTTTGCCGGAGTGTATGAAACTTATATGATACCCAATAGTAATCCGGATATTGAAATCAGGTTAGAAGAATTACTTCAATCAATAAAAAGTGTATATGCTTCAACTTTTCATTTAAGAGCAAAAGATTATATTAAATCATCTCCATACAGATTAGAAGAAGAAAAGATGGCGGTGGTGGTGCAAAGATTAGTAGGAGCAAAAAGACAGGAAAGATTTTATCCGGATTTTGCAGGAGTTGCGAAGTCTTATAATTTTTATCCGACAGATCCGCAAAAACCAAGTGATGGAATTGCGATGGCAGCTCTCGGGCTGGGAAAAACAGTTGTCGATGGCGGAAACTGTATCAGGTTCTCTCCAAAATATCCAAGGCACATGCTTCAGTTTTTCTCTACAAAGGAAACTTTAAAAACTGCTCAGCAAAAATTCTATGCACTTGATCTGAACAAGAAACTTGAACATCATCCAAAAAGTATTGAAGACCAGCTTGTAAGAACTTACGATTTATCTGATTCAGAAAAAGACGGAACATTATATTCTGTTGGTTCAACTTATTCACCTGTAGATGAAGCTGTTTATGATGGACTATCACGTGACGGTGTAAGAGTAGTAACATTTGCACCAATACTTAAGCATAAACTTTTTCCTTTGCCGGAAATCCTTGATTTGCTTCTCGATTTTGGTTCGTGGGGAATGGGCACTCCGATTGAAATTGAATTTGCAGTTAATCTTGAAGTGCCTGCCGGTGAAAGAAAAGAGTTTGCAATGCTTCAGATGAGACCAATGATTCTTAGCCGTGAAAGTGAAGAATTGGTTATTGGAGAAATAAATAAAGAGCAAACTATCTGCTACAGCACTCAGGTACTTGGTAACGGAGCTGTAACAGGATTGCAGGATATTGTTGTTGTGGATTATGAAAAGTTTGATCGTTCAAAAAGTAAAGAAGTTGTTCTGGAGATAAGTAAATTCAATGCAAAGCTTATCGCTGAAAGAAAACCTTATATTTTATTTGGAGTTGGCAGATGGGGCACACTTGATCCATGGCTTGGAATTCCTGTAAAATGGGATCAAATATCAGGCGCTTCAGTTATAGTTGAATCCAGCTTTAAAGATTTTGCTGTTGAACCGTCTCAGGGTTCTCACTTTTTTCAGAACTTAACTTCTTTCAGAGTAGGATATTTTACAGTTAATACTGATAACAATTCCTTTATAGATTGGCAATGGCTTTCAAAACAAAAAGCTGTCGAAGAGATGAAATATACAAGACACCTCAGATTTGATCAGCCAATTACAGTAAGAATTAATGGACATGAAAATCGGGGAATTATTTATAAACCCGGAATCTGATTAAATGAAATACAAAAATCTTCGTTTATCGTTTCTGATAGAAATATTTGTCGGCTTTATTACTATTATTTCAATTGCACTGCTGGGACCAAAAGGAATAGCAGTGCTTTCTTTAATTGGTTTGCGCCCTGTTTTTATGCAGCGCGAAGAAATAAAAGATCCTGGATTTTACTATCAGAATATTTACAAAGTTTTAAATAATAGTCTGTCTATTATTTCAATAATGTTAATTCTGATCATCATTATTTTTCTGTTTATTCCGGCATATCAATCTAAGCTGCCTCCTGTTGAAAATTTATTTGTATTATTCCTTCCGTTTTTTTTACTAACTCATGGAGTTATCGGATTAATCAATCTATCTGATATTGAGAAAAAAGATAATCAGCGTTCCTGATAAACAGGGATTACTTGCTTTTTTAAACTTAATCTTTTACACAAATTTCCCCTTTGATCATGTAATAAGACCGGTTACAAATAAATTATTCTTTGAATGGTTATTAAATCTTACTTTTGATCAGTTAAAAACAAAAAGGAGATTAAAATGAAATTTCACATCAAGGCAGCAACCATATTACTTTTAACACTTGTATTTGCATTGAATTGTTCTTCTATAAATGCAAAAGATGGTGATACAAAAGTTATCCGGGAAAAATCTTTTAATATCGCTGCTGGCAAAAAGATAATTTTAAATACAAGCAGCGGAGATATCAAAATTACTCCCTGGGACAAAGCTGAAGTATATATCAAGGTTCTTGGTAATAAGCGAGCTGAAGAAAAATTTACTTTTTCTTTTAACTCAACATCTGAAGAAGTAACAATTGAAGCTGAACGAAGAGGTGGATGGAACTTGTTTTCCAATATCAATCTTGAGTTTGAAATTAAAGTGCCTTACAATTTTAACATTTACGCAAATACTTCCGGCGGAGATATTAAAGTGGCAGGAGTTAAAGGTGATATTAAATTAAAAACATCCGGCGGTGATATCTGGGGTGATAGATTTGAAGGAAATTTTTATGCTAAAACCTCAGGTGGAAATATAAATCTTTTCTGCAGCAATGCAAAGATTGAAGCCAGCACTTCAGGTGGTGATATTGAATTAGAATACACAGGCTTAAATCAGGGAATTGAATTAAGAACAAGCGGCGGCGATATTGATATTAAACTTCCGGCTGATTTTAATGCAAAAGCTGACTTAAAAACTTCAGGCGGCGACGTTGATTGTAATTTAACTTTAAATGAAGTTATAAAACTCAGCGACACAAAAATTATTGCGAATATAAACCAGGGAGGTAAACCTTTAATAGCATCTACTTCCGGCGGAGATATTTCGGTATTACAAAAGTAACTGTTATTTTATTTCTTTTTTAATTCTGCAGGTGATAAAGATCGATTGGTTTTTTTAATCTTCGCAGATTTGCTTTGTTTCTTTTTTCTATTTGATTTTATCTCAACTCTTTTGAATTTTGAAACATAAATTTTGAATTATATTAAATGTCAAAAAATTTCATCTATAAATATCTGAGCGAAGAAAATCTTAAAAGTATTTCTGAGAAGATCGAAGAGATCGAGAAAATAACTTCAGGTGAACTTGTAATTACCATTAAAGAAAAACGGAGCTGGTCAGAAAAATCAAAATCTGTCCGCGAACTTGCAGAAAAGGAATTTATTTCCGCAAATATTAATAAAACAAAAGATGCAACAGGAATACTGATCTTTATAATTATTAAAGCAAGAGAATTTTGTATACTCGCTGATAAAGGAATCAACGAAAAAGTAAAACAATCTGTTTGGGATGATATCGCTGAGGATATAAAAAACAATTTTAAAAATGAAGAGTATTATAACGGAATTATAAAAGGCATTGAGCAAGCCGGCAAAATTCTTTTACAACACTTCCCTATTAAGCCCGGAGATGTTAACGAATTACCCAATGAAGTAAGAATCTCTGATTAATCTTATTGCCTTCCTAAAATAATTACAGCATTGGAATAAACCGGACCATTATAATCCAAACCAACTGAACATATAATATCAGACTTAACATTAATACTCATTAATGTTCTTTGCGGAGTTTGCAGTTCCTGATACTCTGAAAGATTAACACCATTCCAATGACCAAGTAATTTCTGACCACAAGTAAAAACATTATTATATGATGAGCCGTCCATTCCTAATCCCATGTTACTGAAGGCAGCAATTTGTTTTTCTAAGAACAGTTTATCACTGTTTTTTTGTAAACAAATTCCGCCCCAATTCATTAAGAAGACTCTGTAATCATTATCAGACCACAAACTGCTTACTGGTCCCACATAATAGCCATTGCTCTTAGTGTTGCTGGATCCTTCAAATATTATTTCAGAAATACCGTCTTTAATTTTAAGTAATGTTGAAATTCCATAATCATTGTTAACACCGCATATCCAAATTGTGTTTCCTTCTTGTGTACCCCATATATCAATCAGATTTGAAGTGGTTCCGCTTTCAATTTTTGACCAATTAACACCATTGAAGTAAGCTATGCTGCCTTTGCTTCCGATAATATACAAATCACTACTGCTTCTTCCCCAAACTTTATTTATCTGATACGAACCCCAAATACCGGAAGGAATTATTTCCGGTTTAAATTCTGAGCCATTCCAATGGATAACATTATTTCCACAGAGCCAGATATCATCAGCACTAAAAGCACAAACAGATTGCAATGGATTATAATCCGTACCTTGATAAGTAAATGGAATTCTTAACATATCCCAATCAGAACCATTCCATTTTAACGTATTATATATTTTCAGATCAGGATTGCCAAGTGAATCATTCATATAAATCTCACCAACAGCCCAAATGTTGTTTTCATTAATTATGGATACATCATAAAGGGTACTAAGGTTATGCTTTCCAAAAGAAAATGTCTGCCAGGTTAAGTTATGACTGGTTGTATCTAAAGTTGTAAAAATAAGAGGATTACTGTTTAACTCTTTTCCATCAACATAGGTTAAAGCATCAAATTGATAGCTTGTATTCGGTAACAAATCATCAAAATATATTACACTGTCTGACTGCCCCATATTTATTATTTGAATGGTTTGACCATCCTTTTTCAGATAGATATTTGCAGTTTTATCATTATTCCCAACCTGAATTTCAATCCATATTTCAGTACAGGAATAAGCTCTTAATCCTAATCCAAGAGAAGGACCCGGAAAAACCACTTCTGTATGGCAGGAGTTAAACAAGAAGATTAATGAAGCAAAAAACGCGATTGGAAAAAATATCTTCATGATGATATTTCCATTAAAATTTGCTATGTAATTTTTCAGTCGGACTCTGAGTTTTAAATAAATATAAAACACAGTTTCTTAAATCAGAATTTATACAAATTCCCTTTCAAAAATCTATGATAATTTTATTCGCTTTGCATTTCAAGCTCATAACTCTCACGATATTTCTTAATACTGTTAAAAACAAACTCAGCAAATTTCTGCTGACCTGAAGCAGTGCTTAAATGTTTTGCATCCTTTGAGTTTGAAAGAAATCCGCTTTCTATAAGCACGCTTGGCATTGAAGCACCGACCAGAACATAAAATCCTGCTTGTTTTACACCGCGTGAATTCAAGTCAGGATGTTTGTCAAATTCCTTGTGTAAATACTCAGCAAATTTTTCTGAGTATTTCATATAAGAAGAGTGAGCCATACTTACGAGAATAAAATTTTCATCAGTTAATTTTTCATACCTGTTAGGATTTTCTTCGTATTGGATAACGCTGTTTTCAAATTCAGCTATTGCTATAGCTTCTTTTGTTTTGCCGGGGCGAAGTAAATAAACTTCAAATCCGTTTGCATCGGTTGGTTTTTTAGGTGTTGAATTACAATGAATCGAGATAAAAAGTTTTCCGTTGTTTTCATTTGCAATTTTACCGCGCTTATAAAGATCAATAAAGGTATCCGTTTTTCTTGTATAAACAACTTTTACATCCTTCATATTCTCTTCTATTAGCTTTCCTAACTTGAGAGCAATGGCAAGATTCACATCTTTTTCCTTTGCGCCATTAACTCCAATTGCGCCCGCATCTTTACCTCCGTGTCCGGCATCTATTACTATTACATCAAATTCCCATTTATCTTTTAATCTGTTAGTCGTTTCACTTTTCTTGAACAGCTTATTATGAATTGTTATCTGAAGGTCATTACTTTTATCAATATTAATAACTTCGTTTGTCGTGTATTCCTTACTGACTGTTATTTCAAAAACAGCATCGCTGCCAACATTTTTTGCTTCAATTTTCTTTACTACTCCCTCTTCACCAATAAACCTGACTTTCTCTGCATCAACATTAACTTTTCTGAATGTAAGAATCAGTACATTATTCTTAAATGCACTATGATAAGAAGGAATTCTTTTGTTAGATTTTATCCTGATCAAAGTTCCGTTTGCCTTTTCATTAAGTACAATTCCGTTAATATTAAAATTTCCGGCGGTTTCTGTAGTTATTGATTCATCTTTAACTTTTCCTATCACGATTTTATTAGGTGCTTCAAATGATAAATCTTTACCATATGCAATGGATAAGGAGTTCAAGCTGTACTTAAGAGGAACAAACACTTTATTACTTATAAGATATGTTGATGTTGGAAGCTGAATAACTGATTGAGTAGTTGTGCTTCTATCTGTTAATACAAAAAACGGGTTTCTTGCAGAAGCCTTTAATGAATATCTATCTGACTTAATTTCTATTTTTTGAGCATCTTCATTATAGTAGTAATTAATAGCAAGAGCATCTGCAAAATCTTTAAGAGAAAAATAAATTGTGCTTTCTCTTATATAAGCGGGAATATTTTTCATTCCATCATTTGTAACAATTAAAACATTATTACCATCCTGACCAAACGACAGGAAGGAAAATCCAATTATTAAAGTGATCAGAAAAAATCTCATTACAAACACTATCCGATAAAAGGAAAAATCTGCCCTGTTTTCTTTTTAAAAACAATAAAGCTTTCACCAAAATGTTTTTCAAGAAGTTTATCTTCTAATGCAGCACGCATAAATAAAAAAGGAATTTGTATCAGTGCAATGGGCGCAAGTATATAGCTCAAAGTAGCAACTGCTCCTCCGATATCCATCAAGATTTGGGATAAATATTGAGGATGTCTTACAATTTTAAACGGACCATTAGTAATTAATTTATGAACTTTTTTTATTGCAATATCCTGAGAATAATTTTCGCCAAGCGTTTTGATAGTCCATATCTGAACCCAGGAAAAGACCAAATAAAAAATCAATCCCAATATTCTTATTGTTTGGTTTTCCGGTTTGTATTCAAGAGTTCCAACCTGAAATAAACTGATGATCAGTATAACAAGAGTTATAGTTGATAAATAAAGCGGCAATGTTTGAAGATAAGTTTTAGGTTTATCTTTAAAAACACCAACTTTTTCTTTTACTCCTTGTTTTGCTGCGCTGATATTAGCACTAAAAGTAGCAATTATATTTAAACCGATTATAATATTTATAGGATCCATATACAGATAAATTTATTTTCCTGATGTTTTAAATTTTGTTACTTGTTTGAGACTTCAACTTTTATTACTGTATTATAAATAAAAGATTAAACTTCTTTTCCATATTTTTTCATAATATTAGTCCATTCTTCCAAACTAAGCTGTTCAGATTCTTCTATCAGCATTATCGGGATATCATCTTCAATTCTGTATCTCCGTCGTGTATTTTTATCAACAGATACCAACGTATTTCCATCAAGAATAAGATCCGCTTTGGTTTCCGGACAGCATAATATGTTCAGTAATTCTTTACTTATCATATAAAACTCTTAAAAATTTTAAAAATAATTTTACTAACTTTAATTTAACAACAAATAACTAAATGATTACATTTTAAAATTGTTAATTGTTGACCTTTGAAAAATTAAAAATCAGATAAACTTATTGTGATGATAAAGTATTTTTCTTAGTTTTCCACCACCAATCACATAATAAATTTGTCCGATAAATAATGGCTGAAAAATTTTAGATTAAACAGGAGTTATTATGAAACGAAGTATTTATTTGATCGTATTTGTTTTTTCTGCATCACTGTTTTTTGGCTGCGGCGAAAAGAAAGAATCACCGGCAGACGAACTTACTAATCACCCCAAGGATCTTAAAGAGTTCGCTGATAAAATGAAAGAAGTATCAGAAGGGCTTACAGAAGGTAAAAAAGTTAATCCTGTAGATTTCAGAGAACTGAAAGCTCTATTACCCGAAGCAATTGCAAATTTAAAAAGAACGAATATTGAAGGTGAAAAAGTCGGAACAATGGGAATGAATGTTTCTACCGCAAATGCAGATTATTCTAATGAGGGAAATGATAAGTCAATTGATTTAAAAATTACTGACCTGGGAAATATCTCAGGTATATCCGGTTTAGCGGCTTACGGCTGGTATATGGTTGATATCGATAAAGAAGATGAATCAGGTTATGAAAAAACTATAACCTTTAAGGGCAACAAAGCTTTCGAAAAATATAATAACGAGAATCAGAGCGGAGAGCTAAATGTTCTTGTAGCAAAAAGATTTGTAGTAGAGGCAAATGGATATCATGTCAGTATGAATGAGATCAAAGCTGCGGCAGAGATGATAGACTTTGGTAAACTTGAAAGCTGGAAAGATTTTGGAGTTGAACAATAAACAGTAACATATCCGAATCAAACAACTAATTATAGGAGAAAAATATGAATCTTGTTGAACGAGCTAAAAATATTCTTGTTACACCTAAAACTGAATGGGAAGTAATTAAGAATGAGCAAACTACAACAGCAGATCTTTTTACAAAGTATGCAATGATACTTGCTTTGATTCCTGTTGTGGCAACTTTTATCGGTCAGTCTTTAATCGGGATATCATTAGGTCCTTTTGGATCATACAAAGTTCCTGTTACAAGCGGCTTGGTATATGCAGTCGTTTATTATATTCTGAGTCTCGCCGGTGTTTATGTTATTGCATTTATTATTGATGCACTGGCACCTTCATTCGGTTCTACAAAAAATATGGATGCATCACTAAAAGTTTCTGTTTATTCATACACTGCTGTATGGATAGCAGGAATTTTTGGAATTATTCCGATTCTCGGAATTCTTGGAATACTAGGTTTGTATTCTCTTTATTTAATGTATCTGGGATTAAAAATTGTAAAAGATACTCCACAGGATAAACTTATAGGTTATCTGATAGTAGTTATTATAGTTGCAATAATTGTTTATTTCGTTATAGGATTAGTAGTTGCTGCAATTGCACTGCCGAGTTTTGGCAGCCTTGAGAGTTTAAAAGGTTTCGATTTAAAATAATTAATAATTATCTGATTGGTTTTTTAAAGAGGCTGTCTTGAGTGTCAGCCTCTTTTTTTTAATCGTTTAGTAATTTCAGGATAGTTGAAATATCTGTTTCAGAATTGATTTCCTTAAAGTATTCCAAAGCAAGATTAAAATATTTTTTACTTTCTTCCATCTTGCCAGTCTGCTTATATAATAATCCCAATTCCTGATACGTCTCAGCAAGATTTAATTGATTGCCCGCTTCAGTATTTAAACGCAAACTTGTTAAAAGATAATTTTCAGCAAGTAAGAAATTAGATACTTTTTTCTGAATAATGCCTTTAATTTTATAAACATCCGCAATTGTAAGTTTATCATTGAGTTTGTGCGATACTTCAAGTGATTTATCTGCAAATGCATTTGCAAGAGAATAATCATTTAAACTTGAATAAACTGATGCCTTGCTAAGATAAACAATTCCAATCTGCTGCTGATAATTTGTTTCAAGTGCAAGAGCTAGACTATCATCAAATTCATTTAATGCAAGCTGATATTCTTCTTTTTTTAAATATACCATTCCGATATTTTGGTGAATTTCGGCAATCCGCTTTTTATCATCCACTTTCTCATAATGAATAAGTGCCCGTTTAAAGTAAACAAGAGCCTCATCATATATTCCTTTGATACTTTTTACAATACCAAGATTTATTTCGATTTTTCCTTTATTGGTATAATTCAGCTCTTCATTCAGTTTTTCAAGTGCCGATTCAAAATTCTCAATAGCTTTCTGTATATTACCAAGATCGCCATAAACAGTACCAAGCAGATTTTCACACTTTGCAACTCCTTTAACATCATTTATAGAAGAGAGCAAACTTATCGCAATACTGATTGACTCAAGGCAATTTTGCCAGCTCGCCTGTCTGCTGTAAATCTCTCCTATTAAAAGATGAGCGTTTGCAGCAAGATTCGTCATATCACTATCATCTTTGGTAAGATTTATAATCTTTTCATTGATATCTATAGCTGCCGGAAATTCACCATTTGTAATTGATGCCTGACCTAAATAAAGAAGTAGGGAAAGGAATTTTTCTTTTTCAATTTTGTTCTCGGCAAACGTAACCAACAGGTCAATTTGTGATCTGTAGCTTAATCCTTCTTCAATTTGAAAATCAAGTGGGCTTTTCTGTTGAAATGCTTTTGTATCTGCTTTGATTTTTAATGATGATTCGAAAATATGTAAGAATTCTGCAATCAGCTTGTCACTAAAAAAATCCGGTAATACTTCAGATATGCTTTTATTAATATTTTCTGTCACTTTTGTCCGCTGGGTTTATAATATTTTGTTAACAAAACCATATAATTTTGGCAACACTTATGCCAATGAAGTTGTGAAATTTAGAAGAGCAAAACATACTATTATTACATTATTTTTTATTTTCTGTCAATTTTAGCGTGTAATTATTGCTTTAGTAAAAAATTTTTAACGTCTCATTATCAAACAAAATAATATTATATCTTCAAAAGACACTTTTGGCATCATCGTATATAATTTGGATATATTTAGCCCGGCTTCGATATTTTTTTTAATTTTGCTTAAAATCTCAAAAAGTTAGTTATTAAAACAGGTCTATTATGAAAACTTCAAATTATCTGGTCAGCCCCGGCAAAAAAATCAGACTTTCTGATTATTCAACAAATGACACCCTGGATTTAAAATCCAAGGAAGATGCGACGAAACTTCTGGAAAAGAACATCGAAAATATGAGAGAGCTTCAGGATAAACTTTATGCTTCAAATATATATTCGCTGCTGATTATTTTTCAGGCGATGGATGCTGCCGGGAAAGATGGTACAATTAAGCATGTTATGAGTGGACTTAATCCACAAGGCACTCAGGTATATTCATTTAAACAACCATCAAAAGAAGAACTTGATCATGGTTATCTTTGGAGAATTTATAAAGCACTCCCTGAAAGAGGAAGAATCGGAATATTTAACAGATCACATTATGAAGAGGTATTGGTTGTAAAAGTTCATAACTTGATTAGGTACCAGCAACTACCATCAGAACTTGTAGATGATAAAATCTGGCAAAGAAGATATGAGCAAATAAATAACTTTGAAAAATATCTTCACGAGAACGGAACAGTTGTATTGAAATTCTTTTTAAACATTTCCAAAGATGAACAAAAGAAGAGATTTCTTAAACGGATTGAAGATCCGGCAAAACACTGGAAATTTTCTGCTGATGATATTAATGAGAGAAAATATTGGAATGAATATCACAAAGCCTATGAAGATGCAATCAATGCAACAAGTAAAGACTATGCTCCCTGGTATGTGATTCCTGCTGATAAAAAATGGTTTACACGATTAGTTGTAAGCGAAATAATTGTTGAAACTCTGGAAAAATTAAATCTGGATTATCCGAAGGTATCGGATGAATGGCTTACTGAATTAAATAAATGCAAAGAAATCCTACTTAAGGAAAAAGATTAAATTCAAAAAAGCTCTTTTATTTTTTCAGGTGGTCTTGCAAGAATTGCCTTATTGCCTTTTTCAACAATTGGTCTTTGAATTAAATCAGGATTTTCTATCATAAGATCTATTATTTCATCATCAGTTAGTTTTCCTATCTTATTTTTTAATTTCTTGTACGCATCATCTTTTGTTCTGAGCAGTTCTAATGGCTTCATATTCATTTTTTTCAGTAAAGATTTTAATAATGGTTTACTGAACGGTTCGATGTAATAATTAACTTTCTGAAAATCTATTCCCTGATCTGAAAATGCTTTTGCTACCCTTCTGCAGGTTGTGCAGGTTGGTTTTTCATAAACAATTATTTTACTCATTATTTTTATCCTTTATATTCTAAAACTTTTAATTTTTACTGTTTTACGATCATTTGTTATACCTGATAGTTCGCAATTATAAAATAAAGTGTGCAGTATTCAAAAATATCTTGTAATTTAAATTTATTAATAATCTATTTTCTTCAAAGGTACTATATGAAATATCTATTAACTCTTCTGTTATCACTCTTGTTTATTGCAAGTAGTTTACCGCAAAATTATAAACAAGTTGAAATCAAAATTCAGACTCTGCAGGATATTACAGAGTTACAGAATATTGGTTTGCAATTCGACCATCCGCATCTTACAAAAGATAATTCAATTAAAGTCTTTTTAAGTGACGAGGATTTTCAAAAGCTGCAGATGACAAACTTCAGGTACAGAATATTGATAGATGATTGGTTTGAATATTACTCTAAACTTCCCTCACTCACGGAATCTGAAAAAGCTTCAATCATAAGAGAGAGCAAGGAAAAATATGGAGTAGAAGGCTTTGGATTTGGTTCGATGGGCGGCTTTTACACTCTTGCTGAAGTTTACGCCCAGCTTGATAGTATGAGACAAAAATATCCAAATCTTATTTCATCAAAAGTATCCATCGGAAACACAGTTGAAAACAGACCAACCTATATGGTTAAGATATCCGATAATCCTGATATTGATGAAGACGAACCGGAAGTTCTTTATACAGCACTTATTCATGCGCGTGAGCCACAGAGTATGATGCAGATGATATATTTTATGTATTATCTTCTTGAAAATTATAACACCGATCCATCTGTTCAATATCTTGTTGATAACAGAGAGATGTTTTTTATTCCGGTTTTAAATCCGGATGGATATGAATATAACAGAAGCACAAATCCAAGCGGCGGTGGAATGTGGAGAAAAAACAGGAAAAACAACGGTGGAAGTTATGGTATTGATCTAAACAGAAATTTCGGACCTTATGCTTACTGGAATGCTCCAAATGGAGGTTCAAGCACTGTACCCTCCAGCGATACATACAGAGGAACTGCTCCGTTTTCTGAACCTGAAACCGCAAACCTAAGGGATTTTTTAGCAACAAGATATTTTAAAAACGCTTTGAACTATCATACATACAGTAACTTACTAATTTATCCTTATGGTGCATTGGAAATGGAAACTCCCGATTCAGCTACATTTCGTGAGTTTGCCAGAGATATGACGGCTTATAATGGTTATGAATATGGAACAGATCAGCAGACAGTTGGATACAGTACACGCGGAAACAGTGATGATTATTTTTATGATGGTGACACAGTATTAAATCACGGAAAAATATTTGCAATGACTCCGGAAGTCGGAAGCACAGGATTCTGGCCAAGTCAATCAGAGATATTTCCGTTAGCAATCGAAAACTTAATGCCTAATATTTATTATGCTTATGTTGCAGGCGATTTTGTTTTACCAATCAATCCACATTTTTCTCAACAATATTTTAACCCCGGTGATAATGTCAGTTTAATTATACCTAAACTGAGAAATAAAGGATTGAGTAATGCATCAAATATTACATTATCACTTAGTTCAGATAATCCGCTTATTACAATTAATACAAATACAATTAATGTTGGAAATGTTCCGGCAAGAACTACAGTAAACAACAATCAGAATTTTTCTTTCACTATAGGAGAAACAATTGCGGCAGATGTTCAGGTAAAGATGATGCTGACAATATCTTCTTCCGGAACAGTAATGTTTGTTGATACATTAAGTTTTATTACCGGTGTTCCAATCCTTGCATTTGCTGATTCAACAAATGATCCGTTGATATTATGGGATGTTACCAGTTCACCGGCTTCAAGCCCTAAATGGGAAGCAACGACACTTTCATATCATTCTGCTCCAACATCATTTACAGATAGTAAGAACGGAAACTATACTAACAATGCAACTGTTACGATGACATTAAAAAATGCAATTGATCTGAGCTCAAATAATTATCCGAAATTATCGTTCTGGACAAGATTTGATATGGAATCAGGCTGGGATTACGGACAGGTTAAGGTTTCCACAAATAATGGAAGCACATTTACTCCTCTTTCCGGAAACTATACAAAACCCGGCAGTGGTTCATTTCAACCTTCAGGTCAACCTGTTTACAGCGGATTGCAATCTACCTGGGTGAATGAAATAATGGATCTCTCTAACTATAATACTAGTCAGGTTAAACTTAGATTTGAACTTAAAAGCGACGTATCAGTTACAAGAGACGGATGGTATGTTGATGATATTGGTGTTGTAGTTTACGGAATTATTCCTGTTGAATTAAACTCTTTCACAGCATTAATGCAAAACAATAATATTCTTTTAAATTGGTCAACTTCAAGCGAAACAAACAATGTTGGATTTGATATTGAAAGAAGATCTGCTAATAATAATTCCGGTTGGCAAAAGATCGGATTCGTTCCCGGGAAAGGAACAACAACCGAAAAATCATCATATAATTTTACAGATCTAAATCCTGTTGAGGGAAAATCTTATTACAGATTAAGACAAATCGATCTCGATGGAACGACAAAAGTATTTAATGCTGTTGAAGTTGATTTTAATGTTGTCAGGGAATATTCTCTTTCACAAAATTTTCCAAATCCATTTAATCCTGAAACAGAAATCTCTTTTGCACTTGCTAAATTAGATTATGTAACATTAAAAATTTATAATATACTCGGATCAGAAGTTGCAACACTTGTTAATGAATTTATGGAAAGTGGAAAACATACAATAAAATTCAATGCTTCCGCTCTAACTTCGGGAGTATATTTATACACAATTAAATCCGGCAATTTTACAGCAACCCGTAAAATGATTCTTTTGAAATAAACTCAGCAGTTCGGTGTCTTTGCATGAGAGGAAAATTCCACGCAAAGACACCTGAACGCAAAGAGAATCTTTACTTCCCACATATTTTTTTCTTTATAATCGGGTTTAACCAATGATTTTAATTTACTTTGATTTTACTAACCTTGAATTAACAAGATTTTTTTTAATTTGTTCTACATATAAAATCATCTTTTAGAAATATTATTAAAAGTCTTGATTTAGATTGTTACAATCAGATATAGCTAAAAAGGACAATGAAAATGAAAAAAGAAATTTTAAGCAGCGATGAGGGAAAAAAACTTTCTGTTGAAGATTCATTCAAAAAATTTGAATCGGGTGAATCCGGGATTTCTGAATCATCTGTTAAAGAACGAATTCAACTATACGGTTATAATGAGATTGAAGAAAAAAAACTAAATCCGTTCTTAAAAATTCTAAGTTACTTTTGGGGACCGATTCCCTGGATGATCGAATTTGCTGCAATCCTATCTGCAGTAATTCAACATTGGGAAGACTTTTGGATAATCTTTGCACTGCTTTTACTAAATGCCATTGTAGGATTCTGGCAGGAATATAAAGCAGATGATGCTATTAGTTTGCTCAAACAAAAACTTGCTCTTAATGCACGGGTTAAGCGAAATGGAAACTGGAATAGTATTGCTGCCAGAGAGCTTGTTCCGGGCGATGTTGTTCGTATAAGATTGGGAGATGTTGTACCAGCTGATATTAAACTTTTTTCAGGTGAATATATTTCAATTGATGAATCTGCTTTAACAGGTGAATCTTTACCTGTTGAAAAACATAAATCAGATATGGCATATTCAGGGGCAATAGTAAAACAAGGTGAAATGGATGGTTTAGTTGTAGCAACCGGACTAAATACATTTTTTGGTAAAACAGCTAAACTTGTTGAAGAAGCAAAAACAATCAGCCATTTTCAAAAAGCCATTATAAAAATCAGTCATTACTTAATTATTCTTGCTACTTTTATAATCACGATAATTTTTTTAGTATCATTTTACAGGCATCAGCCTTTCTTAGATACACTGCAGTTTGGTCTTGTATTAACAATTGCTGCTATTCCGGTTGCCCTACCAGCAGTATTATCTGTTACAATGGCAGTCGGCGCTTCTTTTCTGGCAAAGAAAAAAACAATTGTAAGCAAATTGGTTGCAATTGAAGAAATGGCAGGAATGGATATTCTATGTTCGGATAAAACAGGAACAATTACAAAAAACGAGCTTACTCTTGCAGATGTAAGCCCATTAAAAAACTTTTCTTCTGATGATGTTTTACTTCTTGCATCCCTTGCATCAAGGGAAGAAGATAAAGATCCTATTGATACTGCTATCATCCAAAAAGTAAAGTCTGTTAGTACATTATCAGATAAACTCACATCATATCAAATAAAAGAATTTAAACCCTTTGACCCAATAATAAAAAGATGCGAAGTAACTGTATCTGATAGAAATAATAAAACATTTAAAATTACCAAAGGAGCGCCTCAGGTAATATTAGAGCTGTTGGAAAATACTGAAAAAGAAAAAACATCTGTGCTTGTTAATAAACAGGTTGATGAATTTGCCTCTAATGGTTTCAGAACTTTAGGAACAGCAAAAACAAATGATAACGGCAAGTGGGAATATGTTGGACTGATTCCTCTTTATGATCCACCAAGAGATGACTCTGCTGAAACAATTAAAGCTGCACTCGATATGGGTGTAAGGATCAAGATGATCACCGGAGATCACACTGCCATTGCAAAACAAATTGCTAAAAAAGTTAATCTCAAAACTAATATTCAGGAAGCCTCCGCATTTGCAGATAAATCTGAAAAAGAGGCGATTAAAATCATAGAATCATCAGATGGTTTCGCTCAGGTTTTCCCTGAACATAAATACAGGATTGTTGAGCTGCTTCAGGAAGCCAGGCACATAGTAGGAATGACGGGTGATGGTGTAAATGATTCGCCAGCACTCAAAAAAGCTGATGTTGGGATTGCTGTGGCAGGAGCAACTGATGCCGCAAAATCCGCAGCAGCAATAGTTCTGACTTTGCCGGGTCTTTCTGTTATTATTGATGCTTTAAAAGAGAGCCGCAAAATATTCCAACGAATGAATAGCTTTGCAATTTACAGGATAACAGAAACTATCCGCGTTCTGTTTTTTATAGCACTTACAATAATTGTTTTCAACTTTTATCCTGTAACAGCAATAATGATTGTGCTTCTTGCTTTATTTAATGATGCACCCATAATGGCTATTGCCTTTGATAATGTCAGATATTCCAATGAACCGGAGAAATGGGATATGAGAATTATTTTGAGTATGGCTACATTTCTTGGTTTTATTGGGGTAATCAGTTCGTTCGGTATATTTTATATCGCACAGGAAATGCTGCATTTATCAAAAGAATCAATCCAGACTTTTATTTTTCTTAAACTTGCAATAGCAGGACACTTAACAATCTTTATTACCAGAACTCGCGGTCCTTTTTGGTCTATTAGACCAAGTGCAACTATGTTTTGGGCTGCAGTTATTACAAAAATTCTTGCTACTTTAGTAGCAGTGTATGGACTGTTTATTTCTCCGATTTCCTGGGAACTAGCTTTGTTTGTATGGGGATATGCATTGGCAGCTTTTTTAATTACTGACTTTCTGAAAGTAAAAATTTATAAAGTATTAGATCATCAGGATATAAAATTTAAAAATTAAAATTATCAAAGGTTAAGAAATGGAAAATAAAAGTAAAAAATCAAACGACGCTGAAATAAAAAAACTAATCAGCAAACTTGAAAGTAATAACGGATCAGAAAGACAAAAAGCGCGTGAGGCATTAGTTAAAATAGGCAAGGATTCGATAGATTATTTAGCTGCACTTGTAAGTAACCACAAACACATTTATCGCTGGGAAGCAGTGAAAACATTAGCAGAGATTGGGGATCCGGTTACTATACCATTATTAATTCAGGCTCTGGAAGATGACGTAGTAGGTGTTCGCTGGATTGCTGCAGAAGGACTTATTAAACTTGGTAAGCACTCTATTAAACCGCTTCTGGAAACACTGACAAAGAAATCAGACTCTGTTTTTATTTTAGAAGGCGTTCATCATGTTTTTTATGATCTGCGGGAAAACAACGAGCTTCCGGAAGGATTTCCGACTGAGAAATTATTATCGGCATTGAAAAATTCTGAGTGGGCAGCAAGTGCAATACCATTAGTTATTGAACTATTGAAAAAATAATAATTATATAAGGCCCCTCCCTTATAAAGTATGAATAATAATTTTGTTCAACTTAGAACACAACAAACATATTATTTATCAAACATCATATTTTCATCGATATAATCAAAAGGAAGTAAAGGCATTGGAATTCCGTTATACTGCAAACGGAATTTTAGGTCCCTGATAAATGGATCTTCACTTATTCTTTGTTCAATACCAAAAAAGCTCGGTAATAATGAACCAAAATCAAACCAGCCTCGTTCAGGTAATTCGATAATTTCATATTCTTTATCTATCAGTCCTGATTTTTGCAGTGCTATTTTAATTGCAGTATCAAGTCCGCCAAGCATATCAACAAGACCAATATTTAATCCGTCACTGCCGGACCATACTCTTCCCTGTGCAATTTCTTCAATTTCAGAAAAAGATTTTTTTCTGCCAAATGCAACCTTATCAACAAAACCTTTATACAAAGTTTTAATTCCCGTCTCAGCAATTCTTAGTTCATTATCAGTAAAATCGCGATCAGGTAAAGAAACACCTATTAAAGGAAGCGTTGCACCAAAACCAAGATCAGCAAATTTTCCTTTCTTAACAAAGTCTGTAGTTAAACCAATTTCCTGTTTAAAAGTTTTATTGAAAATAAAAGACCCGATCACTCCGATCGAGCCAGTTATTGTATTTGGAGCAGCAATAATTGTATCCGCATACATCGAAAGCCAATAACCACCTGAAGCAGCAACATAACCCTGAGAAACAATAATTGGTTTTTTCCCCTTCCCTTTTCTTAATACTTCCGCAATAAGATCAGCAGCAAGTGCATCACCGCCCGGTGAATCCACACGAAGAACAATTGCTTTAACATTATTACTGTTGACAGCAGCTTCAACATATTTAACAAGAGATCTAGCATTTATTCCATCATTCATACTTGTTCCGCCAATAGCATAAATAACAGCAATCTTTGGCTTAGAACCCCAATAATCATCGGGTTGTGAAAATTTATCGAGTGAAGGGGCAGAAATAAGGCTTTTATTATTTATCTCATACTTATTTATAATTTCTGTTATATCGCTCCATCTTGCAAGTGTATCAACAAGCTTTAAGCTAATTGCGTCTTCGGGTAAAAATATAAAACTACTATCAACAAGTTTATCAAAGTATGAGGGTGTAAATTTCCTTCCTTCACAAATATCGCGCTGAGCTAATTTATAATTTTCATCAACAAGTTTTTGTCTTTGTTCACGATCAGCTTCGCTGTAATCCTCTCTTGAAAAGCTTTCAGCAGCAGATTTGTATTTGAAATATCTGAGCTCGTGGAAACCGATTCCAATCATATCAAGCGTGCCCTTCATAAAAGTTCTTCCCATAAGGTATCCTTCCAACGAAATTGTTCCCATAGGATCAAGAATAATTTTATCGGCAACTGAAGCAAAATGATAAATATCAATTCCTGCCCGATCGATATAAACATAAACCTTCTTATTGTATGATTTCACCTCTCTAAGTTTTTCACGGAGTTCCCAAAGCATTTCTTTATTAATGTTTGTTCCGGAAAGATTGATTGCAATTCCGGAAACTGAATTATCTTTAATTACAGCATCAAGCTGTTCAATAATATCGAATAAAGTATTTGAGTTATCGAAGAATTTATATCTCTGATATTTTAATCCTCCGCCTAGATTCATTTCGAGATATGAATTATTACTTTTAAACAAATCCAGAATGTTTCTGTCTTTTGCACCAACACGGATACCGTAGCTGTTATATGAGATTTTCTTTTGATCACTAAAATGACTGATAGCAGAAAGCCCGAGTGATCCAAATCCAAGCTGCACACCAATATTAAATGTCTTTCCTTCAAAATACCTTCCTATTATTCTCAGCCCATCAATTGGTTCAACTACAGCACCGGCACTCCAATTAACAATATTAGGAACTATATTTCGTGTAAAGAGATAATCTCCGAACAAAGTGATATTATAATTATCAAGTGGTCTTAATCCAACTCCAATAATTCCCTCGCGCTCATTTTTTGCTGGCAGATTTCCAATCAAGCTGAATGACAAAAAATTAGTCGGTCTGTAAATAGCCCCCAATGTTAAGAGATTAGATCTTTCAAAATAATTTACATCTCCGGATGACCATCCATAACTAACACCAAAACTAAGAGATGAAGAGCCATAAGCAGTAGATAATTTATAATCAACAACCGAATAGCCGCTTTCTTTTCTATCAACCATACTAAAACCCATATATGGCATTGATGCAAACAAACCATAATTATCAATATCATTAAAATCAGCGTTGCGATCATTCCAGGTAAAAAATAAGTTCGGCTGTTCAGCAAAAGTCAATATCGCGGGATTACTATAACCACCCAATCCAAACAGAATAGTTCCGGGAGTTGCAAATTCCATTTCATTCTGTGAATAGTAAAACGGAAATTTAGTCTGTGCATTATTAAATGCAGCAAGTAACAGAAAGGCAATTATATAAATAATTTTCTTAAACATATTTTCACCTAATATATTCTAAGAATTGAATATGATAAACTAAGAAATAAAAAGTAAATAAATAATTAAGAGTTCTGAAAAATTTGATTAGTTATTTAAGTTCGGGTTACCAGTATGTCAATGGAAGATTGTATTTTAACCCTTCGACAAGCTCAGGGTGACATACTTCGACAAGCTCCATTAGACTTAATAAGTAAAAAGATATAGTTTTACAATAATATTAAATAACAAAATAAGGTTTAAATAAAATACCCAAAGAACCGATTAAGTCTATGACTCGCTCAAACAT
>Ga0116185_1000809_pt1 | contig 34101 bp, 26 predicted proteins | sample AD_JPNNA7_MetaG_FD_89754 | JGI IMG/M metagenome (GOLD analysis project Ga0116185, IMG submission 89754) | Active sludge microbial communities of municipal wastewater-treating anaerobic digesters from Japan - AD_JPNNA7_MetaG | ecosystem: Engineered > Bioreactor > Anaerobic > Digestate | place...
GGGATGACCGTTGAGCTTCCTTTCAAAGATAACGGATGATGTAATACATCATGATGCCGCTGGCTATAAGTTTGAGCCCTACCCCTGCCAGGAATCCCATGAATGATCCCAGGGCAGGTTTCAGGGATGAGGACAGCCCTCCCTCTTTCTTGCCGTAAAGCATTTCACCCAGCAGAGCACCCAGAAAAGCCCCCACGATCATTCCAAACGGCGGGAAGAAAAAAATACCCAGGAACAAGCCTGCCGTGGCAAATCCCGTGGCAGCCCGGCTGCCCCCGGTCCATTTGGTGAAAGTGGCCGGGACAATGTAGTCCAGGATGCTGACCACTATGGTGATTATTCCCCACAGTAACAGGAAGGTCCATTGCATGTGGCTGTCACTCTTGAAAAACAGAAGCAACAAGGCCACAAAGCTGACTGGAGGGCCGGGAAGTACGGGAAGCAGGCAGCCCAGGAGACCCAGGATACCCAGGAGAACGGCCAGAATCTGGATTACGGTATCCATAGGACAAAACGTTCTTTATCCTTGCGCAAATCCGGTGCGCACAGCCACCTGAAATCTGACCGGGCAGTACGGAACCACTTGTAATACTGATAGAAAAATAAAGGTGCCGGGATGAATACCAGGGTGGCCGCCAGGGCATGTTCCCAGGCTACGAGACCGAATAATACGAAAAAGGAGACCAATACAGTCAGTGTCCAAACCAGGAGCGTTGTCAAGTAACGTACCGAATTATGGAAGGCCTGGTCCTCCATCCTGGAACAGATCAGCCGGGTTAACAACAGGGTAGGGGCAGATAGCACCGTACAGGCCAGGAAGTATGGAAAGAGAAGAATGAGAAGAAACAGCCGTATGGCCAGTGACAGACCCGGGCGGGGATTGGCCACAGAGGCCATGCTTATCTTTGTTCTTTTTCTATTAGCTGAAAAACGGACAATCTCGTTCAATACCCGGGTGCTTGTTTCAGGATCCTGTTCCCTGCGCTCCAGGATCAGCCGCATGGTGTGCTGGTTGGCTGTCAGGCGGTCTTTCAGACTGTGGCTGTTCAAGTCCAGTTGTATGATCCGGCGGGTACAGGACATGTTGCACAATTCCAGGGTGGCATCGTAAAATGCATCGTCCGGAATGTATAATATTAGCTCTTTCAGGGCGGCTTCCAGTTTTTCCTTAAGCTCGTTCATGATGACCGGATCTTCTCTATCCGGGTGGGCTGCAACGTATTGTGTAACATTAATCGGGTCCCCGATCTGGAGCAGCAGAGAGGAACGGTAACGGAAGAAGTTCCCATATTCCAGGCCCATGGGGATTATGTATACCGGTTTTTCACCTGCGATTTCTTCATTGGCCAGTAGGGCAATGCGGAAAATGCCCTTGCCCAGCGGGAGGAGGCTGTGCATGGGCCGGTGGGTTCCTTCCGGAAGTATGACAAATGGCACGTTGTGTTTCAGGACTTCAGCCGAGTTTTTGATTATCTGGTCGTTATCCTTGAGGGCACTGCGTCCGTCCCGGATCCGGTTTATGGGCATGATGCGCAAAAAATAGAAAATCCGCGCAAGCAGGGGTTTCTTGAATATGTCTGCCCGGGCGACAAAGACTTTGGGACGGTTGTCCAGGTCCAGGACAGCCATCGCATCCATCAGGGCATTGGTGTGATTGGGGGCAAAGATAAGAGCGCCGTCTACAGGGAGCTTTTCTATTCCGTGGTATTCACGCTTGCCGTAAGACATCTTGTAAAACAGGCCAACGTAATACTTCAGTACGGTATAGTAAATGTTTCTCTCGTAGATCCTTTTTTTGCGTTTTTTGCCCATAACAAATCATCATGCAACTGCTTTCCGGGTCCTGCGGGCTTCTCTCCAGTTGAATAATACAGAAACTCCCAGGCCGGAAATGATATGCCATACACCCCACCAGGCGGTGACAAACAACATGCCGCCCAACTCCAGCTCAGGAGGGAAGATCTTTGGATTGAACAACAGCACAAGCCCAAGTCCCGAATTCTGGATACCCGTTTCTATGGTGATCGTTCGCCTGTCTTTGTAGGGTATACGGAAAGCAGATCCTACCCCATAGCCGATACCCAGTGCAAGCGCGTTGTGTATGAAAACAATGATTAAAATATAACCGATGTACCGGATAAAAAGATCGAAATTGTTGCTGAAAGATATGGCCACCAGCGCAATAAAGAACAACAAAGAAAAAATCTGCATGGGTTTTTTCAGTTTCTCGGTTATTTTCGGGAAAAATGCGAGAACAACATGCCCAGGATCAGGGGTATTCCAAGCAGGATAAAGACCGTCTCGAAGGTTTGCCACAAATCTATGTGCAGTGTCTGCAGCGCTGTGCCGGCACTTCTGCTCAGGTACCGGGTGTACAGCCCGCCATAAAAGGCAAAATTGAAAGGTGTCATGAAAGTGGCGGTAGAGGTGGTGATTGCGGTGAGCGTTACTGACAATTCAACGTTGGCCTTGGACAAAGAAGACATGAAATTGGATATGTTCCCCCCGGGGCAGGCTGCTACCAGTATCATGCCCATGGCGACCATGGGGGTGATATGGTCCTTTAAAAGTACAATCAGCAAGAACGTCATGGCCGGGAGCAGGATCAATTGGCAGGTGAGTCCCAAAATAGCTGATTTGGGCTTCTTGAAAACGTTTTTGAATTCAGCCGGCTTGATGCCAAGGGCCACCCCAAACATTACCAGCGCCAATACAAAATTGATTACCCTCATCCCATTGGCTGAGAAGTTAAGCCGGATGGGGTCCAGGTTTAACAGTTGTTCATACATGCATACAAATATATAAAAAAATGTATGCTGCAAAACAGGGCTGGTTCATTTTTTTACCTCAAAGAGAATAGGTTCTCCCGAAGCACTGTCCCCGGAGACCCACAATGCAAACTGTCCGGGTTCCACTACTTTTTCCATCTGAAGGTTCCAGAAGGCTAATTCACTGATTGGCAGGTTCCAGATCACGGTCCGGGTTTCTCCCGGATTCAGTGCGATCCTCTCGAATTTTTTCAATTCTTTGACCGGACGTGTGACTGAGCCGGTCTTATCGCACACATAGAGCTGGGCCACTTCGGTGGCAGCGGTTTTTCCCGTATTAGTCAGATCAAAGGACATCGTCATGGTATCGTTCTGATGATATGACACCTGGTCAATCCTGATGTTGGTATAGGCAAATGTGGTGTAGGAGAGTCCGAATCCGAACGGGAAAAGGGGAGCAGCACCGGCATCCAGGTAAAAGCTTGTATTGCCCAGGGAAGTCTGTCCGGCCTTTAGGGGAATCTGATCCAACATGGTTTCATTTCCCTGGAAGGGGCGTCCGGAACTGTTATGGTTATAATAAAGGGGAACCTGTCCCGAGGTTTTGGGAAAGGTCACGGGCAGCCTGCCACTGGGTACTTCTTTCCCGAAAATCAAGTCTGCCAGGGCCACTCCACCCATGGTACCGGGGTGGAACGAGTACAATAGTGCATTGCTCAGGGACACTTCTTTTTCTATTGTCAGGGGTCTGCCGGCCATAACCACTGTAATGACAGGTTTTCCTGTAGATTTCAACGCCGCTATCAGTTCGCTTTGTGTCCCCTGCAGGTCCAGACTGGCCAGGCAGTGTGCCTCCCCCGAGAGGATGGATTCTTCTCCCACGCATACAATCACAACATCGACAGTGCGTGCCGCTTCAACGGCTTTCCTTATTCCCGACAGGTCTTTGTCCCTTGAATATTTCAATCCCGGCTGATAAAGAACGCGCAACCGGTGACCGTAATGCTCTCTTATAGCTTTCAAAGGAGTGACAGTTGCCTGTTCCTCTCCATCAAAAACCCAGGTTCCCAGCTGGTCATGCGGCGCGTCGGCCATGGGGCCTGTGACAAGTACAGACCTGATCTTGTCTGCATCCAGGGGAAGGGTACCGTCGTTGCTCAACAGAATGACACTTTGAACAGCGCTTTGCCTGGAAAGTTCCAGGTGCTCGGGTTTATAGAACATTTCCCTGTGCACATCTTCCTGCACATAGGGATTGTCGAACAATCCCAGCTGGAATTTAACGCGCAGGATGTTTCTTACGGCCTCATCAATCATTTTTTCAGACACAGCCCCTTCCCCGACCAGTTTCCCCAGATGCCCGACGTAAGCAAAGGACATCATGTCCATATCCACGCCGGCCTCCAGGGCCAGTCTGGCCGCATGGGCCTGATCCGTGGCAAACCCGTGGGGTATCATTTCATTGACAGAGGCCCAGTCGCTGACTACCAACCCCGTGAAATCCCATTCATGGCGCAAGACATTCCTTACCAGGAAACGGTTCCCGGTCATGGGAACCCCATCGTTGTCGTTGAAAGAGGTCATAAGTGTCATCGCACCCGCCTGAACCCCGGCCAGGAAAGGCGGCAGGTACACATTGCGTAATACCCGTTCTGGGAGGTTAGTGCTGTTATAATCCCGGCCTCCTTCAGCCGCTCCGTAACCCACAAAATGCTTGATACAGGCTGCCATGTTCGAAGGATCACCAGGTTCACCGCCTTGATAACCCCTTATCATGGCCACTCCCATGGCCGAGGTGAAGTATGTGTCTTCTCCGAAACCTTCTGCAATCCTTCCCCAGCGTGGATCCCTGGTAATGTCGAGCATGGGTGAGAAAGTCCAGCGCACTCCTGCAGCAGTGGCTTCCAGGGCGGCTACACGCGCACCTTGTTCCACCAGTGTGGGGTTGAATGTGGCTGCCAGTCCCAGGGGTATCGGGAATATGGTCTTGAATCCGTGGATCACATCCCGGCCCACTATCAGGGGTATACCCAGGCGGGATTCTTCAACAGCCATTCTTTGCAGGGCATTCACCCTGGCAGGATCCACCTCGTTGATAACGGATCCCACCTGTCCTTTGCGCAATGCCTCGGCAAACTCTCCGTCCAGCGGTAAGTCGGTAGAGGAGATCAATGTCATCTGACCTATTTTCTCATCAAGGGTCATATTGGATAACAAACCGGCGACTTTTTTTTCAATATTCAGGTCTGTATTTGCTGAAGACGCACAGGAGCATGCCAGCAGAACAGAGAAAAACAGCGGGAATAACTTTTTAAACGGTTTCATAGAAACGGGATTATTTTTTCTGAAAAACGCGTACGTAATCAATTTCAAAAATGGCCGGCAGGGCTGCTGGATCAACGCCTTCTGCGCCACCCCAGTTTCCACCCCAGGCCAGGTTCAGTTTCAGATAAAAGGGCTTGTAGAAAGGCCAGCTGTCATAGATTCCTTTCTGGTCATTGGTGAAAGTAAAATAACGGATGCCGTCTACATACCCGTATATGGCATTTTCTGTCCATTCCAGCGCATATGTGTGGAATTCACTCTGGGCCGTGGCGATGAATTTTTCGGCAGTTTTCTGGGTACCTGAAGCGTGGTTGTAGCTCTTGCAATGTATGGTGCTGCTGATCCAGTTGGGGCGGTATCCTACGTGCTCCATTATGTCAATTTCGCCGTCATCGGGCCATGCCTTGAAATTCTTGGGCATCATCCAGAAGGCCGGCCAGGTTCCTTTGCCCACAGGGAGCTTCAGGCGCGCCTCGAAATAACCGTATGTCCAGCTGCGCTGCGTATTCATTCGGATGGAAAGTACTTCATTACCCGATTGTTTTGCCATGATTTCCAGCGTCCCGCCGGAGACCCTGGCACATGTGTCTTTTCCCTCAACCCCCGGGATGTACCGCTGGAGTTCGTTGTTTCCCCAGCCTCCTGCCCCGGTTTCAAACCACCATTCCGCATTATCCAGCTTGTCAAACTCATCGCGCCATATCAGTTTATACCCTGCAGGCACCTCAACCCCGGGATCAATAATGGAGGTTGTATCTGCAGGATTGAGGTGTTGCAACAAGGTAAGCTCTTTTTTATAATCGCCTGAACGAAAGGATAAAATACATGTTCTGTCCTTCCCGGTCCTGTTCTCCGTCGTGTTCACAGTCAAGATTGTCTGACCTTCCAGACCTCCTGTAGGAAAGGTGGTACACCAATCCTGGTCTGCGGCAACACCCCATTCCCTGTCAGCTGTGACAGTGATGGTCTTTGCCCCGGCTGAAAATCCGAATTCCAGCTTTTCTTCAGAAAGGGTTATTTGCGGTTGGCCGTTTGGTTCGGGCCCGCTGCCGCCGTTACACCCACAGGTGGTCAGGGTTATGGAGGCAATGATAAAAAAGAGCTTTTTCATGCTTGTCTTTATTTTGCGTATCTCTGGAAACGGTAATGCCAGGCAATGCCTCCGTTGTCTGTGACCAGCTCAAGAATGTACGTGGTCATCTTCGTGATCTTGTAGACAGGGTTTGCCAATGTCTGTGCATTGGGGATGTAGCTGACAAATGTATTTGACGGCCACCTGATCACACCTTCTTCCAGAACATAGGTGGATGTCTGCACCTGCACAGGAACGGCATAATCCACGTTTTGCTCGCCGGTGCCGTATTCAGGATGGAATCCGCATTCCCAGTTGCAATAAATGGTGCCGCCGGGACCCGGATCAAATACATATGATCCGTCTTTCTTGAAGGTGAGGATATCGTCATACAAACCCTGTCCCTGTTTGTCGTAGGGAGCAGCACTCCACCAGTCCAGACCGTTGCCCCCACTGGGGCCGCATCCAAAGTGTCCCAGCACAGAGGGTTCCCATGTCCAGGACCCTGGGAGTCCGCTTGCAAAACTGGAAGCGCTGGTCTCGTCCCCTTCAAACGACACGGGAACAAAAAGGTAGTGCCATGTGATGCCAGGATCGTCGAGCGCCAGCTCCAGCAGGTCGGTTGTCAGGTTGAGCACGCGGAAACGCGGTGTGGAATAACCTTGAGGATTCGGAACGTATCCCACCACCGTTTCGGCCGGGAACTCCAGGTACATCACACCGCCTTCCGTATACAGGTTCCAGGTGGTGGACTTCGTTTCATAAGGAATGGCATAATCATTCCCGTCGCCCGGGTTCAGGTCGGGACGCAGTCCGCTGTCCTTGTTGACGTAAATGGTTCCTCCTGCACCCGGATCCATAGTGTAAGTCTTGTCCATTGCAAAAGTGAGAATGTCATCGTACATCCCTACACCCATCTTGTCCAGGGGGGCGGCACTCCACCAGTTGAGCCCGTTGGTACCGGGTTCTCCGCATCCCAGGTGTCCCTGGGCCATGAAGTGCCATTTCCAGGCCTTGGAGGCGCCTCCTGTTAATTTTTCCTCGTCTGTCAGGGAAGCTCCGGGATCGAGGGGCACATAACGGAAATGCCAGGCTATTCCGCCGTTGTCAATGACCAGTTCCAGTACCGAGGTGGTCAGTGTGATGACCCTGTAGGTAGGATTGGTGAGCGCTTCCGGATTGGGGATGTAGCCGACAATGGAGCCCGCAGGGAATTTGAGGAGCGTATTGTCTCCTTCCATTTCAAAATTGTACGTCCCTTCTCCTACCGGAGCAGGTGCCACATAATCTTCCTCGGCCGTCTTGTAAGAAGTTTCATATCCAGATCCGGCATTGACATAGATCATGCCGTCAACGGGATCAAATTTGAACGTTCCGTTTGAGCGGAAAGTCAGTTGGTTGTCGTACATGCTGAAGCCCTCTTTATCATAGGGATTGGCACTCCACCAGTCCAGACCGATGGTGCCGCTGGGGCCGCATCCCAGGTGTCCCTTGGTGGCCTTGTCCATGACCCACGTCTTTTCCGATCCGCCCGAAATAAAACGTATATCCTCAGCCGGGTCGTATGGGGGAACGTAATCGTGTTCCACAACAAATTCGACTATCTTGGACCCGTCAGACATCCCGTGAGAATTCAAAGCCTTGACTTCTACGGCATAGGTTCCGGCTTTCTTGTAGATCCTGGTAACAATGCTTTTGGTTACATAGTCTTTTCCGTCAAAAATAAAGACCGGAATGGTCCCGGCTGGAGCCGTGTATTCAAAAACGACTGTCGTAAGGAAATTCTCGTCGTAGGACGAGGTGACATTCACCTGAATATCTGCAGCTTTAGGAACCAGGGATTTGTCCGGCTGCAGGTATTCGGGCTGTGTACAGGCGAACAACAGCGGAAACAACAGGATCCAGGAAAACTTATATACTGTTTTTTTCATTTCTATAATGTTTTTATGTTGTCTGTCTCTAATAAGGATTTTGAGTCAGTGTACCTGCACTCTTGTCAATTTCTGACTGCGGGATGGGCCAGTACTTTTTCTGCGGGGTCCAGCTTTCGGTACGGTACAGGTGCTTGTCTGCAGTAAGGACCGATTGGGCCTTTCCGCTCCGTACAAGGTCCCAGTAGCGTTTGCCTTCACCCATGAATTCCAGGTGGCGTTCCTCAAGGATATTGTCAAGTGTAGCCGAAACGGTGGACACCTTTGCCCTTGTACGTATCTCGTTCAGGTAAGCCTGGGCATCGCCGCTGCCGGCACCCCGGACTATCAGTTCTGCCGCGTTGAGCAAGGTCTCTGCATAGCGGTACACACGCTGGTTGTTGCAGTAGTTCAGGTTGGGATCTGCGGTATAACCATGGTTCCCGTTCTTTCTTCCAATGTATTTCAACAGGAAATACCCGGTGTCCTGCCAGCGGGCCGTATAGCTGGCCCCGGTTTCAGAGGCATGTTTTGAAAAATCCAGAATGCCTCCATCCCGGCGGATATCCCCCTGGTCATACATGGTATAAGCCGATTCGGCCACGGGGCTGAATCCCCAACCGTCACAAAATGCATTTCCCACATATCCGGGGATGCCAATGAGAACGGGATATACAGAACCTCCGGTGGCTATGGGACTTCCCCAGTTACGCACACCGCCTTCAGAGATGTAATTGATCTCCCAAACAGACTCCGGTCCCCATTCGCCGCTTTCTTCCCAGATGCCTTTAAAGTCACCCACCAGGGAGTACTGTTTTGAGTCTATGATCTCTTTCATGTATAGCAGGGCTTTTCCAAAACGGGACTCATCGTTCTGGTACAAGACCATTTCTGTATAGAGCATGTAAGCCATGGCGCGTGTTATGCGGCCTTCTTCCCCAACCCTTGCTTTCATGGGAAGCACATTGGCTGCCAGGGCTTCTTCCAGGGTGGTAATCACGCTCTGGTATACCTGGTCTGCCTGCATCTGATCACAAATGTAAGGGAATGAGAGGTTTTCGTTGTAGTAGGGGATGTTGCCCCAGAATTTCCACAGTATATTGTAGTAGAATGACTTCAGTACTTTGGCTTCAGCCACGTACAAGGCCTTGAGGGCTTCGTCCATTTCAATTTCCGGAGCTTTGGCTATCACAATGTTGGAACGGTTTATGCCCGAATACGCCGTGGTCCAGATCATATTGGGGACGTCGGTAGGCGTGGCGGTATAGAAATGCGCTTTCACCAGGATAGGCTGGTCGCCCTCGTTGGACCCGCCACAGTATATGTCATCTGCCATGATGTCAGAAACCATGTTCAGGGAGTTGTACTGGTAGAAGTAATCGAACCATTGCAGGGGATCGTATGCGGCAACCAGTCCGGAATAAAGCCGGTCGGCCGATTTGTAGTAGTCGCTTTCCAGGATGGAACCCTTGGATTCCACGACCAGGAAACTGTCTGAACAGGAATAAAGACCGAGGGCGAAGACCGTACTTAATATCAAGAATATCTTTTTCATAGTAGTAATTTTTTCAGGATTAGAAAGTAAGATTTATACCCAGTGTGTAGACTTTTGATTGCGGATATACCCCGCGGTCGATACCCAGTGAGGTGCCTCCCGAAGCGATTTCCGGATCAAATCCGCTGTAATTGGTAAACGTCAGGATGTTTTCCCCTGCCACATAAATACGCAGGTTGGATATGAAGATCTTGCGCGTCAGATGCGAAGGCAGGGTATAACCCAGCTGGATGTTCTTCAGGCGCAGGTAGGAGCCGTCTTCAACCCACAGGTCCGAGGCACGCCAGTTCTCATTGGCACTTTCAAAGGAGAAACGAGGGATCCTGTCCGATGAGTTTTCTCCTGTCCAGCGGTTCATCATGTAGGAAGGCAGGTTGATGTAATAAAGGTCTGTACGCCGCGTCACGTTGTATACGTCCACGCCATAGACACCCTGGAAGAAAGCGTTGAAATCAATCCCTTTCCAGGTGAAACCCAGGTTGAAGCCGAATGACCAGTCGGGCATTCCTTTGCCAATCATTGTCCTGTCATCGTCGTTGATTACCCCGTTGTTGTCAATGTCCACAAAACGTACGTCTCCGGGCTGGGCATTGGGCTGGATACCAGCTTCAACTTCTGCCCAGTTCTGGAACAGGCCGTCGGTTTTCCAACCGTAGAAGAAGGGGAAGGGATAGCCGTTCTGAGCGCGGGTAAGTGTCCCTATCTTGTGCGAGTCGTAATTCTGCCATCCTTTTTCGTTCCCCAGTTCCACCAGCAGGTTGTCCAGGTAGGTGGCGTTTGCCCCGATGTTGAAATGAGCATCACCAAGGCTGAAGCGGTACCTGATATCGAATTCCCAGCCGCTGTTATCCATGATACCCACGTTACCTGTGGGAGCACTGTCGCCCGAATAGGCAGGAACCGGGATATCCATCAGCATGCCGGTGGTTTTCTTCTTGTACCAGTCCATGGAAAACGCGAGTGCGCTGTTGAAGAATGCCAGGTCCAGCCCTATGTCCGTCTGGGTGGATTCTTCCCAGCGGATATCAGCGTTGGCAAAACCGTTTGGTTTGGCTCCCGTATTGACTACACCCGGATTGCCGAACGGGTAGTTGTTACCCGAGGCCATGGTAGTGGTGTATTTGAATTGCCCTATGGATTCATTCCCGTTTTTCCCCCAGGAAGCCCTCAGTTTCCCGCTGGAGAACCATTGGGGCCTGTTTGCCAGGAAGCTTTCATTGGAGAAATTCCATCCCACGGAGGCGGAAGGGAAAATGGCATACAAATTATTGGGACCGAAATTGGATGAACCGTCACGGCGTACCGTGGCCTGCAGCATGTACCTTTCTGCAAAGTTGTAACTGACACGGGCAAAGAGGGATGCCAGGCGATGCGGGGTATAGACGTATCCGCTGGCTGTCTGGTATTCCTGTGTTCCCGTGGCAAATCCCATATTGGCCTTATAGGGGTCCTCTTCCTGCAGGTAGCGGTTCCCCCCGGCAAGGTTCTGTCCCATGTTGCCCTGGGCGGACTGTCCGACAAGAGCCTGGATAAAATGGGACCCGAATTGTTTTTCATAGGATAGCACATTTTCCACCTGCCATACCAGGGAGCGGTTCATGGAAGACCATACTTCCGAGTAGTCCCGGAAATTTTTCGTGGATAGGAAATAGGCAGGACTCCACCCGTCATCTCCCCAGAAGGACAAATCTATACCCAGGGAGCTTCTGATTTTCAGGTTATCCCAGATGGAGAGCTCACCCCAGAAATTGGAAACCAATTTGTCCGAGTTGCCCTTTGTTCCGGGCAGGCTCAGTGAAGCCAGGGGGTTGACCATCTCGTTGTAGATGCTCCCCTCCACAATGCTGAAGGGTTTTCCGTTCCTGGGATCCTTAACCGCAGCGGGGTGTTCGGCCAGCAGAGCCTCGGGGTCATCGGCATAAACCTTCAGGGTGGGAGCCATGCCCAATGCCGAGCCTAAAGGTCCTCCGAATTCCGAGTTGGTGGTAATGCCAAAGGATGTGTTCCTGGAATAGGCGGCGTTGATGCCCATGGTGAATTTGTGCAGGAAGTTCCTTTTGGCAGACTGGTCCATCAGGTTGTATGTAGTGTTGGTCCTTATGGTAAGACGTTCATAATTGGAACGGTTGAAGTTACCGCCCACAATCCCGTCCTGTGAATAATACCCAGCCGATATGTAATAGTTCACCTTGTCAGAGGCTCCACTGATGGTCAGCTGGTGGTTGATCTGGGGAGCATTGTAGTTGAAGACTTCTTTCTGCCAGTCGGTGCCTTCTCCCAAAGCATAAGGGTCGCTGTAAACAGGGGCTTTGCCCTGCGCCAGGTACCCCTCATTCATGAGGAGGGCATATTCTGTGGCATTGAGCACATCGTACTCTTTCCAGGGATTCTGGAAACCATAAGAGAAATCATACGTGACGCGTGTGGCTCCCTTTTGTCCCGATTTGGTGGTCACCAGGATAACGCCGTTTGCGGCACGAGCCCCGTAAACGGCTCCCGATGCCGCGTCTTTAAGCACCTCTATGGACTGGATATCGGAGGGATTCAGGTAATCGATGCCTCCTCCAATGGGCATTCCGTCAACAATGTACAGAGGTTCGGAGTTGTTGATGGTTCCCACACCACGCACTCGCACACGCGCCGAGGCTCCCGGTTGTCCCGAGGAAGAGGTTACTGTCACACCGGAAGTCAACCCTTTCAGGGCATTGTCTATCCTTACCGGTGCCACATTTTTCAAATCATCGGAAGATACCTTGGCAATGGCAGCGGTAACGACACTCTTTTTCTGGGTGCCGTAGCCCACTACGACCACTTCTTCCAGGAGCGCAGAGTCTTCTTCCAGGATAACGCTGAGGACTGCCGCGCCCGTTACGGGAATGATCTGAGTTCTATAGCCTATGTATGAAAAGAGCAGGTTACTGCCAACAGGCACATCCAGGGTAAAATTCCCGTCAAGGTCCGTAGATGTGGCATTGGTGGTATTCTCTTCCATGACATATACTCCGGGCAGAGACGTTCCGTCACTCCCGGTAACCCTGCCGCTCACTTTCACGGTTTGTGCGAAGGCTGAACAGCTAAGTCCTAAAAACAAAAGGATTAAAAGTTTTTTCATGTTTTGTTTTAGTTAGTTTGGTTTAGTTGGAGATTTTGATAAAAATATCAATTATTCAACCCCGTTTTTTTCAAAGTGGTTACTTAGTGGACAGTAGAATGTAATAAATAAAACAAACCGCTGTATATGAGCGGTTTGCCTTTTATAACCTGGAGAAAAAAGTGGATTTAAAGGGATGAGACCCTGTCTTCAAAATCGTCTCGTGAACCCAGTGCCGCGTTTTTGATCTTTGCCCTGTAATTGTAAATGGTGTTGACAGAATACCTCAGCAGCGAGGCAATTTTTCCCGAATCCTTGATGCCCATCCTGATCAGCGCAAAGATCCTCAATTCCGTATTCAGAAGTTCTCCCTTTTTCAGGACTATCTGTTCTTCAGGAGTCAGCAGGGCATTGAAATCCTGCACAAAAGACGGGTAAAGTTCCAGGAATGCCGTGTCAAATGTCCTGTAAAAATTAGCCACCTCTTCTTCCGCCCATTCGGTATTGTTCAATTCTTCGCTCAGTTCCTGAGTCTTGCCGTAACGTATGGAGCGCTTGACATATGCCCGGAATTCTTTCATCTTATCCAGGTTATCGGAAAGAATGGCCAGGAACAGCCCAATGTAACCCTCCTTGACACGATTCGATTCCGCAATCTGGTGGTTCAGTGTCTGCAATTGTACGTTAACGCGGTTCAGCTCCTTGTTCTGGGTGACGATCCTTTTGTTGATCTCCCTCAGGGAGCTGTGGGCCCGGATGGTCCGCCGGGTTTGTTTTACCAGGTAAGCCGAGGCAAGAACCAGCACCAGCACCAGGGCACTGATGGATATCAGGAAAGCCCTGGCCCTGCGGGCCTGGGTTACTTGCTTTTCCTGGTAGGCCTTTTCAATCTGGGGAAGCACGCCAGCCACCTGCCACGGCCGGAGCTTGGCATTGTAGAACAGGGCATCGGCCAGGGAAATGTCTATGTACCGGAAAGCCCTGTCAATATTGCCCCCGGTCTCAAAGAGAACGGTTGCCAGCCGGGTCAGGGATGCATGGTCCTTGACTGCAGACTGGATATCTGCCATGGCCGAACGGGCCAGCCATTCCATCTGACTGCCTACCTCTCCCCGGTTCTGGAAAACGGTGGAACGGTGGTATGCGTATATGGCGTATGAATGGCTGGATTCCTTATGCCTGGACACCAGCACGGCAGAAAGACTGTCCGCCCTGGACAGATTCCCTGTCTCATAGGCATCCTGGAACAGGTAATACAGGTATTCATCGGATTGAGGATCCGTCTGTTCCATGATCTTTGAGCGATAATAAGCCCGCCTGCCGGTATAAATCCGCTTGGTGGCAGGATCTGTGGAATACTCTGCCAGTTCTCCCGACAGCCGCTGCAAGGCAACATAATACTCGGGCAAAAGGCCGGGATCCAGAGTAAGGGAGTCTATATCGTTGTATAGTATATCACTGGATTCCAGGAAATTTCCCGATGTGGCAAAGATAAGACCCCGGCGGATCCGTGTCTGGTCCTGGTACGGTTTGCTGTTGAGCAGGGAGGCCAGATGAGCAGAAGCCTCGATATAATGCATGGTGGAATCAAAGTTATAGGCTTTGTATTCCTCAATCAGTTGCTGATAAAAACCATAGCTTTGCTCCGGAGACAGGTCCTGCTGCTGTATGACGCTCTTGAGTGCATTGATGCGTTGCAGGCGGTTCTGTTCATAAGTGGTCCTGAGTTCAAGCTGTTTGTCCAGGTCCTCAAGCAAACGGGTCAATTGCTGCCTGTTCTCCCCCCGCAGCATAAGCAGGGAAACTATCAGAAAAAAGGCAGTCAACCCGTTTTGTTTCATGATACGATCCCGTTAGAACATATAACCCAGCATGATGTAAAGGCCGGTGTTCCCATCCTGTTTCTTGAAAGCCTTGGCAAAATCCACGGACAAGATGAAATTCTCGTTCATGGCTATCTTCAACCCGGCACCGGCACTCATATGCCATCCATCCTTATCAGAGAAGAAATCTTCATACCGGACACCGGAGGCGGCTGTCAGGGCACGTAATTCCGCCTCGGAACGGTTCCATTCCACCTGATCTGTGATGTACCCGATATCAAACAGGGGGTTGATGCCAATATAAAAGGCCTGGCGTGCGATCTTGAATGAAACCAGCTTGACCCGAAACTCCACGTTGGCATAGGCATAACCGTCGCCGGTCACACGATTGCGCACGATCCCGCGCAGGCTGTTGGCCCCGCCCAGCATCTCATAATTGGCCCGTTTGGTGAATAGGGTGGCCATGTAATTCTTCATGTAAAACGGGGTGTTTCCCCAGAGGGACCCCTGGTAACCGAGACGGTAGGCAAAGATGATCCTGTCTCCCCATACTGGCACATAGTGACGGAAAGAGGCATTCAGGGTCAGGTGGTTGTATTCCTTCTGCTCCCCGAAGGCGCCAAAATAAGTGAGAAATGCATCGGCCCAGATACCCCGGTTGGGGTTATTGGGGCGATTGCGGGAATCAAAGGTCAGGCCGGCACGGACAAACGGATGGGTCCCGCCGTGCAATTCATTGGCTTTGATCAGGCCCCACTGGGCATAGTAATTATACAGGGTGGGCTGGACATCTGTTGTAGGCAGCTTTTTTTCCTCGGCCTTGTTCCGGTTGATGAAATCAATGTTAACCTCGTCGGCCCTGTAATTGAAAACACCCAGCCCGGCATTCCACGAAAGATTGCCGGCTATGGTCCCCTGGAAATCGGCCGTGGCACGGAAAAAGTCTTTTTTCATTTTATAAAAGGCGCGAGACAGATAACCGGTCTCTCCGGTCTTTCCCCACACGGGATTGTAAACGGAGCGATATCCGTTGAAACCCAGAAAATCGGCCATGGCTTCGGGAACATAACTTAGGTCAAGAGTAACGCGCACCCCGGGTATCAGGTATTTGGAATCGTAAAAGAAACGGAACAATCCGGATCGCTTGGTGGTGTAGTTGGCTTCTACATACATCAGGTGTTTGTACTGGGGGAATGTGGACCCGTCTCCGTAATTGTAAAACTCGGCAAGGGCTCCATACTGAAAACCAAGGTCGGTGTTATATCCAATGCTGGGAAGGGCTCCGAAAGTCCATCCTTTCTTAATGACAGCAGTACTGTCTTTGCCGGCTGCTGCAGCCTGTAAGGTAACAGTGCAAAAGAGCAGCAATATCAGAAAACGATACGTTTTTTTCATGTATAAGTTTATTTGATTATCCAATCCATTTAAAAAGCCCGGCCATGATCGTTCCCAGGTAGGTTCCGCAGGTATAGCCTAAAAGGCCTATGATGATCCCGTTGACCAGTACCCTGCGGTTATTCATGGCCGAAGCCACAGGGGGTACAAAGGGAGGTGAGAACAGGAGTGCAATGTGGGATACGGTGAAAAGGTCTCCTTCTACCCGGAAGATCCGTGCCAGGATCAAATGCAGGAATATGGAAACCACCAGGATAAAGCTCACCAGGGCAAGCACATTCAGGCTTTCCCGCATAAAAAGTGTCCGGATGTTAAATTGGGAGGCAATGACAATGCTGAAAACCAGGATAAAGTACATCCCGAACTCAAAGGTTTTGGGTATTTCCCGGATCTTTTCCAGAAAGAAGCCAGCAGTGCCAGCGTGGTGATGGTCAGGATGACGATCAGGTCGTTCAGCCCGCCGACGGCAAGCATGGATATCCCCGCGCCTATGCCCAGGCATGCAATGGAAAGCGACAGGGCAACAAGGAGTTTTCCGGCCACCTTGTTTTTGAACATGCCGGAATAATCTTCAAAGTTTTCTTTGACCAGGGATGGAATCTCATTCTCCGGAACTGCCGATGCCACTTGTGTAGCATTGCCGTAAGGCAGGATTTTCCGGAAAATCTTGTAACCGACCGATATGACAAACATCAAAAGAAAGAATGAAAGCGCCGTGTCAAAAGTCTGCACCAGAATATAAGTTTCTTCTTGTACTCCAAGGATTCGCTGTAGCGAAGCAAAATTCATGGTGCCTCCCGTATACATGCTCACCAGCATGGAGCAGACATTTCCCACCTCCGGGATATTGGTTTTCCTGAACAAGAGGTAGGCTATGACTATGGTGGTGAAAATGGCTATGATCCCCGCAATAAGCGTGGTAAAAGTTTTTTTCATGGTCTTGAACCACAACGTGAAATGGGAAGAGAACAAAATCAGGGGAATGGCAATGGGTACGGCAAGGTTCATGAACCATCCCTGTATGTTGCCCAGTTGCCCGATCTCTTCTGCCGAACCTCCCTTCATCATGCCCGAAAGGGACATGATAATACCTATGGCGTAAGCCATCATTACCGTTCCAATTTTTGAAAAGAAACGGAAATTCTGAAAAAGGTACATGATGAAAACGGGAGCGGCAATATAAATGAATGCTATCAGATAGTTTCTCATAGCACAAAGATAAAAAAAAACGGTACTTTCTTTCACGGTCGTAAAGAAAGTACCGTGGGGAGCTTACAGACTATCCCCGAAGTCTTTCCGGAACTTGTCAACAAGCCGGGCCGGCCAGTCTTCCACCGGTTCCAGCGTACCCATGAAGAAACGGAGCACAGGAGGTTCATAAGTAAAGCGGAGGCCACCTATCAGTTTACGGTTATCAAAAAGCCATTCCAGCCGGTCCATGGCATATTTGACCTGGGAAAGGGTAAAGACACGCCGGGGCAGCGCCAGACGGAGCAATTCCACATCAGCAGGCACTTCATTGCCCTGTTCGTCCCGGGCACTGGATACCGACCCGCGTTCCATTCCCCTTACCCCCGAGCAGAGATAAAACGCAGCCGTAAGAGCCCCTGCCGGGTATTGAGACTGTGGAATGTGGCTGCAGAATTTCATGGCATCCACGTGTGCTCCCAGTACTCCGGGAGGGGTTACCATGGGGATGCCCCTGTCCATGCATCCGGTAACCATGAACTTGATAAAATCAGGGCTTTGACAGATAATGGTTTCATCCAGCGTCTCGTACAATCCCACTGCCATGGCCTCGATCTCGCGGATAGACATGCCTCCGTAGGTCAGGAATCCTTCATACAGGGGGATCAGGGCTTCCATTTTCTGGTACAGGGCTTTACGGTTGGTACAGATTCCTCCGCCACGTGATGAGGAAAGCTTGCGGGCCGAAAAATAGACAAGGTCTGCCAGGGAGGTCATCATTTTGATGATCTCTTCCATGGGATTTTCCTTCCACTCTTCCTCCCGCAATTTGACCAGGTAGGCGTTTTCCCCTATCAGGCTGGCATCCAGTACTAGCATGATCCCGTGTTTATCGGCTATTTTTCTGACATCCATCATGTTCCTGATAGAGAAAGGTTGTCCTCCTATTAAATTGGTGGAAGCCTCCATCCGGATAAAGGGAATATTTTCCACCCCGTACCGCAGGATACATTGTTCCAGTTTCTCAATGTCCATATTGCCCTTGAAAGGATTGTCAGACTGAAGCTCCAGGGCATCATCGCAAAGCAGCTCTTCAATTTTGCCACCTGAGGCTGTTATGTGTGCCAGGGCTGTTGTGAAATGGTAATTCATGGGAATGACATTGCCCGGTTTTATAAAGGTTTGGCAGATGACATTCTCTGCGCCCCTTCCCTGGTGCGTGGGAAGTACATATTTTTTTCCCAGGACATCCAGTATCGCCTTTCTCAGTTTTTCAAAGCTTTGCGATCCGGCATAGGCATCGTCCGCCTGCATCATGGCGGACAGCTGGTTATCACTCATGGCATTGGTACCACTGTCAGTAAGCATGTCCAGGTACACATCCAGTGTGGATAGCTTGAAAGTGTTGAATCCGGCTTCCTTAATGGCCAGCAAACGCCTGTCCAGAGGGACAAGGTTCAATTTTTGCACAATCCGGACTTTATGGAACTCCAGGGGAAGGGGTTCTGATTTGTAAAATTTTATAGGATTCATATTGGTTCTGAAAATTAGAATTTGTGAAAAAACATAAAAAAATACACTTCAGATGTAACCAGAGTGCTGCCTGGCACGTCTTATGTGTATGCATGATTCCGGGATGCTCCTGAGCGGGAAAAAGCACCTTTGTATCCCCGTCAGGAGCAGAGATACGAATAATAATAACAGGGAGCATAGCACAAATACTCGGACAGGTATGAAATAGGGCTATGCATTGTTTTCAGATTTGATTTCAAAAATAACAAAAAATTGAAAAAAAATAAAAAATAGAAAATTTAGTACCTTGTGTTGCAAGGTATCAAAATTTATATATATATTTGCCCCGCAGAATTCTAATATTATAAAAGTACTAAAAAACAGATACGATGATCGAACTAAGGGAAATCAACAAAACGTACTACAATGGAGCAGCGCTGCACGTTTTGAAAGGATTGAACCTTCAAATTGATGATGGGGAATTTGTGGCGATAATGGGAGCATCCGGGTCCGGAAAATCCACCCTGCTCAACATTATTGGAATACTGGACGACTATGATACAGGATCTTATCACCTGAACGGCAAACTGATCCGGGATCTTTCGGAAAAGGAGTCTGCCGTATACAGGAACGAAATGATAGGATTTGTTTTTCAATCCTTCAACCTGATCTCTTTCAAGACTGCCCTTGAGAACGTGGCCCTTCCCTTATATTACAAAGGAATCAGACGCAGCAAGCGCAACAGGATCGCCATGGAATACCTGGAGCGCATGGGACTGGGGGAATGGGCGGATCATATGCCTTCAGAATTGTCGGGAGGACAAAAACAGCGTATATCAATCGCCCGCGCACTGGTGGCAAACCCCCGGGTCATACTGGCAGACGAACCTACAGGAGCCCTGGATTCACAAACCTCGGTTGAGGTCATGCAGCTATTGCAACAAGTCAACAGGGAGGGGATGACCATCGTGATGGTCACCCATAATCCCGAGATGGCTGCCATGAGCCAGAAAATAATAAAAATCCGTGACGGTATCATTGGATCTGTAGAACAAAATAATAAGGCAAGCCATGTTTGATGACTTTCAGGAAATATTCACCACGCTGAAAAAAAACAAGTTGCGCACTTTCCTGACCGGCTTCTCCATGGCATGGGGCATATTCATGCTCATAGTCCTGCTGGGTGCGGGGAACGGGATCAGAAACGGCATTCTTTTCAATTTTGCCGATATGGCAACCAACTTTGTGAAACTCTGGCCGGGAAGAACGGCCCAGGCTTATGGCGGGTTGCAGGCCGGAAGGCGGATAAAGCTGGACAGCACAGACGGCCCCTACCTGGAAAAGGAATTCAGCCAGGTTTACAATGTCTCTCCATTAATTTCGCGTTGGGGCAGGAATTTTTACTACCAGAACGAATATGCCCCCGGTGTATTGCAGGGGGTACTTCCCGGGTACAGCAATATTGAATCGGTTGAGATACGGCCCGGCAACGGCCGTTTTATCAACCAGGCCGATATCCGCCTGGCACGAAAAGTCATTGTGCTGCATTCCAGGACGGCCGGGTTGCTTTTCAAGGATAAAGACCCCCTGGGAAAACATATTACCTATGACAATGTTTCATATAAGGTAGTTGGGGTATATCATGACACCAACATGTCGCAAAACCCAAACAGTTGCATCCCTTTGACTACTGCGCAACTAATCTATAATCCAGAAAACGGCTATTCCCAGGTAGCCATGTTACTGGACGGGATGGATACAAAAGCGTTGAACGAGGTTTTTGAAAAGGACCTCAGGTCGTCCATGGGCCGCAAGCACCGGTTTGAGAAAGAAGACCAGTCTGCGATTTATCTTTATAATGTGACCCGCGAATTTATCCAGTTCAGGGGAATATTCAACGGTATCACCTTGTTTGTCTGGATCATCGGACTAGGAACCTTGATAGCCGGGGTGGTTGGCATCAGTAACATCATGTTGATCACGGTTAAGGAAAGAACCAAAGAGTTTGGAATACGAAAAGCAATTGGTGCCACCCCCGGGACTATCTTGCGCCTTGTGCTTACCGAATGCCTCATGATAACGGCATTTTTCGGTTACCTGGGAATGCTTGCGGGTATTGCTGTCACAGAATTGCTGAACCATGTGGTAGGAACCCCCGATTTACCGGCTTCCCAGGAAGACATGGTGCTGTTTGCCAATCCCACGGTGGACCCGGTCATCATAATAGCAGCCACCCTGGTGCTGATAGCGGCCGGTCTTATGGCCGGATACCTTCCCGCCCGCAGGGCCGTACAGGTCAAACCCATAGAAGCTTTAAGATACGAGTAATCATGTTCGATTTGGATAGTTGGCAGGAAGTTTGGGTCACCATCACCCGTAATAAGAGAAGGAGTCTGCTTACTGCTTTTGGCATCTTCTGGGGTATTTTCATGCTTGTGATCATGCTGGGGGCCGGTAATGGCCTTGCCGAGGGGATGGCTTCCGATACGCAGGGTTTTTCTGAAAACTCAGCTTTGTTTTATACCAATAATACGACTGAACCCTATAAAGGATTTCAAAAAGGTCGTTACTGGAACATGGAAGAAGAGGACCTGCTGATCCTGCAAGCACAGATTAGTGACATAAAGTATACGGTCCCGTTTTTAATGGGCAGCAATGTTGTGGTATCATACAGGGACAAGAGTACCAGTTGCAATACCAAGGGGATGTCACAACGGTACAACGACATGCTGCCTCAACATATCCTTTACGGAAGGTATATCAATTACATGGACGTTCAGGAAAGGAGGAAGGTGTGTGTCGTTGGCAAAAAAGTGTACGAAGAGATCTTTCACAGTGGAGAAGATCCGACAGGACAATACATCAAATTATACAATATCAATTTTCAGATAATTGGTGTCACGGAACCCGCGGTACGCGGGGTGAATATCAACGGCCGGGATGACGAGGTCATAGCCATTCCCTATACTGTGATGCAACAGATCCAGAACTCGGGAACGGTAGTGCACCTCATAGGGGTTGTGGCAAATGAAAATGTGGGCATGAGCGTTCTGGAACCCCAGGTGGAGACCTTGTTGAAAGCCCGGCATAACGTATCTCCCACCGATGAATTTGCCCTGGAAAGCATCAACGTGGAAAAAATATTCAGACAATTTGAAATGCTGTTCACAGGAATAGCCCTCCTGATCTGGATTGTAGGACTGGGAACCTTGCTTGCGGGTGTTGTGGGTGTGAGTAACATCATCATGGTCACCGTAAGGGAGCGTACCAAGGAAATTGGCATTCGCAGGGCAATCGGTGCAAAACCTGTCGCCATCATATTCCAGATCATCAAGGAAAGCACCTTGCTTACCGTTGTCGCGGGTTTCCTGGGACTGGCATTTGGTGTTTTTATCCTTGACCTGGCGGACAAGCTGTTTATACAGAACATGACCGGTGATGTCTTCTTTAAGAATCCTCAGATAGATTTTTCCGTGGCCCTGCTGGCTGCAGCCATAATCGTGCTGTGCGGTGTCATAGCCGGGATCCTTCCTGCCCGGAGGGCATTACAGATTATGGCCATAGATGCAATAAGAGAAGAAAACTAACAAATAAATTACCCTATAATGAAGAAAATTTTTCGCTATGTGTTGATTGCAGCCCTGTTGGCGGGTGTTGTGTTCACTTTCGTTTACCTGTGGAAAAAATCACGCCCCAAGAAAGAGGTATACGAACTGGTCACCCCTGTAATCGGAAATATTGAACAGAAAACAGTGGCTACGGGGAAAGTGGAACCACGTGACGAAGTGGCTATTGTCCCGCAGATCTCAGGCATTGTGTCCGAGCTGCATAAAGAAGCAGGAGAAATGGTGCAAGTGGGAGAGATCATTGCCCGTATCAAGGTCATTCCTGAAATGGGAACGTTAAATGCTGCAGAATCAAGGGTCACGCAAGCAGGATTGAACCTGAACCAGGCACAGCGGCTTTTTGACCGCACCCAGGAATTATTCAAGGCAGGGGTTGTTGTACGGGAAGAATTTGAAAATGTGGAAACGCAACTGCAATTGTCCAAAGAAGAGCTCAGCAATGCCCAGGACCACCTGGAAATTGTCCGTGACGGTATTGCCAGCCGTTCTGCCCAGGCAAGCAACACACAAATTAGGTCAACTATTTCCGGCATGATACTGGATGTACCGGTGAAAGTGGGAAATTCCGTGATACAGGCCAATACTTTCAATGCCGGAACAACCATCGCCACCGTCGCAGATATGAATGATATGATCTTCCGGGGTAATATTGATGAAACCGAGGTGGGGAGAATCCGGGAAGGGATGCCCCTGGATATAACCATAGGAGCCATACAGGATCTTCATTTCGATGCAGTACTGGAATATATATCGCCAAAAAGCACAGAGAACAACGGGGCCATTCTTTTCGAGATCAAAGCGGCAGTTGATGTTCCCGACACTGTGTTTGTAAGGGCAGGGTACAGCGCCAATGCCGGGATCATACTGGACAGCAGCTATGATGTGCTGGTCATTCCCGAGAGTTCCGTGGTCTTCCGGGATGGGGGAACCTTTGTGAATGTGTTCAAGGGACTGGAAGGTGACAAGCAGGTGTTTGAAGAAAAACCCGTGGTGCTGGGCCTTAGTGACGGGATCCAGGTAGAGATCAAAGAAGGCCTGACCACGGAGGATCAGGTGCGTGGTTCACTGGTTACTGAATAATACAGGGAAATTATGAGAAAAATTATGATTTTGTGTGCAGGTCTGCTCTTTTCTTCCGGCCTGCTTGCAGCCCAGACTCCGGATAAATCATGGACGCTGGATGATTGCATCCGGTATGGACTGGAAAACAATATTACCGTCAAACAATACGAACTGGCAAAAGAAAACCAGGAAATCACGGTAGAAACCACCAGGTTTTCCCGCCTTCCCGATCTGTCGGCCAATGTGGGCCAGACCTTTTACTTTGGACGTACACCGGACCGCGACGGCGTTTACCAGGACCAGACCGGTTCCAATTCATCCCTGGGTATCAATACCAGCGTCAATCTATTCAGCGGATTCCGGGTTACAAACCAGATCAAGGCGGAGAAACTGGAACTTCAGGCTGCGGTGGAAGACCTGAGCCGTGCAAGGGAGGACCTCTCTCTGTCCATAACCGGTAATTTCCTGCAGGTATTGCTGAGCCGGGAGTTGTACCAGATTTCACTGGACCAGCTGGAGCTGAACCGCAGGCAGGTGGAACAGACCCAATTCCTGGTAACAGGGGGAAAAAGTTCCGAAAGCGATTTGTTCGATGCCCGTTCTTCCCTGGCCCAGCAGCAGATGCAGGTAACCGATGCAGCTAACAACCTGCAATTATCCCTGCTGGCACTTACACAGGCCATGAACCTGCCTCATGTAGAGGGTTTTAATGTGGCCACACCCGATATGGAAGAGTTCACCAGGCGGGAAGCATTGGGACTGGAACAACCATCGGGAGTTTACGAAAATTCTGTAAAAGAACGCCCGGCGATCAAGGCGGCTGCTTTCCGCCTGGAAGGAAGCGAAAAAGTGTTACAGGCAGCGCGCAGTGCCTTTTATCCCAGCTTGCGCCTGGGGGCTGGTTACAGCAATTCCTATTATTTCAATTATTCGCTGGCAGCCGGATTGAGCAATGCATCCCTGGCGGACCAGCTGGCTCAAAACAGTGCCCAGTCAGTGGGACTGAGCCTGAGCATACCGATATTCAACAGAATGGCCACCCGGAACCAGGTGCGTTCGGCCCGCCTGAATATCAAAAACCAGGAATTGATGCTGGATAAGGCAAAACAGGATCTCTACAAAGAAGTGCAACAGGCATACTACAATGCCGTGGCTGCGCTTGAAAAATTCAAGACTTCTGAGGTCGCAGTGGAGGCTGCGCAACTTGCCTATGATTTTGAAGAGCAAAAATATGAAGCCGGCCGTTCAAACATTTACACCTTTGACCAGGTGCGCCTGCGTTTGTCAACAGCCCGGTCAGAGTCTGCCCAGGCAAAATACAATTTTCTGTTCCGTGCCAGGATCCTCGCTTTCTATAACGGGGAAAGCCTTGGGGGTGACTAAAATGTAGTTGCCCTTTTGCTGTCTACAGCTGTCGCTGAAACCACAAGAACGGGAAGCTTTTTCTTTTAGGCCGAGGTTTCCCTTATCTTTTGGTGTCAGCGACACCTTCTGGCAGCAGAAACAGGCTCCACCTCTTATGATCTTGAGCAACAATGCTGAAAAATACAAGAGTCGTTGCCCCATAAAGGACGGGAAGCTTTTTCTTTTAGGCCGAGGCTCTCCGTCCTTTATGGGGCAACGACTACCTGAAGTTAAAGCCTCGGCTTAACACCAGGGCTACACCGTTCTTTCTTCAGCCTCCAGGACAAAGGCACGCAAGCCTTGTTTGGGGGCGGATTCGTCTGCTTTCTTCAGATCCTGTAGTAATTGGTCCACCACATGGTCCGGAACAAAAGTGATCAGGGCGGAATTCAGAGTTGGCCAGGCATGGCTACCCAGGTGCGGTTCTCCGTCACGAGATCCATGGCCCCGTACTTCTTCCCAGAAGGTAAAACCTTTAACATGGTTCTTTTCCAAGGCTTTCATGACCTCGTCATAAAATGCCTGGTAGAAAGATATAAATAATGCTTTCATAGTTGTTGTGCTTTACGCATTTTGCGTTTCTCCTTTCTTTCTGCCGTCAGGCTGTATATGGCCGGAATCAGAAAGAGCGTTACAGCGGTGGATACGGTAAGACCGCTGGCTACGGTGATACCCAATCCGTTCCACATTTCTGCACCCACTCCGCTGCCAACAGCCAAAGGCACCATCCCGAATATGGTGGTCAAAGCAGTCATCAGGATGGGACGCAGACGCGAGCGGCCGGAGGTTACAACGGCTTCCCGGATGGACATGCCCCGTTCCCGGCACAGAACGATGTAGTCTATCAAAACAATCCCGTTTTTCACCACAATTCCGAAGAGCATCAACAATCCCACCATGCTCATGATACCCAGGGCGGTATTGCTGATGGCAAGACCCGCCAGCACTCCGGTAAATGCAAAGGGTACCGAGAACATGATGATAAAAGGACTGGAGAATGATTCAAACTGAGCCGCCATGACAATGTATACCAGTATGAGGATCAAAATCATCATCATGCCCAAGTCTTTAAATGATTCCTGCTGGTCTTCGTAACTCCCTGCTATGCTTACCATTACTTCCGGAGGAATGTCCACTTTTTCTATCTGCTGCCGGGCAGCGGCTACAAGGTCACTCAGGACAGCTCCTTTTGCGGCAACGCAGGTTACCGTTACAATCCGCTCCCTGTCTTTGCGTTCAATGGTGGGAGGTTGCATGGTCTCGCCAATGGAAGCCACATCCCGTAACCTGATTTTTTGCCCCTGGTTGTTGTAAATCAGAATATTCTGTATGTCTTCAATGGTTTGCCGGTATTCAGGCGCATACCTTACCTTGATATAGTATTCATCTCCTTCTTCCCGGTAATACGAGGCGACAGCCCCGTTGATCCTGTTGCGCACAAATTGCGAGGCAGTAGACAGATTCAGCCCGTGTGATGCCAGTTTTTCACGGTCAAATTCAACAAGATATTCGGGTGAATATTCATCTCTTGAAACAGTAACCTGTGAAGTACCGGGAACCTTTTCCATCATATCGGCCAATTGCGAGGCAATGGCATCTGTAGTGGAAAAATCGTTTCCGTAGATTTCCAGGTCTACTGTAGTCTGGCCCCCGACAAGCCCACCCATCATCCCGGTTCCTAGATCAAAAGTCCGGATTTCGGGATAATACCTTCTAAGGTCATTTCGCATAGCATCAGACAATTCCTGGATAGAGCGTTCGCGCTCAGTTTTCAGGGAAAGACGGATGTTCGCCGTCATGATATGAGAACCGTTTTCCCCCAACTGGCCGTACACGTTGTCTTCGCTTGCCTGGCCTATCGAAAGGGTCATGGCTTCTATTTCGGGGTAATCCCTCCGGAATTGTTCATATATGCGGAAAGACAATTCCTTGGTAATCTCGGTGCGGGTATTGATGGGTAACTTGACAGTCATGGACAACCTGGCGTTGTCTTGCTGAGGGAAAAACTCGGTGGGAACCTTAATAAACAGGAGCAGGGAAGTCAGAAATATCGCCGCCGAGACCAAAATAACGGTAATACGGTGGCTGACTGTCCAGTTCAAGGCTCTGGAGTAGGCAACATCCAGTGCATCCAGAAATTTCTGCACAGGCCCGTATATCTTCTGAAATGCTTTTGATTTTTTGGAATTTAGACGGAGCATCTGGGAAGCCATCATGGGGATCAGGGTCAGGGCAGCGATGGTTGATACAGAACTCACCAGGGCCACAACCCAGCCCAATTGCTTGAAAATTTCTCCGGCCATGCCAGTGACCATGGTCAGGGGAATGAACACGGCGAGCAATGTCAGGGTAGAGGCGATGATGGAAATGGATACCTCGTTGGTGGCATAAATTGCAGCCGACTTTGGCTTTGTTCCCCGTTCTATGTGGGTTGTAATATTTTCCAGGGCAACGATGGCATCGTCCACCACCATCCCAATGGCAATGCTCAGGGAGGAAAGAGAAATGATATTGAGGGTATTCCCGGTTATGAGCAGGTATATGAATGCACTTATCAGGGACACGGGAATGACTATTGCCACGATAAGGGTAGCACGCCACCGTCCAAGGAAAAAGAACACAATGAATACGACCAGGATCAGGGTGATCATGATGGTATTTACCAGGCTATCTATTACCCGGTTGATGTTGTCAGAAAAGTCCGTAACAACTCCTATGCTGATGTCGGAGGGGAGGTTCTTTTGCAATTCCGGAAGCTTTTCCAGCACTTTTTTACAGATCTGAACCGTGTTGGCTCCTGCCTGTTTCTGAATAATGATAGTCCCTCCCTGTATCCCGTCAATGAAGGATTCCTGGGATCTTTCCTTGATAGTGTCTTCCACCCGGGCTACATCGCTCAGAAAGATATTCCGGCCCTGAAAGTAGCCAACAATGATGTCTTTCAACTGGCGTGGGTCATCAAATTCGCCTTCCATCCTGATGGTCAGGGTTTCCGAGCCAATATCAAGGTTCCCGCCCGGAGTGTTCCTGTTTTCATAGGCTATGGTTGCAGCTATGCCTTCCACTGTCAGGTTATACGCTTCCAGTTTATAGGGGTCACAGTATACCTGGATTTCTCTTTCAAATGCACCACCAATTGCAACAGTTCCTACCCCTTTTATCCTGCTCAGGGGAGAGGCCACCCGGTCATCCAGAATTTTATACAGGCCGTTCATGCTTTCCCGGGCCTGGACCGACAGAATCATTATGGGTATGTCATCGGTACCAAACTTGAAAAGTACGGGGGTATTGGCGTCTGAGGGCAAATAGTCTGCGATCAGGCTCAACCTGTCCCTTACATCGTTCATTGCCTCGTCAATGCCTATCCCGTACTCGAATTCCAGCATTACAAGCGAAGAGTTTTCCTTGGTTCTGGTTGTTATATGTTTAAGGTCACTGACGCTGCTCAACGTGCTTTCCAACAGCTTGGTCACATTGTTCTCAATATCTGCAGCACTGGCTCCGGAATACGTGGTCACCACCAGAATGGTGTTGTCACTTATGCTGGGTAGAAAATCCACAGATAGCCTTGAAAACGAGAAGATTCCTATGACAGCAAGACCTACGTAGATAAGGGCTGTGGTGACCGGCTTTCTGACAGCCGCTTGATAAATACTCATAATGTTCCTTTATTCATTAGCAAGTTCAACCTCTGCCCCGTTCGTAAGCCTGTTCAAACTGGTCGTGATGACCAGCTCCCCTTTTTCCAGGCCTGAAAGACATTCATAAAACGAGTCCAGTCTTCTGCCCGGTTCCACCAGCCTGTATTCAGCTTTCCCGTCCTTATAAACATAAACGTGTCGCTCTCCCGAGCCCTGCTGTTTGATGACACTCTGGTCGGGAATAAGCAGGCAGGGTTCAGCCCCAAAATCTATGGCCACACGGGCAAACATCCCGGGTCTGACTTTTCTGTTGACGTTGGGGATGACTATCTCTACAGGAAAAGTCCTGGTAGCAGCGGTAATGGTCGGGTAAACGATGGAAACCCTTCCTTTGAATACCTCACCCGGATAAACGTCAAGACGAATGTCCACCTCCATCCCTTTCCTGATTTTTGTAAAGAATGATTCTGAAACATGAACCAGCAACTTTACCGGGGAGATCTGCTCTACCACCAGCAAGGGCATGCTCATCCCAAAAAGATCCCCGCTGTCATAGTGGCGGGCGGTGATCACACCGTCTATGGGACTTACCAGTTGTGTATTTTCCACCAGGTTGTCATACTGGGTACGCATGACATCCAGCCGTGTTTTCTGAGCATCCCAATCAGCCTGGGATACGCCTCCAACCTTGTATAATTCGTCCACACGGCGGAAAGAGATCTCCATGTTTTCCAGTTGGGTCCGTACCTGTTCCAGGTTATTGTCGTCCATCTGGACCAGTTTCTGTCCTTTAGTAACAAAATCACCCACTTCCACATAGATCTTCTTGATGCGGGCAGCCATCTGTGGCGCAATATTGTTGATGATATTGGCCTGTACCGTAGCTGTGAATTCATTGATCTGGGGTACTTCCTCCAGAGTCACAGCGGCAGCCTTGACAACGATCTTTTCCGGAGCAGCCTCCTGTTGATTCTGACCTTTTATACCACATCCTGCAAGAAGTAATGCGACCGTGATCAGGGGAATTAACCTGTATTTATTCATATGTTATTGATTTTGATAATTACTTGTTCCTGTTATTTTTTCCAGTTCTGCTCTATAGAAAAGGTAGCTGTAGACAGATTGGTGATAAGCCAGACGCGCTTGCGTGAGGGCCAGTTCCGAGGCACTCAGATCCAGCCACGTCCCCATTCCGACTTCAAATTGTTTGCGGCTTATGGAGTATGCCTTTTCTGCCATGGCCACGTTTTCTTTGTTAGAAGAGAATTCTTCCACGGCATTGCCCATCTGGTTAAGGCAGTTGTTTACATTCAGGCGTAGTGTCCTTTCTGAATTAATCCGGCTGTCTTCCAGGGTCTGGAGTGTCAGTTTGCTTTGCCGGACTTGTTGTTGCCGTTTCATTCCGCTGAACAAAGGGATGTTCAGGGCAAGGGAGGCGGTAGAGTATGGGTACCAGTTATAGTTGGAGAAACGGAAGTCATTGTTCATGGATGAATATTGATAATTGGAAGAAAGGCTCAGGGTAGGAAGAAATGATGCTTTTGTGATCTTCATGGCCAGTTCCAGTTGTTGCTTCTGGATGGCAAGCTGCATCAGGTCAGTGTTGTTCTCCAGAGAAAACTCACTGGCTGCCGACAAACCCCCGGGAGTTACCTCTCCCTCATATTGGATCAGGGAACCTTCAAAGACCACAGGATACTCAATATCAAGGCCCATCAGGGCTTTGAGTTGCATGGAGGCCAGTTCAATGGCTGTTTCCGAGGCCAGCAGGTTCGGATGCTGATTCTTAAGGGCAACCTCGGCACGGAGTTTGTCAAACTCACTGGCCATCCCCTGTTCATATTTGTCGGTAACGGTTTTGGTGTTGAGTGCCACATTGTCATAATTTTTCTTTAGCACCACATAGGAATCCTTCGCCAGCAGCAGAGAGTAGTATGCTTGCTTAACGGCGCTGATCATGGCTAACCTGCCGGAACGTGCTTTCTCTACTGCCAGATCAATATCCAGAGCCGAAAGCTGTACTGTTTTCCATAAGGCAGGAGCAACCAGCGGGAGTGATAAAGATACGCCTCCCATCCAGTTGTTATCCGTTCCTACAGAGATTTCCATTTCCTGTCCTCCGAAATCCATTACCATGACTTGCTTCTTGAGGGTGCGGTTATACATGCCGCTGGCCGAGATTTTTGGCCAGAGTCCCGATTGGGTTTCTTTACGTGCATAAAAAGCGCGTTCCACCTCACGGTCTGCAATCCGGATAACCGGACTCTCTGAAAGTGCAATTTCCAGAGCAGTTTCCAGGTTCACATACAGTGTGTCCTGTGCCCTGAGTAATTGCCCTTGCGCAAAAGAAAATATCAAAACAAGAATACAGGCAGATTTCTTCATAAACTTACAATAAAATACGAGCAGGCAAAGTAGTGCAGTTTTTATGCCAAAAACAAATAAACCAGCAAAAAAGCACGAAAATGTTCAAAAACGGGTCCAGAAGGCCATCCGTTTAAGAATTAAATGAATCCCCATGCGCAGAAAGAACCATTTTCCGAACTCGTAATGGCCGCCCTTCCCATAACGACTGCGGATACGGGCCCCGCGTTTTCTGAATTGTTCCACGGTATAGGTTGCCACGCGTGTAGGGACAGACAAATCGTCAGAGGCATGGGCTATCAGAATATGTGTTTTTGGAGTCCATCCGTCAGCCAGCGAGTTTTCCCTGAACTTATCCCAGAGTTTTTTGATCTCGCTGTTTCTTTCGGGAGTAAAGAAATCGGGGTGCATATATTTGTGAAGGTCCTGACCTATCCATTCGGTCAACTGATCCCGGTAGTGTGTCCTGTCCAGCCAGCTGTCCATGTTTTCCAGCAGGGGGCCGGTAAAGACCCGGGAATAGTCCAGGTTCAGATTGTACCACTTGTCGTATGCCTTGAAGACGCCCGGGGCTGCCGGATATTGCGCAAAGCCGGTTTTTGCGAATTCTTCAAAAGCCACATTCAGATCGTATAAACCGCCTCCTATGATGGCCCTGTCAACAATGATATCTGAAGGATTCTCCCGTTCAATGTGCCGGACCAGCGCCAGTGCTCCCGATCCGCCCATGGAATATCCCCCGATAGATATATGTTTTGGCAGGGGATGACCCAGTACTTCCTGGTAGTATTCTATGGCCGCCCGGTGCATGTCGTATGCCACCTGACCTGTGTTTTCCGCCATAAGGAAAGGGTATTCCACCGTATCTTTAGTGATGCCGTTACCCAGCAGGTCGGGAATGATGACAATATAGCCCAAGAATGACAAGACTCCTTCAAACAGTATGAGCGCGTCACTGCCCGATCCGAATTTGTCGATATTGGCCGAGGGTAGAAAATGAAGAACACCGCGGGGTTTCCTGTTTATGGGACGCATGATGATACCGGAAGACAGCACCGGATTTTCCAGGGGATCTACGGTGTTGTATGAAATGGCAGTTATGCGCACCCTCATTTTGAACAAAGTTCTGATCAGGGGTTCTATACGTGAAAGGTCCAGGGCCGGGAAATCCTTTTTTACTTCTGTAAATACATCGGTGATGGAAAAGTCTCCTTCTTTGAGAACTTCTTTAAAATAACGCGACATGTTCAATTGGCTGTTAAAAAAAGGCAGCCGGATATAAAAAACTCAATACCGTAGTGATAATGACCTCCGGCTCCTTTTGTCATGGATGTTTTTGATTTTGAATTCATACTGTTGAAAAACGCCTGCGTTTCTGAAAATGGGACAGACATATCATCCGTTGCATGGCCCAGGTAAATTCGGGTGCGGGTATTCCAGCCTTCCTTCATGGAATGTAAAGCCAGGGCATTTTCAATTTTTTTAATTTCGGAATTGCTTTCCGGGGAGAAGAAGTCGGGATGCATATAGGTGTTCAGCTGCGGGCTTATGAGTTCACGCATCTGGCTGGCATTCCTTGTCCCGTCCAGCCATTCTTCGCGGTTGGCAAGCAAATCGCCTGTAAAAACCAGGGAGTAATCCAATTGCAGGTCATACCAGTAGTCCAGGGATCTTATCATCAGGGGAACCAGGGGATACTCTGCAAAACCACGCTCTTTGAGAACCTTATATGTTTCCCTCATGTCGTAGACGCCGGCTCCTGCAATCAATCGTTTCACCCTGACAGGGGAATCAGGCAGCCCGTCAATGTGCCGGAGCAGGGCTACGGCTCCCGTGGCTCCCCCTGAATAACCGAAAATATCTATTTCCGGGGAAAGAGGTGCGGCACCATAAGCGCTGAAAAATTCCATGGCAGCAAGCTGCATGTCGTAGCATACCCGGCCGGTATTGTCCATAAACAGGAATGGTTGCGGAACGTGTGCGCTGATGCCGCTCCCTATCAGATCTGGAATAATAACCGTAAAGCCCATGAATGCGAACACTCCTTCGGTAATGATGAGCAGGTCACTGCCTCCTTCCAGACTGGATAAAGGGGTGGTGGGAGGTACATGTATCACACCCCTTGACACCACTCCCAGGGGCTGAACAATGATGCCCGATGCTATGACAGGATTTCCCTTCGGGTCAACCGTGTTATAAGAAATCGCGGTGACCTTTACCCGCATATCGGGATTAAACAGGCCTGCAGCCGATTCCAGAAAGGAAAAATCAAATTCCGGGGAATCACCGAGAGTCAGCTCTATCATTTCGTGCAAGCTGAACTCCTGTGACCGAAGTACGGATACCAGGTATCCCCGGGGAGGGCTGACTGCCCGGTCCATTGTTTGGCATGAGACAAAAACCAGCAACAAGGCTGTTGCCATTATTCCGTAGTGCCTCATAAATGTCAGAATGAACCCAGGAATATGAATGCCAGCAGGGACATTACAGATCCTACAATAATAAGTATTTTGGCTATCAGGTCCATTGCAGTGTTATTTTAACTTTATTTAACTATAAGATAAAACATGGAAGTAGCAATAAAGTAAAATCCGGCTTCAAAATGATTTCCGGAAACGCGGTCGTAAGTTATGGCACATCCCTTCTTTTTATACTCTCTGAATAGCAGATCGGAACATTCCACGGGTATCAGGTTGTCTTCTCCGGAATGGATAAGGTGTATCTCTGTCAGGGGTCCGGGTGTAAAATTGTACACTATGGAATTTTCCAGCAAAGGTTCCCTGAGTTTGGCAAATTCACCGGTTAGCTCGGGATTGAAAAAATCGGGGTGCATATAAGTCCGTAGATTACTGCCCCAGCGGCGAACAATACTCGCAAGGGTCCGCTTGCCGCTGAACCACCACACATACCCGTCGCCTCCTGCTTCCGGGTCGGGAGAATCCACCTGGTTTTCCATACCGTTGGTAAAGATCCTGGAATAATCCAGGCCCAGGTTGTAGTACTTGTCCAAACCAATGATTACCATAGGTATGGACTGGTAGTCATTTTTTTCAGTCCGGACATAGGCCCTGAAAGCTTCCAGACCATCATACACACCACCACCGGTGATCACCTTGTCCACTTTAACGCCGGTTGGATTGTCCTGGTAATACCAGGCCATGGCCACGGAGGTACTTCCTCCCAGGGAGTAGCCTAAGATGGTGCTGCGATTGCCAAGCCGGTAATTCTCTGTCAGCAGGAGATATTCTTCCACCGCTTTGCGCATGTGATAAGCAGCCATTCCTGCATTTCCCGCTATGAGGTATGGGCGCGGCCAATCCTCGGTATAGCGGACACCAAGAAAATCAGGATTGATGGTAATGTAA
>Ga0116185_1000823_pt1 | contig 33821 bp, 28 predicted proteins | sample AD_JPNNA7_MetaG_FD_89754 | JGI IMG/M metagenome (GOLD analysis project Ga0116185, IMG submission 89754) | Active sludge microbial communities of municipal wastewater-treating anaerobic digesters from Japan - AD_JPNNA7_MetaG | ecosystem: Engineered > Bioreactor > Anaerobic > Digestate | place...
GATTACTATTCTTCTTCATAAGCGTACCTCTTTTGGTTGTTTGTTTTCTGGCGATTACTTCAACCGAAAGGTACGCTTATTCCTCCTCATCCACAACTTTTGGTTATATCCCTCGAACAGATTGAGCCGGGGGAGACCGGATGGTCGGGATTATACCGCGAATCAATAAAAGCATTCGCATCAAGAACGATCCGATTAAATCAGCGGCCGCAGTGCGGTCCGCTGGACTGAAGGGCTTGCCTGTAATGGCGATGTGCTCCGCACTGGCGTGTGATATGGGCAAGGGTGATCCTGAATGAACCGTCGAGCGCCTTTTGCGAATGGAGCCTGACCGGAGACGGGATCGGCCAAAGAACTGAGGTCTCGGCTCCATGAAAGGCGGTCCCGGTGAAGGAAGGGCCACCCCTGACCCACCTCCGAACTAAAACGCGGGCATCCCCTTTATGGAATACGAGAACGTTACTACCTTCTCTTCCCCCGGTTTGAATTCGAGATCCCACGAAAGGATGCCGTTCTCATCCGGCGCAACCTTAGGATTCGCATCGATGAGATTGACGGTCACCGATTCGTCCTGTGATATGGGGATCTGGTCCTTGAGCGTGATGCGCACCGGGATCGTCCGGGTATTCTTCATGCTTATGGCATATGAATAGGTCGTCCTGTCCTTTCCGGTGATCGTGTTCTCGTGGAAGACCTTTTCCTTGCGCTCCACCTTGACCCCCTCGTCCCTGCCCAGGTCGACGGTGATCTTTTCTCCGGGCTGGACATTCTTGAAGGAGCCCTTGCCCATGAACTCACCGTCCAGAAATGCGCTGTAGGTACCCGCGAGTATGGGGACGTTCCCGTTCCATGTAGTTTCGCCCCTCAAGAATACGGCGCTGTCGGCCCGCGGGGCAGTCAGGCGGTCCATCTTTGTTTGCAGCGTCTTTTTCTGGATCGTGACGGATTTCTGGGTGCCGTCTCCGGGAAGCTTCGCCGACCCGGCTGCACCGATGATGTATGAGGCGGCTGTGGCCTTGACCCCGGGCTCGTAGTCCCGCTCCATCTCTTCTGCCATTGCGGCTGGGGCAGGGGCCGCCTCCATCATGGCCTTGGACTTGAGCATGTCCCTGGCTTTGTACCTCGGTGCGCCGATGTACCAGGGGTAGAGCTCGGGCGCCTGGATACCGAAGCTCGGCCTGCCCGTTGCCACGGAGAGCTCTTCCGCATCCCAGTCTGTCCCCGTGGTCTGGCGGATGAGGGCATTCGTCTCGATCCACATCTCACCTTTTGCGGTATTCGCATAGACGGTGTATTCGGGCTTCCACGACCCGCCCCTCACGGCATACGACACCTGCACCGGCCTGTCCGAGTCGAGCTCTCCGGTGATCTCGTACCCCTGTCTCTTCGAGATCTCACCGAGCTGCTCCTCGAGGTCTTTCACCTCGACGGCCAGTTTCTCTATCTCGTTTCCCAGCGCGATGCTCTTCGCGTTGAGCGCGTTCACCCTCGTATCGATGAACGAGAGCGCATCGCTCACGCGGGTTCGGGAGAAGGTGGCTTCCTTGTCCTTTGCTGCTGCCTCAAAGATGAGCTCGATCTCCCGCTCGAAGGTTTTCTGAAGGCGCTTCTTCGCCTCGAGGTTTGCCTTTTTCTCGGCAAGGAGGTCGATCAGCCCCTTCGCCTTGCCGCTCGTGAACCGCTTGGGTTCTATGGTCAGAGACTTGACCGTGCCTCCCTTCGAGGGCACGATGCTCACGGAATCCCTTATGAGCTCGGCCGGGGCGTCGATAGTGACCTTCCCCGCTTTTGCCGTCTTTTCCGTGGTGAGGTACGCCATGTCCTGGTACAGCACCACCCGCTTGAAGCCCTCGGCAGAAACGCTTCCTGCTGTAAAAAGCACGGCCGCAAGGATCAACAGCGCAGATCTCTTCATCGTAAAGACTCCTCTTCAAGAAATTAGGTAAGGGGATTGTACCTCAAAAGATCACGGCGGCAAGCAGAAAACCAAACCATAAGAGCGATCCGGTATCTGGATCAGAACTCGAAGAAAACGCCTGCGTTCGCCACGATCTGGCCGATGGCATCTGACCTCACGCGGATGGAGAGCCCTTCGGAATTGCTGAAGACCGACCCGCTTCCGTTGAAAAGGGTGGCAAATCCGCGAGACTCCGCTCGCAAGCCGACGTGCTTTGTAATCCAATACCGAGCTCCGAGGCCGAGACTGATGGAGGGGCGAGTCGCCGGATCATAGTCGGAATTACGGGGAACGAAATGGGTGACGCCGAGCGTTCCCACGATATACGGCTGGAAGTCGTTCACCCTTTCCTGCCACATGTAGGTCCCGCCTATATGGATGTAGTACACGTCGAGATCGAACAGGGTCTCGCCGGCCGGAAAGAGGGCTAAGCCGGTTTCGTCGTCATCGTCGGGATCTGCCTTGAACTCCGTGGCCTGGCGGCTGACATAGAATTCGATCTGGGAATCGGGTTCGTATTCCGCATCGATGGCGAGCGCCAGGCTCGGACTCTCTTCGATGTTCAGGTCGGTGCCCGTGTCCTCTTCCTCGAAGGCCCCTCCATAGGTATAGCCGGCGAGAGGCGAGATCTGCCACTTCCCGGCATGGCAAACGTGGCTCGTAAAGGCCAATACAACCGCACAGATTACTGCAAAACCTCGCTCCATGCCTTTTCCCCCGCTGCTTTAGCTGTGTCCTGAAACGCATTATCACACAGCCCCGCGAAAATTGAAAGGAAGCTTCTCATTCCCCAGTGCCTGCCCACGAACAACCTGCTTTATCTTTTCCCCGGGATGTACTAGAGGTTTTCCATGGGATTCATTCGGATGAAGGGCGTCGAGGGGCTTCTCTATGTCCCCAATGAAAACGGGGGAGCGAAGAAGCATCCCTGCGAGGACTGTCACTTCTGCCAGTGGTGCAGCGACAACAGGTGCTCGCTCTGCCTCGACCAGAAATCCTGCTGCGGGAAACGCCCGGCAAAGGAATGCCCCTCTCCCGGAGAAGACGAGGCCTGCCGGAAAAAGAATCCCTGATGACGGCACCCTGATATCGGTCCCCAGCCGGGCAGCCCGTGTCCCCCCCCCAAAGAAACGCCTACGGCTTCTTTATCTCACCCTCACAGGGAGCGGGCTTTCCGTAAACGTTCGCCGGCACGTCAGGTTTGTGGATGTTGATCGTGACGAACACTTCCTTGCTCTGTCCCTGAAATTCACTCCGGTCATAGGCGATGCCGTTCGAAACTGCATCATAGAGATTTCCCCGTGCGACATAACCTGCATTTTTCGTATCATAGCAGAGGCTCTTCGCATCGGGATAGGCGGAAAGGAACCGGTCCATGGAGCTGCGGGTGGAGATCCCTTCAGCCGTCTTGTACTCGGATGAAGTAACCAGGATCTCGCTTACCTCGTCGTTCGTATACCGGACAATGAATCCCTCGAACTGGTCCCCGCCTTTCGTAGACGAGAACGGTCTGCCTGCGAGTTCAAACACGTCTTCACGGGGCATCCCCAAGGTAATATTTCCCACACCTATCCCGGGACGCAGCAAGTGCGGATCCACCCGCGGCCCAAAAAACCTCAAGAATTTCACTAATCGAGGGTTGATCTCTTCCTTGCATTCCTGGTTGGCATTGTGGCCGCACCGGTCGATCAATTCGAGCCTTGAGTTATTGATCTCCTGGTTGAGCCTTACTCCCTGGGCAAAAGGAAGCCAGGTATCGTTCTTTCCCCAGATGATCAGGACCGGCTTGTGGATCTGCCTGTAGCTCTTCGACATCTCCTCGAAGGCGGGGGAATAGTACTGCTTCTCCAGCGTGATGAGGGCCTTCCAGTATCCTGGCTTCGTTATAGGCCGGGCATATTCATCGATCATGGCATCACTGACTTTGCCGCTGTCGTTAAAGGCGTCTTCCAATCCCATCCTGACAGCCCAGCGGCCCCCATACTTGGCAGTGAGATATTCCATTCCCGGCAGTCTCAATATCTGTATATCCGGGGCCTTGTAGCACACCGGATCTATGACCACTGCCTTCCGGATCTTTTCGGGGTGGTTCAAGGTGATATACAGGGCAATACCGCCGCCCATGGAGTGGCCCACGATACAAAACTCCTTCAAACCGAGCTTTTCCGTGAGGGAGACGACTGCCTTGGCCTGATTCTCAAGGGAATAAACGTACGGCTCAGGGGGGATATCCGAACGTCCGAGCCCGGGCAGGTCCACGATGATCAGCCGGTGCCCGGCGTCTTTCAGCGCAGCCGCGTTTTCATGCCAGCAGTAGGAAGAATCGGCGAAACCGTGGACCATGACCACCGGATCTCCCGAGCCCATGTCGATGTAGTGCAGATTATATCCGCCCATGTCGGCTGTCTTTCTGAAAGGGTCCACAGCCCCGTTCCAGGCCTTGTCACCCTCGCCGATCTGGGTTTTGCAAGAGCAGAGGACGGCTATCAGGAGAGAGGAGAAGAAAACCGCAAGTCGGAATCGCCGCTGCATAGTGATTGATGATTATATTCCAATTTCTTTGCCCTTGCAACTGGACCTTCGTGTACATTGAAACAGGGCTAAGATCAATTATTCTTTATTTTTATCACCATAAAATCCGGAATGAATCACCCATGGAGAATTCCAAAATCATGAACAAATAAGCTCAGCTGCTCGCACCCGTGAATGCGAGCTACATTACCTTCTCGACAAGGGAGTAACCATATGAGACCGCTGAACGTAAAACCCATCCCCATAAAAATAATAACCCTGCTCGTCATTGCCGCCTTCATCCTGGTATCCTTTACGAGTTGCACCAGCACGGAAACACAAAATATCCCGAAAAATCAGACAACGAAGGGCGCCTTGTACGGAGCTGCAGGCGGCGCTGCCCTAGGCGCGGTCATCGGCAACAAGAACCCGGTGCGCAATGCTCTTATAGGTGCGGCAGGCGGTGCGCTCGCCGGAGGTGCAGTCGGATATTATATGGACAGGCAGAAAAACGACCTTCAGACAGCCCTTTCTCACGAGATCAATGCAGGCCAGGCACAGGTCCAGAAGCTGCCCGACAACGCTGTTCAGGTTTCAATGACACAAAAGACAGCCTTCCCTCCCGGCTCATCGACGATCAATCCGTCCTTCGTTCCGACCCTCCAGAAGGTAGCGAATGTGGTGAACACCTACGGCAAATCCACTGTTTCGGTCATCGGCGCTCCGGATACCCCGAGCGGAGCTCCCGATCAGGCAGCCCTTGCCAATCAGCGCGCCGAAGCGGTCAGGAACGAGCTGATCAATCTGGGCGTGAAGCCGGTCCTCATAACAGCTTCCGGAAATCCCCAGGCTACAGGCAATACCGAGGTGGTCATTCAGCCTCTGGTTGCCCAGTCATGAGCAGGCTCGTGTGCCTCCAGTCTTTTAAGGAGTACAGGATGACACGACATGCAATCGTAGCGGCAGTTATCTCCGTGATGCTTCTGGCCGGATGCAGCACCGTATCCGTTCAGAAAAGGGCCTATCTCGGAGTGCCTGCGTATCAGCCCACTGATCCGGCAAAAGTCGAGATCCTCCGTACAGAGCCGACACGGCCCTTTGACCGGCTCGGAGAAATCGACCTCGAACCGGCGGGAAACCCTCCGGTGCAGAAGCTGGAGCAGAAGCTCAAAGATGCAGCAGCGCAGATGGGCGCCGATGCGGCAGTCATCGTGGCGGATAAGACGAGACTCATGGGTGGTTATGTGACCGGACCCTGGTGGGGAGGACAGATAGTCCCTGAATACGGAAGGGTCATTGTCGCAGTCGCGATCCGCTACAGGCAGTAAGATGCATTGAGACGCAAGAAGCTGCAAGGGTTCCGTGCACGGAAGGAAAGGAGTGCTTTCCTTTAACGCTTCAGTCTTTCCTTACTCGCCCCTCGAAGGGAGAAGTATCTTCCGTCTGTCCTTGTCGGGCTGCTCCCGGTAGAAGATGGCGACATTGCCGATCAGCCCGACCGGTTCGCTGGAGGTTTTTTCCCCGATCTCCTCTGAGAGGGCCTTCCTGTCCTCCTTGAAATCGACGAACTTGACCTTGATGAGCTCGTGGGCTTCAAGCGCTTCGTTCACCGCCTTTATCAGATCGGGAGTTACGCCGTTCTTCCCCACCTGAACGACAGGCCGCAGGCTGTGCGCCGCACCCCGCAGATATTTCCGCTGAAATCCCTTCAAGGTTTTCATACACCACCTGCTCCTTTCACGTGAGACCCTCACGCTGTGGTAGCTGCCGATGCCTGCCTTGTCAACAACGATATGTAACTGCATATCAGGGAAAAGAGTCCGTCATTGTGCATGGGGATCGAATCCTGACCCCCTGTCATCAATCGATCCTGATGGACATGAGAATAGCCTTGAACTGCTCTTCGGAGCGGAATCTGCCCTCAAGCGGCCCCGACATCTCGACGGCAAACAGGCAGCCATCGGCAAAGATCACGTAGCAGCGGGAAAGGCATTCGAGGCCTTCACCTTCCAGATTGTACGAGGTGAACGTAGACTTGATGATATTTGCTGGTTTCTTCGATATGAGACCGTCGGAAGTGGCCTCGATAAGGCAGAAATCTTGAAAGACATGCTGCAGCTGAATGATCTGCAGATTGAGGAACGATATCCGGTCAATAGAAGGCAGCCCCCCCATGGCACGATGCATGGCGCATACGGTAGGAAGCACGATATCATCGAAGCCATGGTCATAATGGAAGTAAACGAGGGGTTCCTGCGCATGCTTGATGAGTTCGTCATTCACCTCCCCGGAGGGATCGGGCCTGTTTATAAGGAGGTTCAGTGCCCACTGGCCGGGAAGGAAGATCCATTCCTCGGGTTTTTCTATTGAAAACCCAAGCTCTCTGTTCACGTAGGTGTTCGAGTCTTTCATCGCTCGGCGCTTCTAAGCCTTTATCGTTACCCCCCTCGCTTAAGAAAAAACTCTACAAAACATGATTCCAAGTTTCGAAGGCATATAGTATAGAATAAGGTCCGGATCTGATCTCACGACAGCATCACGAATGCTGATCGGTGTTTCATATTATTTATGGTTTAGGGGGAGGGAAAAATCCATGGAAAGAAGAGATTTCCTGAAGCTTGTCGCCGCAGGGTCGGCAGCAATGGCTGCATCCTCGTGTGCAGGCGGCAGCCTGAATACGAAACGCACACCCGACGCAAGCAGACTTTCGGCATCGGGCAGGCCCGAAGGGGTGTTCCTGGCCGGGGTGAGCCGCGACTCTTCCGAAGAAAAAGTGAGGTCTGCGGTCCGTGAAGCCGCTGAGGCAGCGACAGACTTCTCCTGGCTTTCAAAGGGTGATACGGTATTCATCAAACCTGTTCTGAATTCCGGCTACCCCTACCCTTCCACCACGAGCCCTGCGGCCATCGGTGCGAGGATCAAGATCCTCAAGGAGAGAGGCGCCGGCCGGGTGATCGTGGGCGACATGTCCGGTGTCGAGCACGTGAAGCTCTCTTCCAAAGGCCTTTCCGGAAGCTCCCGCCGTCTGATGGAGTCTTCCGGCATGGCAAAAGCCGTCCTGGAATCGGGCGGCGAGCTCCATTTTTTCGAAGAGGCCGGATGGGATGCCTTCCATGAAGAGATCCCGGTTCCCGGCTCCCACTGGAAGCAGGGTGTCATGATGCCTGCCATCCTCAAGGAGACGGACCATATCATCCTCATGCCCCGGTGCGGGCGCCATGTTCTCGCAGGAAGCACTCTCGGCCTCAAGGCGGTCGTCGGCTACTGGCGTACCGACACGCGCCTCGAATATCACAAGGAGGCCTCCACGCTCCAGGAAAAGACGGCAGAGGGCAACACGGTCGAAACACTGCGCAACAAGCAGCGTCTCGTGGTTACGGCAGCGGACAAGGTGCTCACCACCTTCGGCCCGGATGTGGGATATGTTTCCCAGCCCGAAAGCGGGCTGATCATCGCCTCGAAATCGGTCGTGGCGCACGATATGGTTTCGCTTGCCTGGCTGCTGGAAAACAGGAAGAGCATGCCGGACTCCGAAAAGGACGGCTTCATGGATACGAGCCAGTTCATCGTGAGAATGGGCAACCGCTACGTCGTGAGCATGCTCGGGGGCATCGGACAGTCCCTCGTCTCGGAAACCATGGTCAAGGACGAGCTGAATACGATCTGGGACTGCCGGATTCTCAGCCGCGCCTATGAGGTCTTCGGCGGTGTTCCCGATGTGGTCATCAAGCCGGCGAACGACGCCCTGCCGGAGGATCTGAGAAAGCGCCTCGCCGCTATGGTATCCATTCCTGGCGGAGTGAACATGGCAGGGAGTTGACCGGCAAGGGCGGAGACAGCCTGTATCCGGATGACAGAAGCTTTCGGGGGATCATTCTCTCTCGATCTCTGCACCGGAGCCCCTTGCTCCTGATTGCGGCATCCGCTTGCGTCAGAGCCTGTAGGTCCCGATGAGCCTGCGCTCTGTCTTGCCTTCGATCCTGGCACTGATCTCGACATAGTTTTTGATCGATGAGTTCTGGAGCTTGCGTCGGAGAAGCTCGTCGACCTGGAATATGCCCGCCGAGTTGGCGAGCTTCACATCTATTCTGACCGGCCTCTCGGTGCCTTCCTCGATATCAACGGATTCTACGGCCATGGCGGAGACCGAATGGATATCCATTTTGCCGAGATCGAACGGGATGCGCGACCTGCCTTCGGCCATGTCGAGGGCATCGGCCACCTTCACGACACCTGCCTCTATCGTCAGGCAGACCTCGTCCACATCATGAGAGATGATCGCGTTCATGACCTCGCAGGTCAGCGTGGTCAGGTCGGGCTCTTCATAGATGCCGGAAAGGAGCTCCCGGGACTTCGGGTAGGCGAAGATGAGGCTGTACTGCTCATGATCGTCCCGATGGACAGCGATTCCGACATCGTGAAGGCATGAAGCCAGCACGACAACCACCTCGGCATCGTCGGCCGTAAGACCATAGTCTTTCACAACGCTCGGAACGACCCCGCCTCTCACGAGAAGCCGCAGTATCCGGAGCGCGGCATTGGAGACGATCCGGATATGAACCTCGCCGTGGTCGTTGATGCCGCTGCGGTCGATTGCGTTTATATTGGCGCATTTCCACAGCTGGACAAGCTCCGCGTTGGCCGTGACCCGGTCGATCAGCATCCTCAGCTTGGCATTTTCTTTCGTGGGAATGTTGAAATCCATATACCTCCCATAATTACAATAGGACAAAGAAAAAACAGTCCAAGAGGCTATCGGCAGCCCTGCCTCGGCATCCCGGCAAATAGAGCACATAATCATCCCGAGGGAGGTGCATGGACTCATTTTCACTTCTCAGCCTGCAGGTTATCTGATAGGCTTCACGCTGTATGAGCAGCGATCCGTCAAGTACTGCCGCCGAATTCCCGAACATTCTTCCCATGAGGGCACTATCGAGGAGAACCGGCATTCCGGGCCTGTGGCGGACAGTCACGTGGACGCTCCTGATCCTATCTTTCCTTACGCTCATGGCCGTGGTCTATTCACGGCAGCAAAGCCCCTGCCGGCAGCCCCTGACATACCGCATCGGTTCGGTGGACCCGAGGTTCGGATTGAGCAGCAAAGATGTTTCCGAGGCAATACGCGAGGCTGCGGCCGTTTGGAACAGGGCATCGGGCCGTGATCTCTTCCGGGAGGAACGAAAGGGCGATATCGTGGTCAACTTCATCTATGACTACCGTCAGGAGGCGGCGGACAAACTCAAGGGCATAAGCGGCGAGATCGGCACAACGAAGAGCTCCTATGATGCCCTCAATGCGCGTTTCAAAAATCTGGAAGCCGAGTACAAACAGAAGCAGGCCGCCCTTTCAACCGACATTGATGCCTACAATGAGCGCATGAGCGACTTCAATGCCAAAAGCGAGGCCGCTGCCTCCCGAAAGGGCGGCGTTCCTGAAGGCGTCTATCGTGAGCTCAGGCAGGAAAAGGAAGCCCTCGATTCCGAGTATGAGAATCTCCAAACGAGACAGAAAGAGCTCAATGATATGGCAGACACCATCAACAGCATGGTCGTTATCATAAACGAGATGGCTGCGGACCTGAATCTCAATGTGACGAAATACAACAGGGCCGGCGAGAGGCTCAGAGATGAGTTCAGCGAAGGGCTCTATGAGAAGAAGAACGGCCGGCAGAGCATAACCATCTTCCACTTCACCAACCGCACCAGGCTCGTGCGCGTGCTGGCCCATGAGCTCGGGCATGCCATGGGCATTGGGCACAATAATAACCCCAGGGCCCTCATGTACCGGATGAATCAATCCGACACGCTTGAGCTCGCATCGGAAGATATCGCCTCCCTGAAGGCCTTCTGCGGAGCCAGGTGAGCAATTCCCTCCTGCCGCTATTATTTATTATGAGACTTTTGCTTGCCATGGACAGAGGAAAGGCTTATTATTATGGCAGGTGGTATTACCACCTGCCTGGAATATCCGGCTGTATTATGCAGGAAAGGCGGATCTCGAAGAACAGGGCGCCCGGGTTGAATGCCAATCCATAAACCCGATCCGGGCTCATACACTCCAGGGGGGTGATCATGAAAAGCGTTCTTGCGCCGCTCAAGGCGGAAAGCCTCAAGGAAGTGTTCATCTCGCGATTCGAAGATCTCATCCTCTCGGGCAAGCTCGCCATTGGGCAGAAGCTGCCTCCCGAGCGCGAACTGGCGCTTCAGCTCGGGGTAAGCAGGCCCGTGGTGCACGAGGGGCTCCTGGAGCTCTCCGTCAAGGGGCTCGTGACCATGAAGCCCAGAGTCGGCACTGCGGTGAACGATTACCGGAAAGAGGGGTCTCTTGCCATTCTGGAATCCCTCTTCAATTTCCGGCGGGGCAGCCTCGACCCGCAGCTCCTCCGGAGCCTTCTTGAAATGAGAATCCCCATCGAGAAGGAGACCACGAAGCTCGCCGCGCTGAACCGCACGGACGAGCATGTGAAGGCCTTCCATGAAATCGTGGCCGCAGAAGAAGCCGCCGACCCCCATGATATCGATGAGGTGACACGCCTCGATTTCGACTTCCACCACCTGGTCACCCTGTCTTCCGGAAACCTCATCTACCCGCTGCTCATCAATTCCTTCAAGCCGGTATACACCTTCCTCACCTCGATCTTCTTCTCCGATCCGGAGGTCGTACCTGTCACCGCCTCGTTCCACAGACGTCTGACCGAGGCAATCGAGGCCGGAGATACCGGGAAGGCAATCAGCACCATGTCCGAAATACTTGCTCATGGCGAGGAGCACCTGCTAAAGATGGTCGCCAGAATGGAGAGGAGGTAGACCATGATAAACACTGCCGATACCTTACAGGAAAAGCGTTCGCTCAAACAGCCGAAGAACCTTTCACCTCGGATAAAATGGCTCAGGGATTACTACTTCAAGGGGATTGAGAGAGCCTGGAACAATGAGTTCACTGCGTGGTCGACGGGCACCCCCTGGGATATCCAGTTCGATGAAATGACCTTTTACATCGTTCCGGAAACGTATGCCTTCCTCCAGACGTTCAGGTCTTCCATGCAGCAGGCCGCCAGAACCGTTCAGCTCCACGCCGACTTCTGGAAGTGGAGCCTTCCGGAGCGGAAGGCCTGGTTCGTCAAAGAGGTCATGCTGAACTACGTGCCCCAGGAAATCCTGCCGGGAGACCTGATCGCCGGAGGCCGCTTCAATATCCAGTCGTCCAAATGCTGGACGAAAAAGGAGGCCAGACAGCGGGACAAGCTCACCTACGGCAAGAACGGCGCGCGGGCTTCCATGAAATGGTTCCACGACCACGGCTATGGAAACTCGGGGGCCACGTCCGGCCACCTCATCCCCTGGTACGAGCAGGTGCTGAAAATCGGCTGGAAGGGAATCTACGAGGATATCCGGGACCGCTACGAGCGGATGTCGGGCAGGGAAAAGAAAGGCCCCAAGGGTGCACAGATCAGGGCCATGATGACGGCCTCCACCCTGGCCAGAGACCTCGCATGGAGATATTCGAGACTCTGCGAACGGCTCGCCGAGGAAGAGCTCGACAAGCGCCGGGAAAAAGAGCTCGTGCAGATGGCCCAGAATCTGAAGAGGGTGCCATGGGAGCCAGCCGGAACCTTCTGGGAAGCAGTACAGTCGCTGTGGATCACCCATATGCTCATTATGAGCGATGAAAACTATCCCGGTCCCGGCGTGTCCTTCGGCCGTATCGACCAGTACCTCCTCCCCTACTGGCAGCAGTCTCTATCAGAAGGCATGGACAGGGAGTTCGGCAAGGAGATCCTGAAGTGTTTCTGGATTCATGCCAACACCGTCTATGATGCCATGATCCGCGTCGGCGGCAACCAGGGCATCACCTCGGGATACGGTCAGCTCATCACGCTTTCGGGTATGGGTCCGGGAGGAAAGGACATGACGAATGACCTCACCTACGCCATGCTCGAGGTGATCGACGATCTCTCGCCCATCCTAGAGCCGAAGCCCAACGTCAGGCTCCATAAAGGGAGCCCGGAAGAGCTGCTCGACAAGGTCGTGGACATGATCTCCACAAGCCAGGGATCGCCCTTCCTCATCAATTTTGATGAGAGATCCATGGCCGGCATGATGCTCGAAGGGAGAAAGGCCGGTGTGGAGCATCTCATCAACAAGGACAATGTCTTCGACTACGCGCCGGTGGGATGCCTCGAAAACACTATGGTGGGCAACGACCGCTCCGGCACGGTGGACAACAACATCAACCTCCTGAAGGCCGTAGAGCTCGCGCTGAACGACGGGCGCGACTTCTTCGATTTCATCGATCCCATCACGGGCAAGCGCGAAAAGGTGAAGCAGGAAGGGCCGAAAACCGGCGACGCAACCAAATTCAGGACATGGGACGAGTTCTGGGAAGCGTATGCCAGGCAGACACGATACATCATAGAGCGATGCGTCGATTTATATGAGAAGTCTGAATCCATCCGGGCGAAGTTCGTTCCCACGCCGTATGTCTCCTGCCTGGTAAAGGGCTGTGCGGACAAGGCGCTCGACATTACCCAGGGAGGTGCGGAACTCTCCTTCACAACCATCGAGGGCGTGACCTTTGCCACAACGGTCGACAGCCTGCTCGTCATCAAGCACCTGGTCTTCGAAAGAAGTGAATGCACCATGGAAGAGCTCATCAAGGCTCTCCGTGCGAACTGGCAGGGCTTCGAGGTCCTGCGCGCAAAGGCAACGTACAAGGTTCCGAAGTACGGCCGTGATGACGACGAGGCCGACGAGATGGCAGCCAAGGTCATGGATCTCTGGTGCGAGGAGACCTGGAAGCACAGGACGAAATCAACAAGGAGACAGTTCAGGCCGGGCATGCTCAGCTGGAATTACTGGGTGGGCGACGGATTCATCCTGCCGGCAAGCCCGGACGGAAGGCCCAAGGGAAGGTTCCTGTCGAACGCCATCTGCCCGGTGAGCGGTGCGGACATCAACGGCCCCACCGCGAACATGAACTCCGTGGGCAAGGCCCTTGGCGGCAAGGCCAAAAGAGGAGCGGGCGACTGGGAGGATTACATGAACTGCCTTCCGAACGGTGCGAGCCACACCATATCCATCAGCCCCTCGATGATCAAAGACCCCGAGCACAGGGAAAAGTTCAAGGGGTTCCTCAAAGGCTGCATAGAAAACGGCGGCACATCGCTGCAGGTCAACATGATCGATTCAGCCATGCTCCGGGATGCGCAGGCGAGGCCGGAGGAATACCGGTCTCTCCTCGTCAGGATAACCGGTTACAACGCCTACTTCACGAGCATCGGCCATGAGCTCCAGGAAGAGGTGATCGCGAGGATCAGCCATGAGTCACTCTAGGAGAGCGGTAAGATGAACAGGGAGAGCGCTTCTTCATACCCGAAAGGGACCGTTCTTAAGATCCAGAGGATGTCGACGGAAGACGGGCCCGGCATCAGGAGCACGATTTTCCTCAAAGGCTGCTCTTTGCGGTGCGTGTGGTGCCACAACCCCGAGAGCATCTCCGGCAGGATCCAGGTGCACTGGGTGGGAGCACGATGCATCGGATGCCTCGCATGCCTCACTGCCTGCCCTCAGCATGCCCTGTCTGCCGAGGAAGGCCGGATAATCATCGACAGATCGAAGTGCACGGGATGCCTCTCCTGTACCGATGCATGCCCCTCTACGGCAATGGAGGCATACGGAAGGCTCTGCACGGTGGACGAGGTGGTGAATGATGCCGTGAAGGACAGGGCCTACTTTGAAAAATCAGGGGGCGGGGTCACCCTCTCGGGCGGAGAGCCCACGCTCCAGCCCGTATTCACGAAGGCCGTGCTCCGCTCACTGAAAGAGCAGGGCATCCATACGGCGCTAGATACGTGCGGCCAGTGCCAATGGGATACCCTGGAGTCACTCCTGCCCTATGCAGATCTCGTGCTCTACGACATGAAGCTGATCGCTCCGGAGCCTCACAGGGAATATACCGGCGTCACGAGCACGATGATTCTCCAGAACCTCCTCGATCTCGCGGCCTTCATGGAGAAGTCCGGGATGCCGCAGGAGCTCTGGATCCGCACCCCGGTCATTCCCGACCATACGGCAAACCCGGTGAACATCCGTGCCATCGCTACGTTTATCAGGGAAAAGCTGAGCAATACGATTTCCAGATGGGAGCTCTGCGCCTTCAACAGATTGTGTATCCCCAAGTATGAAGGGCTCGGGATCGACTGGCCGTGCAAGAACCTCGATCCCGTCTCTGAAGAGGAGATGGAGAAGCTCGCGTCGGTTGCACGCAAGGTGATCGAAAGGCCGGGTATCGTCTTTACGAGCGGGCCCATGAGCAAAGAGGATTCCGAGGGTGAGCGGCACAGATTGAGCGTGATCTCCGGGGGAAGAGACGCCAAATCCGGGAGGCAGTGAGATGAAAACCAAAAAAAAGATTCTGACCCGTTTCGATGAAAGCGACCTCAAGGAGTTCGAGCCGGAGGCCAAGGTAGGGCTCATTTCCACGGTGAACAGGGACGGCCTCCCCCATATAACCCTCATTACGGCCCTGCAGGCAAAGACGCCCGAGGGGCTTATCTGGGGCCAGTTTTCCGAAGGCCAGAGCAAGCAGAATGTAAAGTCGAACCCCAAGACCGGCTTCCTCATCATGACCCTGTCACGAAGCCTGTGGCGCGGAAAGGCCCTCTGGACTCATCAGGAGACAACCGGCGAAGATTACACGATGTTCAACAACAAGCCCATGTTCCGCTATAATGCTTACTTCGGGATTCATACCGTGCACTACATGGATCTCGTGGAAACGTACGGCAGGGAGAGCCTGCCCATGGCGAGGATCATCATAGCCTCCCTGCTTACGAAGATGGCAAAATCCCGGGCGAGGAAAGGCAAGCCCGAGCCGATAATGAAGGTATGGGCCGAGGGGCTTTTCAACCGGCTCGACAGCCTGAAATTTCTCTCCTTCATCGATTCCGACGGGTTCCCGGTCATCGTCCCCCTCATCCAGTGCCAGGCAGCGGACAGCACCAAGCTCGCCTTCTCGCCGCTGGCATACTCGAGAGAGGTGAAGAGCCTGCAAAAGGGCACGAATGTCGCGGTGTTCGGCCTGACGCTCGATATGGAAGACGTGCTTGTCCGCGGGGTGTTCACCGGATTCGAGAGATACCGGAACGCTTCGCTCGGCGTGGTGGACATCGACTGGGTATACAATTCCATGCCGCCGAAGCCCGGCCAGATCTATCCGGAGGTGGAGCTCTCACCGGTTATCAATTTCTAGCCAGGCTTTTGCCCTGGAATAAGGAGGGTTTCCTATGCGAGCACAAGCTCAACATATCGTTGAAGGAGAGACCCCCGAGAGATTCATCCGCATCAGGGAAAGATTATTGTCGTCTCCGACACGGCTCTGTACGGAGCGCGCCGTACTGATTACCGAGTACTTCAAGAAACACGACGACAGGTCCGACCCCTTGGTGATCCGCAAGGCAAAGGCCTTGAGATACCTGCTCAGGAATAAATCGGTCCGAATCTTTGATGACGAGCTCATCGTGGGCAATCCCGGGAAGTGGAGAAAATCCGTTCTCATTCAGCCCGAGCTCGCCGGCGTATTCATGTGCGAAGAGCTTTTGTGGATGGAGAGAAGAAAGACGACGCCCCTTTCCATCTCCTGGCCTAACCGCGCCGAGCTCCTCATTTCCGTGATCCCCTACTGGCTTTTCCGGAATATGAACTTTCTCGCCTTCAAGGGGCGCAGACTCCATATGACGCGCTTTTTGAAGGAGCAGCTCACTGCCACAGCGTATATCATCAACGAGTCGGGCGGCATAGGCCACTTTCTTCCCAACTATGAGAAGATGCTCCGCCTGGGCATCAGAGGCTTTCTGGAAGAGATGCAGGGGAAAGACAGCGATCTCTCGAGGGCAGCCAGCATCGCGTGCCTGGCGCTTGCAGACTATGCAACGATGCTCTCCGACCAGGCGAAGGCCCTTGCCCTCAGAGAGAAGAACCCTGCGAGGGCGGACGAGCTGCATGAGATTGCGAGGATATGCAGGAAGGTTCCCATGGAGCCTGCGGAGACCCTGCACGAGGCGCTTCAGTCGATCTGGCTCACCCATATGGCCGTTTGCTTCGAAGGGCTCAACTCTGCCGTGTCTTTCGGAAGGATCGACCAGTACCTCTATCCCTATTACGAGAATGACATCACCAAAGGCCTGATCACGAGAGAAAAGGCCCTCGAGCTCCTGCTCTGCTTCTCGGCCAAGACAACCGAGCATATGTTCCTGACCAGCAGCCGGGCGAGCGAATACCACGGCGGATATCTGGTGGCCCAGGCGGCAACCGTCGGCGGGATGGATGCGAAGGGCAGCGATACGGTCAATGACCTCACCTACCTGTTCCTCGACGTGATGGAGAAGGCAGGGCTGCGGGATCCGAACTACATGGCGAGGATCCACAAGAATTCTCCTCCCGAGTATGTGAGAAGGGCGGTCGATGTGGCGAGGCAGGGCAATGCGGTTCCGGGTCTGTTCAATGACGAGGCCGTCATCTCTTCCCTTACGGCCCACGGCTACAGCGAAAGCGACGCGAGGAGCTACGGCATCGTGGGCTGCGTCGAACCGACAATTCCCGGGAAAAGCTTCTGCTCCACCGATGCGGCCCTTTTCAACCTGCCTCTATGCCTGATCCTGGCGCTCAACCGGGGCAGACGCTTCGGATCGAAAATCAGACTCGGCGCTCCCACGCCTGATCCCTTGAGCTTTACATCCATGGAAGAGGTGATCGACGCCTTCAGGGTGCAAGTGGAATTCATGGTCGAGCGGCTGATTACCGACATCCGGCTGATCGAAAAGGGCAACCGTGATTTTCACCCTACTCCTTTTTCTTCCATGCTCGTAGACGGATGCATCGAAACAGGCAAGGACGTCACGGCAGGCGGGGCGCTCTTCAACTCCAGCGGCATACAGGGAGTCGGTGTCGCAGACACGGCGGATTCCCTTGCTGCGCTCGAGGATGTGGTCTTTACCAGGAGGCTCTACACCCTTATCCAGGTGATCGAAGCCCTCAAGGACGATTTCTCCCGTGATCCCGCCCTTCAGGCCAGGCTTTCTTCCGCCCCGAAGTTCGGAAACGACCATGATCTTCCTGATGGGTATGCAAAGCTCGTAACGCGCATGTTCCACGACGCACTCGTACGTCATACCAATTCCAGAGGAGGGCCCTACGTTTCAGGCTTCTATTCATCAACCTGCCACGTCGGATTCGGCAACAGGACCGAGGCCCTTCCGAGTGGAAGGAAAAAGGGTGCTCCCTTTGCAGCGAGCCTCGGCTGCTGCAACGGATACGACAGCCAGGGTCCGACCGCCCTGCTCAATTCCGTCGCCAAGGTCGATCCCGCCCTTTCACCGAACGGGTATGCGCTCAACATGCGATTCGACGTGCCGACGCTCAAAGGCGAGAAAGGGCTTGGAACCTTGAAGGCCCTCGCGGAAGGGTTCTTCGGGCAAGGTGGCATGGAGGTACAGATCAATGTCATCGATCCGGAGATGCTCATCGATGCGAGGGAGCACCCCGGCAAGTATCCCGGCATCGTTGTCAGGGTCGCCGGGTACTGCGCCTACTTCGACGATCTGCCTCTCTCGGTCAAGGACGAGATCATCAGCAGGACCCGCATCGAGCTGGCCTGAGAACGGGTCGGCTCCTGCCTGACCGACCCTGGGAAGGATCCCATAAGACTTGAAGCGATCCGGGCACCCTTGGGCCGGGTGCCCGGATCTTGAGGTATGTAGGCAGGTACGTTATTGTCTTATACTAAGCCCTGATGGAGCATGGCATCGGCGACCTTGACGAAGCCGGCGATATTGGCTCCGACGACGTAGTTGCCCGGATGGCCGTACTCTTTCGCTGTCTCGAAGCAGTTCCTGTGGATGCTCTGCATGATCTCGTGGAGACGGCTGTCCACCTCTTCGCGGGGCCAGTTCAGCCGCATGGAGTTCTGGCTCATCTCGAGACCCGAGCAGGCCACGCCGCCTGCATTGGCTGCCTTGCCGGGACCGTAGAGGATTCCCTTCTCAATGAAGCGATCGACGCCTTCGGGAACCGTGGGCATGTTCGCTCCTTCTGACACTACGTAGCAGCCGTTGTTGAGGAGGGTCTCGGCATCCTTACCGGAAATTTCGTTCTGAGTTGCCGATGGGAAGGCACAGTCGCACGGAATATGCCACGGTCTCTTGCCCTCGAAATACTCCACGCCGAACTTCTCGGCATACTCCTTGATGCGGCCGCGATGGACATTCTTGAGCTCGAGGACCCATGCGAGCTTCTCATCGTTTATGCCGTCCTTGTCATAGATCGTTCCGTGGGAATCCGACAGGGTGACGACCTTGGCGCCGAGCTGGTTGAGCTTTTCGACGGTGTACTGGGCGACGTTCCCGGAACCGGACACCGTGCAGATCTTACCCTCGAGGTCTTCATTCCGGGTCTTCAGCATTTCCTGGGCAAAGTAGACGGACCCGTATCCCGTTGCCTCGGGCCTGATCAAAGACCCGCCGTAGCACAGAGCTTTCCCGGTCAGGACTGAGGTGAATTCGTTCCTGAGCCTTTTGTACTGTCCGAACATGAAGCCGATTTCTCTGCTCCCGACACCGATATCGCCGGCGGGAACGTCGGTGTTGTGGCCGATATGGCGGAAGAGCTCGGTCATGAAAGACTGGCAGAACCGCATGACCTCGTTGTCCGATTTCCCCTTGGGATCGAAATCCGAACCGCCTTTTGCGCCGCCCATGGGCAGTGTGGTGAGCGAGTTCTTGAAAATCTGCTCGAAGCCGAGGAACTTCAGGATGTCGAGGTTGACGCTCGGGTGGAAGCGAATCCCGCCCTTGTAGGGTCCGATGGCGCTGTTGAACTCGATGCGGAAGCCTCTGTTGACATGGACGTTGCCCTTGTCATCCTGCCAGGGGACCCTGAATATGATGACTCTCTCAGGCTCCGTGATCCGTTCGAGAAGATTTGCATCCCGATACTTCTTGTTGCGCTCAAGTACCGGCCTCAAAGATTCGAGGACTTCGGTTACAGACTGCAGAAACGCAGGCTCGCCCGGATTCTTCTCTCTCACCCTCTCTAAAGCTTGATTTACAAACGGCATGGAACACTCCTTTCTCCTCAAAGATTACCAGTTATGGTTTGTTTTCTCTTTGCTCATGTCTCGACAGGCCTGGGCAAAGGGCTTGAGCAAACTGAAGTCCATGACGGTCGACATGGCGAAATTCTCACCGCCGATGCCCAATTCCTTGGCAGAAGCCACAGGGTTAAGCCCCCCGACCAAGATCATGCCCACCTTGTTGACGTCCACCGGCACCTGACACACGGTTTCGCCCATCTTCCCGATGGCCAGCATGCCGCGCAACCCTACCTTTGCCAGCTTGTCCACTATTTCTATGACGCTCTCCCTGCAGATGCCGGTCACTTCCCGGAAGTTTGCAAGTATCTTTCCTTCGCCCGTAGTGACCGCCTCGCGGACTGAGGTCATCTTTGCGCTGATGAAGGCCTCTGATGGATCGAGGGAGGTGCCGGAGTAATGAATGAGCTCGACGAATCGAGTCGGCCTCTTGTCCTGTACCTGGAGAATTCCCCCGAACTTCGAGTCCATCGGAATTCCCTGTTTCAGGAGAACGCCGTTGAACACAATGCTGCATACGGTTGCAAAACCGACATATCCTGCAGGTACATGCATGTCCCCCAAAAAGCACCCGGCCTTCGCGATATGGACCAGGTCGCTGACACACATGCCTGCATGGAAGGCTTCTTTCATCTCGGAGAGGGCCTGCGGAAACACCTTCTCGGGAAACAGGGTTATGTTAACCGGAACCAGGCCTTTACCCGTGTTTACATCGAAGGTCGTCTTGTAGGAGAGAATCTCGATGCGGGAAATGGCGTAACCCACCTTGTCCTGCACCCGCGCATTGCGCAGCTCTTCTATCCCTTTGTCGGTGATGATCCTGCCGTCGCGCCTTCCCACCAGGTCTGTCAATCCCCGCTGGTCCATGAACTGGAGGTGATAGCGTACGGCGCGTTCACTCAGGGAGATGCCGTGGTCTCTCATCTTACGGGCGATTATCCGTGCACCGAGAGGCTGCCCTGCCTGATTGAGGATCCTCAGTATGACCATGCTCTTTCTCTCAATTTCATCATAGGTAAACATATGCACCCCTCGGGATATTTGGGTTATCGGCAACCTTTTTCCGTAAATGAATACATCCCGCCCTTGCCGATGTCAACAGAAAAAAGGATGATGCCACTGAATATATTGGATAATATGGACACGGGCCGATTTCCTGTGCCGGAAATGCCTGCCGAAATAAACCTGCCTTCTCGGGAATAAGGGAACAAGGAAAGGAAACACGCCAGTTCCCTATGCTGTTATTAAGGCAATAAATGACTTTTTTCCCATATGTTTCATCCTCTCAATGCCTTTACGGATATTTTGCATTCACTTTAAGGTTGTTTGACATTCTCTTTTGGATAATTGTGGCATGCCCTTAGCTTCGATGGAGTCTTTACGCGAATTGAGTGAATATAGGACAGGGATATTGTTTACTTATAATCAATCAGTGAGGAGGCCGGCATGAAAATGCTGCTTCTTTATCCGGAGATCCCCGACACCTTCTGGAGCTTCAGGCATGCGCTCAGGTTCATTTCGAAAAAAGCGGCATTCCCGCCGCTGGGTCTCCTCACCATTGCCGCAATGATGCCTCATGATTGGGAGAAGCGTCTCCTCGACATGAATGTGCGGAGGCTCCATGACTCCGATCTTGCCTGGGCGGATTATGTATGGATCAGCGCCATGCACGTCCAGAGAGAATCGGCTGCAGAGGTCATTGCACGATGCAGGCGTCTCGGGGTAAAGGTAATCGCCGGCGGTCCGTATTTCACGACCTCTGCCGATGACTTTGCAGATGTAGATCATAGGGTCCTGGGAGAGGCCGAGACAATCCTGCCTGAGCTCTTCAACGATATCAGCAGTGGGATGCCGAAGCCTTCCTACTCCTCTGCCGACCACCCTGATCTCTCATTGGCACCCATCCCTCAGTGGGACCTCATCAACTTCCGGGATTACGATTCGATGCTCCTCCAGTTCTCCCGAGGTTGTCCCTTTGACTGCGAGTTCTGCGATATCGTGGTCTTAAACGGCAGGAAGCAGAGGACAAAATCCCCTGAACAGTTCATCAGGGAGATCGACTCTCTCTACCGGATGAACTGGAAGGGATCAGTGTTCATCGTGGACGACAACTTCATCGGATCGAAATCAAAGGTCAAGGAGATGCTGCGTTCACTGGGAAAATGGATGGATAGAAACGGAAGACCCTTCCACTTCTTTACCGAGACATCCATCAACCTCGCCGAAGATGAGGAGCTCATGTCGCTCATGGCGTATGCGGGATTCAACAAGGTATTTGTCGGCATCGAAACCCCGAACATCGAAAGCCTCAAAGAGACCAACAAGCATCAGAATACAAAGAAGGATCTCCTCGAGGCCGTAAAGACCATTCAGCGAAACGGCATGGAGGTCATGGGAGGATTCATCGTGGGCTTCGATAACGACCCAGAGAACATCTTCGAGAGGCAGATCGGCTTCATTCAGTCGAGCGGTATATCCGTGGCCATGGTGGGAATACTCAACGCGCTGCCCGGAACAAAGCTCTGGAAACGCCTGGGGAAAGAGGGACGGCTCATGGGGGAAGGGAGCGGAAACAACACCGCTTCTTCGATCAACTTCATTCCCAAGATGGGTATCGACAAACTCGCTCGTGGATACCGGCAGGTCGTGGAAACCATCTATTCCCCCGAGTTCTATTACCGGAGATGCCTCACCTTCTTGAAAGGATACCGCCAGAAGACGGCCTCGAAGATCCAGCTATCGGGGATCGGAGCCTTCTTCAAGGGTCTCTGGCATATGGGCATCAAGAACGAAGAAGGGTTCAGGAGATGCTTCTGGAAGCTCCTCATACGAAGCCTCCTCATCAATCCGAAGACCTTCGGTGAGGCCGTACGCCTCCTCATCGTGGGCATCCATTTCCGCAAGTCCATGTGCAGCCTACAAACACCACTTACTAACCAGCCTTTCAGCTGGGGGGGAGCAGGCACCTGCAGGGCAGAGCCCTTTCCTCCTCCCCGGGGCCGAGTCAAGCAGCCGGACCCGCAAAACGGATATTCCTGATCCGGGATATCCCTCATCAGATGGACAAGGGCTCACTCCTTGATATATAGAGTGTAAAGGGGGGTGAATATGGTGCCTTATCATGAGCAGGTGACTGATCTCATCCGGCGGAGAAGATCGTGGAGAAGTTACCTGGAAAGACCTCTTTCGCCCGGGCAGATCGGGCAGATAAACAGGTTCATCGAGTCCATGGATCCCCCGCCGTTCGGAACAAACCTCCGTTTCGGGCTCGTCGATGCGCACCTGCCTGAGAAAAAAAGGATGCCCGGCACATACGGCATCATCAAGGGAGCACGGCACATCCTTGTAGGGGCCATGACATCTTCTCCCATGGATTTCGAGGACTTCGGATATTCCTTTGAGTCGATCATCCTTTTCTGTACAGAGCTGGGCCTGGGAACATGCTGGATGGGCGGCACCTTCAACCGCACCCTTTTCGGCCTCTTGATCGGTCTCAAAGACGGAGAAACCATCCCTGCCGTGAGCCCGGTCGGCGAGCCTGCTTCCTCACGCTCCCTTCTTGACTCCCTCTTCGTCTTAAGTGCCGGATCGAAGAGCCGGAAACCGTTTCCCGAGCTGTTCTTCTCCCGGGACTTTTCAACTCCCATGAGCGAGCCGCAGGCCGGTGAGTATGCGCAGGCTCTCGAGATGGTGAGGCTTGCCCCTTCAGCCGCGAACAAGCAGCCCTGGAGGATCGTGGCTGCAGGGGACAGCTTCCACTTTTTCCTTGCCCGTTCAACAGCATACAGAAAGATTTTCCCCGAAGCTGACCTTCAGCGCATCGATATGGGAATCGCCATGTTCCATTTCGAGTCCGCAGCCCGTGCCTCGGGTCTTGCCGGGTCCTGGCAGAGAATGGATGCCTCGCATGGGATATGCCTGCCTCGAAACGTCGAATATCGGATAAGCTGGGTTGCAGCATAAGAGAGGAGGAAAAGAGTGGAAATTATCTATGGAAAGAATCCGGTGTTCGAAGCTCTGTCTGCAGGCAGGAGAACCGTTTATGAGATACTCGTCGCACGGCAGAACTACGACGAGATAGCGGGTGCAGCCCGGAAAACTCCCATCCAGACCCTTTCGAAGAAGGAGCTCGATGCCATGGCAAAAACCACTTTCCATCAGGGTATCATTGCCAAGGTATCTCCCTACCCTTACGCCCCGCTGGCAGACATACTCGAGAAGAAGGTCGCGGTCCTTCTCGATTCCATCGAGGATCCCCAGAATACGGGATCCATCATACGCACCGCATACGCCCTGGCAGAGGCGGGCATCATCATCCCCGAAGACAGGGCGGCTCATATCACCCCTGCCGTTGTCAAGGCCTCGGCAGGTGCTGCAGAGCACGCATCCGTCGTGCGGGTGAAAAACTTGAGGATGTCGTGCAAGGAGCTCAAAAAGGCGGGCTTCTGGATAATAGGCCTCGAGGCAGAGGCTTCGATGTCCATCACCGAAGTGCCTTCCTACGACAAGATTGCACTGCTTTTGGGGGGAGAAGATATCGGCGTCCGCTCCGGCCTCATGAAAGAGGCGGACCTCATGGCACACATTCCCATGAAGGGATCCTTCAACTCCCTCAATGTCTCGCAGAGCGCAGCCATCGGGCTCTACGAGCTCGTCGTCAGGAGATCGGCTTCTTCATAGACCCTTTGAGAATCGGATATGGTGAGGTATGCCATGAATGGAGAAGAAACACTCGACAGGGCTTTCGAGACCGTGGAATGCATCGCCTTCTCTGGTGAAGGCTTCCGTGAGGACAGGCAGGAAGTCTGTACCGAGGACATCGTGGTGATCACGCTGAACGGCAGGCCGATCGTCACCCAGGTGGCAACGGCTGCACAGCTCGAAGAGCTCGGTGCGGGATTCGTCATCAGCCAGGGTCTGGCAACACGCATCGAGGAAGTCCGGGTGGAAGGACTGACCATACATGTGAGAGCCCCCGAACGAAGTGAGGCCGTACACTCAATTATCGAATCCTGCGGAGGAGCTATGGGCAACATGCTCGTATCCCCTGTGAAGAGTTCGCTGGTCATCGATAAGGGTCTCGTATTCACGGTGATATCCCATATCGTATCCAGCCTCTGGGAAAAGACCGGCGGCGCCCACTGCTCTGTTCTGTTTTCCGAAGGCCGTCTCGTCGCCAAGAGCAGCGACATCGGCAGGCACAACACCGTTGACAAGGTGATAGGCTTTGCAGCGCTTGGCAGCGTGGACCTCTCGAAGTGCATCCTCGGATGCACCGGCAGACAGCCCCTGGGCATGATCACGAAGGCTGCCAATGCAGGAATCCCTATCGTGGTAAGCAAGGCGGCAACGACGAGCAGAGGGATCGAGCAGGCGAAAAAGGCCGGGATAACGCTCGTGGGCCGGGTCAAACCCGGCAGTTTCTGCGTTTACTCTCACCCGGAGCGCATAGAAGGTCTTCAGGGCAGCAGGTAAGCGGCACTGTGAAAGGTGGCCGTCTGGCACAGGCTCATGAGATGATATTTTTACCGGAAACCCCACAGGGGGTATTGCGGTGTCCGCTTCTCACCAGGCATCTTACGGGCTATATCGCTCTAGCGAAGATAAATGAATTTTCCGAATAGAGGAGGATGACCATACGATATCCGCTTCTCGTGAAGGCCGTTCTTTTCGCTGCATCCCTTCTCTTTGTTCCTTTTCATGAAGCAGCCTCCTTGGAATATGTGGTTTCTAACGGGGTTTTCTTCTATTACCCGAAGGGAGAGGAGAACATCGTCCAGAGGCTGCAGCAGAAGACGGAAGGGTATCTGTCGTTCCTGAGACGACAGGGATTGCCGGTAACCCTCCCTCTCCACGTGATCCTGGATAAAGAGCTCGACGAGCCCGAGGTGTATACGCAAATGTTTCCCCATCGGGAAATCCGCATCCCGCTTCGCGCCCCCGGGGTGCTCGAGGAGGGATATCTCGAGGATGATCCGTGGTCGTACTTCTTCTTCAAAGGGCTCTGCCTGCAGGGGATCTTTTCCCTGCGTTCCGGGATACCCTCCCATGCCCACCGCGTCTTTGGCGAGATCGCATCGCCCAACATGATCCTCCCGCCATGGCTGACCGAGGGGGTCTGCCGGACTCTCTACTGCTCATACACCGGTACTCCCGTTCTCGATCCCTTCAGCAGAGCGGTGCTCAAAACAGCCATACCCGAAGACATCTCCCGCGCGAGCAATCATCCGGATGAATGGCCCGGATACTATACGTACAGAATATACGGCATCCCATTCATCTCATGGCTCCGGAACCGCTACGGCTGGGACAGGATCCGGGAATTTCTCTCCGTCCACGGGCAGGGCATCCTCCCCATCGAGATAGATTTCAAGGCAGAAAAGGTCTTCGGAAAATCCTGGCAGGAGCTCTGGTCTGAATTCGTCCAGGAGACTGCCCTGAAAAGCGACCGAAGCGGCAGCGAATCCATGATCGTAGACGGATACTGGCCCGATCCATTGACGTACTGGAACGCCTCGGGCATCTACCCCGGCAGGAAGAGCACCCGGCTTCGCGGCAGATATGGATATATCGGTCCGGATGGAACACTATGGATATCAGAGTACTCCGGTAACGGTGCATCCGGGGTGGTGGGCTACCGGAAAGGGACGGTCGTCAGGCCCGATGGGGGACACACCTGGGACCCGGCTCCCGGCGGAATTGTCGTGACCCGGAATGGCTCGAAGCCTTCAATTGTCTGTTTCTCCCTGGAAGAAAGGCCTCTCAATGCGAAAATGGCGACCAGCCGCCTGATACCTGGCCCTCCGGGTGCAATTCAGCTCTCCGGACCGGTCATGAGCCCGGAGGGAAAGATCGCCGTTTCTGCCAATACCGGCGGCAACTGGGATATATGGGTATACGATGCCGGCTGGAAGAGGATCACCTCACGTGAAAGCATTGAGCTCGATCCCTGGTGGGAGGGGGAAGCCCTCGTATTTTCCTCCAATATGTCAGGCACCTTTCAGATCCATCAGGCGGACATGTCGCAGGTGACGCGCGCCGGACTGGGTGCAATAATGCCCAAAGGAAACGGCTCATACCTGAATCTGAAGAGCACAGGGTGGTCTGTCGAACGCTATGAGGCAGGGCTGGCTCTCACAGTTATGCCCGAAGCATCTTCGGCCATGGCTGAACCTGCTCAGGCAGACCTGGATTCAAGGCCTTATTCGCCATGGCCGAGCATTCTTCCTGATTTCATAGCCCCGGATCTCTATATAGGCCCTTCAGATGTGCAGGCCGGGTTCGTCACCTGGGGAAAGGATGTCAGCGGAGACTACTCGATGAGAACCGGCTTCAGGTATTCCTTCAGCCTCGACTACCTCTCGCTCCAGGCAGGGGCCAAAATCAAGGACATCGGCGTATCCTATGCCCGATACCCCCTCTCCTACAATCCGGAAAACGCCCCATCCACTGAAGAGTCGAGGAACGAGATCGGCCTCTCCTACAGCCCGTCCGGGCTCGGATGGGCAACGTTCTCCCTCAACAGGCTCACCTACGAACCTCTCGAAGAAGCGGGGAACACAGATGACGAGCTGTGGGCTGATCTATCCCTGAGCACGCAGCTCAATTCGCTCACCCCAAGCGTAACGTTGGAGACATACTCCGGCGGCAGGAAGTCGCTGTTCGGCACGCTGCGCTTCGTCTATGGTTCTGAAGTGATGTTCGCACTCCACCTCCAGGGAGGAAAAAGCTGGGGGGAAACGTCGCCGGGCCATGGGACGTTTCGGGTCGGCGGCGATATCGGAGAAGGCTATTTCACCAGGCGGCCCTCCCGGCTTTTCCCTTTAAGGGGCTTCTCTCCGAATATCCTCGAGGCGGACAAGGCAGTCACATCCGGTGCTGAAGTGTACCTTCCTCTCGCCAATCTCCAGATGGGGCACAGGACCCTGCCCCTCTTCTTCCACAGGCTCTCTTTAGGGACCTTCGCCGATGCCGGTGTATGCTCGGAGAGGATGACGAAGGATCAGCTCCTGATCGGGGCCGGCTTCGAGCTCATCACCTCGATGGAGATCGCCTGGGGGAACCTGTCCGCATTCAAGCTCGGGGTTGCCTGGCCCATTGACCAGCCGGATGAACTTGATGAGAAGGGGCCCGTGGTAATCCTTCAGGTCGGGAAACCGCTGTAAAAAGCTGGCCGTGTATAAGACCTCATGGCAAGAGTGCCATATGTTAAACAAAAGTGCCCATAAGGCAGACTGAAACATTTTCAATGGGTAAGGGTCTTTGCCTTTCTGAGGAAAAGGGTGTTTTCAATCGGGATAGAACAAAAAGAAAGCCGACAATTTGAACTGTCGGCTTTCTTTACAGATCGTAGTTTATTGAAAAAAGAGCTTTTCTTATTTGCGGTTCCTGCGACGCAGTCCTGCAGCACCGAGGAGACCGCTTCCGAGGAGAAGTAGCGTAGCTGGTTCGGGCACAGGGGCGCTGTCGCCATTAGCAGTAAAGGTTGACTTATCGAACATGAAGTCGCCAAAGGTGGAACAGAGAGTCACATTAAGCTTTCCATCCTCTACCAAGAGGAATGAACCTACTATGCCGTAGCCCAAACTGACATCGTTTGCGCCATCGTACAAACCTTGCCACAGCCAATTGTCAAGAGTAATAGATACCAATTCACCCTTGAGCAAGCCACTGTCGCTAGCATCATCATAGAGGTCTATGTAGAGAGAGAAGCTGTCAATCGAGTCTGCATTCGGGTTGAATCCACTATCCGTTATATCGTGTGTGAAGGAGTAGGTTGGTCCAATATAAATATCCGGAACCGGATTGACAACATCCGTCCATGTCATCGGGGCTGCCCATGCTGCCACAGAAAGAACCATTGTTACTATTAAAATTGAAAACACCCTTTTCATACTAACCTCCAAATTTTTATTAACTCCATATAAGTATGCAAACAAAGGGCCATGTTATACTTTCACTGTTTTATTATAAACTTACGCAAAGAACCTCCTTTAATGACTGGCTCCTTCTGTAAAATCCACCGACACCAAAATGAGCGTACACTATCTTTAATCACCACAAGGAGAGCAAATACATTTTTTAATGTAAGATTATAGGGCCGCTTTCTGCTTCATTTAATGGTAGTCTTTACAATCACATAGAACTTCAAAACACAGTGTCCTCTTCTTTCCAAGCCCTGATAAAAGCAATTTCTTATGAAGACATGCGGGGATATTTCTGCATGTTACCGAACGAGGCTCCGGAGCTGATTATTCCTTAGAGAATTCCTTCCAAGATCAGCCTCCGATGAAGGAGTGACCATTCGAACTGTAAAATATCTCGACAGCAAAGCCGATGAGATGGTATATTATAAATAAATGGTCTTTTTATGGATTTACTGATTTTTTCGGTAACTGCATTGGTAAGCCTTTCCGGGGGCATGGTCATTCTTGCCAGGAGCGGGGCAAGATACGGTCGGACTGTCGCCATCGGCCTTCTTTTCCTCTCGTTCACCGAAACCCTCTACGCGTTTTTTTCCCTTGGAGGGAACCTGTCCTTTTTACGGGCAGCCTCGTTTTTTGAGGCATCGGGCGCGGCCGCTTTCCTCGTTTCTGTTACCTCCATGGAGAAAGGTCTGGCCAGGAAGAAGTCGTTCATCAAAGGGGAACGGTACCTTCTTTCCATTTTCTGCATTCTCTACGGGCTCACCGTTCTCTCTCTGCCTGTGCACACCTTCTCGTCAGGAGGAGACGGCGGACTGCATATCGGCTGGGCCGCGAAGGCGCAGGCAATCTTCGTCCTCATCAGCGCCGTCGTCTTCATGTGGATCATGGAGAATATCATGCGCTCCAGCACAGAGGACCAGCGGCGCATCCTCAAGTACCCTGCCCTGGGGATCATTGCCTTGGGCGTTGCCTTCGTGCTCATGTCCGTCCACCGTCTCAGCACGATGACGGCAAGCAGAGAAGTGCTTGAGCTCTTTTCCCTGATCTCTCTGGCAGGCATCGTTTTCATCATCTTCTTCTCCATCAGGTTCAGGCTCTTCGAGATGGATATCTTCGTATCCCGGTATGTCGTTTATCACTCAGCCACCTTTCTGATCATCGGTGCGTATCTCCTCGGGATGGGGCTCGTCATCATCGGGATACAGCGGCTCGGGATCAGGCTTCCCTTCGTCATCATGGGATTCTTCGTATTTCTCGTCCTGTTCGCCCTTGCCTTCCTGCTTATCTCGCGGGAGGCCAAGGCGCGCCTGAAATTCTTCATCAATACCCATTTCTTTGCAAACAAATACGATTACCGCAAGGAATGGGGTGAGCTGAGCGGCAACCTCTCCATCGCGTTCAATGAGAAACAGATCATCCATGTAACCTCACAGGTCATCCTCGACAGCATGTATATCAGCGAGCTTGCCGTGTGGCTTAAAGATGATAGAGGATTCACCTGCAGTTACGCGTTTCCCGCACAATTCAAAAATCCGCATATACCCAAGGATGCCGCTCTGATAGAGTATCTGGAGAAGCACCCCTACTTCCTCAGAAAAACTCCGCCCGTCCCCGACAATCATCTCTGGGAGAGAATCGTCAAAGAGTGCGACGACTTCTTGAGCGAGCACAAGATAGAGCTCGCCATCCCCATGACGACCGAGAACAAGCTCATCGGGTTTATCGCCATCGGGAAGGAAAATCCAGGGACGCCGTACGGTCACGACGACATCGATCTCCTTACGGCAATTGCCTCTCAATCGAGTGCGGCATTGATGAGCGCACGTTTTGCCCAGGAGCTCGCAGCACACAAGGAACTGGACGCCTTCAACCGCATGTCGTCCTATGTCCTCCATGACCTGAAGAATGCTGCCGGCAACCTGTCCCTGGTTCTGCAGAATGCACCGGCGCATATGGACAATGAGGAGTTCCGGGCCGACATGCTGGAAACCATCTCGCAGACCCTGGAACGCATCGACAAGGTCATGTTCAGGCTCGGCGCGGTTCGCACACAGGGGGAGATCACAAAAGAGCAGATCCACCTCGAAGAACTCATCGATCTCCTGCTCACCAAGCTCTCTCCGCGTCTTCGGGATATCTCGGTCTCCAAGTCGGTCGACCCATCTCTCGTAATCGAAACAGACCGTGAAATGCTGGAGAGAGTGCTGGAAAACATCGTCATAAATGCCACTGAATCCGTTCCCCTTGGCGGGAACGTTGCGATCCGTGCCGGGAGGAATGGTCAGAGGGCATATATATCGATCAGGGACAACGGGGCGGGCATGACAGAGGAGTTCATCCGGGACAGGCTGTTCAAGCCCTTCCAGACCACCAAGAAAAGCGGGACAGGGCTTGGGCTCTGGCAGGTGAAAAATATCATGGATCAGCTGGGAGGGTCGATTGATGTCGAGAGCTCCCTCATCCAGGGAACATGCTTCACCGTTCACCTGCCCTCATCCTCTGATGCCTGATCATACGTTGTAGAGTTATCTTAAAAACATCCGAGACAAGGGGAGCACGAAATGAGCAAAAAGCAGATATTAATTGTCGAAGACGAATCGAGCATGGCAAAGCAGCTCAAGTGGGGGCTTGCAGACACCTATGATTTGTCCGTGGCGACGAACGCCCCCGAGGCCCTCGATCTTATCCGGAAGAGCCCGCCAACCGCCGTCCTGCTGGATCTGGGCCTGCCCCCGGATCAGGACGGCGCGACAGAGGGAATCAACCTCATCAAGCAGATTGTCCGTATGCCCCATAACATCAAGATCATCGTCATTACGGGGAACACTCACAAGGATGTAGCGGCACAGACAATACGTCTCGGTGCGTACGACTACCACCAGAAGCCCGTGAATATCGAGGAGCTCAAGATCGTTCTGAAGCGGGCCTCCTATCTCTCAGAGCTCGAGCAGCATGTCTCCGAGCTCCGCACGGCCATGAGCGAAAAAATTCATTTCGATGGAATGATCGCGATTTCAAAACCCATGATGGAGCTTTTCGATAAGGCAAAACGGGTTGCCCGCACCGATTACCCTATCCTTATCCAAGGCCAGAGCGGTACGGGAAAAGAGCGGCTCGCCCGCGCCATTCATCAGCTGAGCGAGAGGGCCGATCGCCCCTTTATCATTGTCGACTGTGGAGCGATTCCGGAAAATCTCCTCGAGAGCGAGCTCTTCGGGCACGAGAAGGGCTCCTTCACCGGTGCGCATGCACGTCAGATCGGCAAGCTCGAGCGGGCCCAGGGCGGAACCCTCGTCCTTGATGAGATAGGAGAGCTTCCCCTCCAGCTCCAGGTGAAGCTCCTGAGGTTTCTCCAGGAGGGCACGCTCGAGCGCATCGGCGGCAAGGAGCTTATCCATGTCGATGCACGGGTTATTGCCATCACGAATGTAAACCTGGATCAGGCTGTCGCGGACAACCTTTTCCGGGAAGATCTCTACTATCGGCTCAATGTCGTCCCGCTCCTGGTCCCGTCCCTCAAAGAGCGGCCGGATGATATCCCGGTTCTTGCAAAGTACTTTCTCGAGACGTATTCAAAAGAGATCGGACCGAGATTCAAGGGCTTCAGCGCTGCAGCCATGGATGCCATCACAGGCTACGACTGGCCCGGAAACGTGCGCGAGATGCAAAACAGGATACGGCGCGGCGTCGTCATGGCCGAAGGCAGATATATCGAGCCAAAGGACATCGACCTCAAAGGGGAGGATCAGGAAGCAAAGACCCTCAGGGAAATGAGAGACAAGGCGGAAGCAATGGCAATCAATGCGGCTCTTGCACGCCACAATTACAATATCACGCGGGCAGCACACGATCTGGATATCAGCAGGCCGACGCTGCACGATCTCATCAAGAAACACGATATCCAGGTTCAAAAGTAATTTATTATCGAGCCGGGACCGGGAGGCAGGGGCTCTTTCTCAAGAGACGCAAGAAAGGGCTGTTTTCCCGGGTGTCTTGAGCCTTCAGTAACGGACGCCCGCTTTCGGACGAGCACTCGGGATAAGCCCCAGCAGATCTTCCTTCAAGGATTTTATCTGCCGGTGCTTCTCCTGGTACGTCTTTTCGAATTGATCAAACCTTCTCGTGAGCTCTTCGATTTCCAGCTCCAGGGCCTTGACCCTTTCAGTCAGCGAAACCAGGCCCGATTTTGCATCGACATCGGATGAGATGTCTTCCATGAGGCTCAGAAGCTCGCTCACTTTTTTCGAGGTTTCAGGATCCATACACCTCTCGTTTCGCCTTCAGGCGGATTTGGGCGAGGGAAGAGTAAACCCGATCGAGGGCATTCTTCAACTCCACGATCTCCTGCTCGAGGGGCTCCCTTTTCTGGTATTCTTCTTCCAGCCTGGATTCCAGTTCAAGGACCCGCGTGTTGCTGATGGACAGGTCTCTCTCGAGAATGGAAATCTTGACATCCATCTTTGCCTTTTCATGGATCTCTTTGCTGATGTTTTCCAGGCGTCCTTCCAGCTCTTTGCGCCTGCGCGCCTCCTGCTCGAACGACCCGGCTTTTTCTTCAAGCATGTTCACCATATTCTGGATATAGAGATCGGCATCTTCAAGCTGCTCGTTCAGGAAGGTGATTTCCCTCTCGAGCACGGAGTTATCGAGCGTGCTCTTCTCAAGCTCGGATATGGCTTCCTTCAACCTGATATTTTCGCGCTCCATATGCTCTGCGACAGACATGGTCTTGTCGAGCTCCTGCTGGATCGCCTTCCGGTCGAAGATCATCTGGGTGAAATCAGAGCTCAGATCCTTGATGGTTTCCACGGCCTTGGCTACATTGCCGTTCTCGGGAACGACCAGCCGAGGAGCCGGCGATGTCTCGACCGGGACCGCACGCTCAAGCTTCTCCTCGACCATCAGCTGGCTGACGGGCTGCTCTTCCGGAACGGGCTTAGCCTCCCGGGCCTGCGCATTCTCCTCTTCATGGACTTTCATCAGGACAGGATCGACATTCCATGGCCTGTTCGGCCTCTTCTTCTGGATTTTCGGCATTTTCTCAGCCACGCTTCTGTCAAAACCATCTTTCATACGCTTTCTCCTCAGGTCATTCTAGCCGAACTGCAACGGTCATTGTGCACCTTGTATGACAACAGGATAATCATAAATCTCCTCAAAAGGCAATCGGCAGGTTGGGAAAGATTTCCTTGATGAACGAGTTTATATCCGATGATCCGCGGTTATTGGGTGCATACTGATGAATGGGCATGCCCATGCTCGCTGCCTCCGCAATCTTCGTA
>Ga0116185_1000830_pt1 | contig 33552 bp, 31 predicted proteins | sample AD_JPNNA7_MetaG_FD_89754 | JGI IMG/M metagenome (GOLD analysis project Ga0116185, IMG submission 89754) | Active sludge microbial communities of municipal wastewater-treating anaerobic digesters from Japan - AD_JPNNA7_MetaG | ecosystem: Engineered > Bioreactor > Anaerobic > Digestate | place...
AACTATTAATACAAAGTGAAGAAAGTTTTCGGGGAATTTTTAATGGTGTTCAGGAGGCAATTTTTTTGGAGGATGAGAAAGGGATCATTATTGATTTGAATGATAGTGCCGCTGAAATGTTTGGATATGAAAAAAAATTCTTTGTTGGTAAGAACTGGGAATTCTTAAGTGCACCTGGATTAAATGATAATTTAAAAATTACTCAGGCTGTTGCCCAGGCTTTTTCCGGCACTCCGCAGCATTTGGAATTTTGGGGTATAAGAAAAAATCAGGAAATCTTTATTAATGATGTAAATGTATATCCGGGAAAATATTTTGATAAAAAAATTGTTATTGTGCTGGTTCAGGATATAAGTGATAGAAAAAAATCAGAGAAGGAATTAAAGGAAAGAGAAAGAGCCTACTCCGCATTAATTAGTAATTTGCCGGGATTTGTTTACAGATGTGCAAATGATGCGGACTGGACTATTTATTTTATCAGCAATGGATGTCATTCGATAACTGGATATTACCCGGAGGAATTTCAGTTAAATAAAAAAATCAGTTTTAACGATATAATTCATCCTGATTATAGAGATGGAATACACGAAATGTGGAAACGGGTGATTGCTGAAAAAGGATTTTTTGAGAGTGAATATCCTATCATAACAAAAGATGGTAATACTAGATGGATATGGGAAAGAGGACAAGCTGTTTTTTCAGATGATAGTAAATTACTTTATCTGGAAGGTTTTATAACTGATATCACTGATAGAAAAGAAGCAGTTGAACAAATAGAAAAATCTGAGAAAAAACTGCGTTCAATTCTCCGGGCTATGCCTGATATCTTTTTTGTTTTAGATTATGAAGGAAGATATGTAGAGATCGCTCAGGCAAATGAAGAATTATTGATTCGCACTCCAGGTGAATTAACAGGCAAAACCTTACACGAAGTATTTCCAAAAGAAATGGCTGATAAATTTTTAAGTCTTGTTAGAACAGCTCTTGCAACTGGTAAGCCTACTAATTGGGATTATGAACTTAAAATAGATGGTAAACAATTCTGGTTTTACTCAACTACTGTTCCTTTTGAAAAAGATAATACCATGACTATTGTCAGAGATATAACCGATAGAAAAGAATCTGAAGAGAAGTTGAGAGTTAATGAACAAAGGATGTCAATTATTTCATCATTAACTACAGATTATCTTTTTGCAACCAGCATTGACGAAAGTGGAAATTCAAAACTTGATTGGATTGGTGGTGCATTTGAAAAACTTACAGGCTATACTATAGAAGAATATATTGCACGTGGTGGATGGAGAAGCACTATTTATCCGGAAGATATTCAGATTGATGATGACGCATATATTAAATTATTAAAGAATGAAGATGTGGTTAGTGAATTAAGGACTTTTCATAAAGACGGACAGATTGTATGGTCCAGAAGTTATGCGCATCCTTTATGGGATAAAGAAAATCAGAGATTAGCCGGTATTGTTGGTGCAGTTAAAGATATAACCGATGAAAGGAAAAATGATTTAATAAAAGATATACAGTATAATATTGCACAGGCTCTTGTCAGTAATAAATCAATACAGGAATTGTTTGAAACTGTAAGGAAAGAGCTTTCAACAATTATTAATGTAAAGAATTTTCTTATTGCTCTTTATGACGAAACTACAGGTATGTTAAGGTCTGGTATAGATGAAGATGAAATGGATGAAATTACTGAATGGAAAGCTGAAGGATCTATGACCGGCTATATTATTAAAATGGGTAAAGCACTTATACTTGGCAAAGCTGAAATTGAAGGATTGATAAAGAAAGGTGTCATACAGCAGGTTGGAACTATATCCGAACAATGGCTTGGCGTTCCGTTGAAAATTCAGAGGAAAAGTATAGGTGCTATTGTAGTTCAAAGTTATGATGATCCTAAAAGATATGATGATACAGCGCTTGAAATTTTAGAAATAGTAGCTATTCAGTTGAGCTTATATATTGAAAGAAAAAGATTTGTAGATCAAACAATAAAACTTTCAAAAGCAATCGAACAAAGTCATTCGAGTGTTATTATTACAGATCATGCCGGTAAGATTGAATATGTTAACTCAAAGTTTTCGGAAGTAACCGGCTATAGTTACAAAGAAGCTATTGGCAACAATCCGCGGATATTAAATTCCGGAATACACGATAAAAGCTTTTATGATTCACTCTGGAAAACAATTCTATCAGGTAAGGATTGGAAGGGAGAATTTCAGAATAAGAAAAAATCAGGTGAACTTTATTGGGAGGAAGCTCTCATTTCACCAATAATAAATGAGGAAAATGAAATAACTCATTTTATTGCTATTAAGGAAGATATCACTGCTAAAAAATTAATGTTTCAGGAAATTACTGAGTCTGAATCGAAATTCAGATCGATTTGGGAAAACTCTTTGGATGGAATGAGACTCCTTGATGAGAATGCAATTATAGCTGATATAAATGAAGCTTATTGCAAACTTGTTCAAAAGGATGCTGGGCAGCTTAGGAGTAAAATATATAATACTGTTTATGAAATAAGAGATTCATCTTCTGAAGCTATACAAAGATTTAAAGAGAGATTCTATAGTAGAACTGTTGATAAGAAAATGGAAGTTGAAACAAGTCTTTGGAATGGTAAAAAAATATGGCTGGAGCTTTCCAATTCATTTATCGAATTCCCAGGTAAAAAAACTCTTCTGCTGAGTATTTTCAGAGATGTGACTGATAAAAAGCAAATGATTAATGATCTTATTGAAGCCAGAGATAAAGCTGAAGAAATGAATAAAGTTAAATCTTTCTTTTTTGCAAATATGAGTCACGAATTAAGAACTCCGCTTGTAGGTATTCTTGGTTTTTCTGAAGTCCTAAAATCCGAATTAGATAGTTTCCCTGATCTAAGCAGAATGGCAGATTTAATTAATTCTTCCGGACAGAGGTTAAACGAAACATTAAACCAAATCTTAACTGTATCAAAACTCGAATCAGGAAAACTGGATGTAAAATTATCAGATATTGATATAATTCCGTTACTTCGCTCTTCATTTGATTTGTTCTCATCATTTGCAGATAAGAAAAAGCTCGACTATAAGTTCTATAGTGATAATCAGAAGATAATTTGCAAAGTTGATTCCATATTACTTAGAAACATTATTAACAATCTGATTAATAATGCAATTAAGTTTACTGAAAAAGGAAGTGTTTTTCTTAATGTAACTACAGTTAACAATAAAGTTTTCATTCAAGTTTCTGATACTGGTATTGGAATTCCGGAAAATCATCAGGCAGTGATCTGGGAAGAATTCAGACAATCAAGCGAAGGTATCAGCAGAAATTTTGAAGGAACAGGTTTGGGTTTAACAATAGCAAAAAGATACACTGAGTTGATGAATGGCAAAATTTCTTTAACCAGTAAAGTTGGTAAAGGCAGCACGTTTACAATTGAATTTCCGATAATTGATAAAGGCATCGAAACAGATCAGGTAGTTGATTATAAAACTGTTGAAGTTAAAGAAGACAATGAAGCAGATACTTCAGATTATAATATATTATTTGTTGAAGATGATGATCAGGCAATTGATTTGGTTACGATTATCTTAAAAAGATTGTATTCTTTGGATGTTATAAAAGACTCCGAAAAAGCTTTGGAGAAAGTAAAAGCTAAGAAATATAACGCAATCTTAATGGATATTAATTTAAGTAAAGGAATGGATGGAGTTCAGCTTACAAAATTAATAAGAGAATTACCTGACTATAAAAATACACCGATAATTGCAGTAACTGCATACGCTATGGAATCGGAAAAGAAAGAATTCTTGTCAAAAGGTTTTTCCCACTATTTAGCAAAGCCTTTCAGAAAAAAAGAATTGCTCGATTTACTTAGTGATATTTTTAAAAAAACCTAATTTTTATTTTCTAGGCATAGAACATAATTCCTATTGATTTCAAAGGGCCTTTTGCGAAAATTTTTAACAGACTTTCCCGTATATTTCACATAAAGATTTTCAAACTATTTTAAATCCAGATAAAAGCCTGATGAAAGAGCCAGAAGTTACATTTGAACTTGCAGAAGAGCACGGTTTAATTAAAGAAGAATGGGAAAAGATTTTAAAGATTCTTGGTCGAACGCCAACCTTTACCGAACTCGGAATTTTTTCTGTGATGTGGAGTGAACATTGCAGTTATAAAAATTCCATCGCTCAATTAAAAACTTTGCCACGCAGCGGCGGAAGATTACTTGTTGAAGCAGGTGAAGAGAATGCCGGACTTATTGATATCGGCGATGATCTTGCGGTTGCGTTTAAAATTGAAAGTCATAATCATCCATCAGCAGTTGAGCCGTATCAAGGTGCTGCTACCGGTGTTGGCGGAATTATGCGCGATATTTTTACAATGGGTGCCCGCCCGATTGCTTCATTAAATTCACTTCGTTTTGGTTCTTTAAAAGATGCACGGACAAGGTTTTTGTTTGATGGTGTTGTTCGCGGCATCGGTGATTACGGAAATAGTTTTGGCGTTCCAACAGTTGCCGGTGACGTTTATTTTGATGAATCATATCAGGGTAATCCGCTTGTTAATGCAATGGCAGTTGGAATTGTAAACAAAAAACATGTTGCCTCTGCAGTTGCAAAAGGAGTTAGTAATCCAGTAATGATTGTCGGATCATCAACCGGCAGAGATGGAATACACGGTGCAACTTTTGCATCTGAAGAAATTTCTGAAAAGTCTGAGGCTAAACGACCTTCTGTTCAGGTGGGAGATCCGTTTACAGAGAAACTTCTGCTTGAAGCTACTTTGGAAATTATTAAAAATGATTGGCTGATCGGAATTCAGGATATGGGTGCAGCGGGAATTTCTTGCTCAACAAGTGAAATGAGTGCAAAAGGAAATTCCGGAATGAAAATTAATCTTGATAAAGTTCCTTTACGCGAAAGCGGAATGACTGCTTATGAAATAATGCTTAGTGAAAGCCAGGAAAGAATGTTGTGTTGTGTTAAAAAAGGTTATGAAGATCGTGTTAAAGGAGTTTTTGAAAAATGGGATTTACACTGCGAAATAATCGGTGTAGTTACTGATGATGGCTTGCTTCACATCGATTATGAAGGTGAACGAAAAGCAACAATGCCTGCTTTTGAATTAGTGCTTGGCGGCGGTGCTCCGGTTTATATCCGTGAACAAAAAGAACCCGAGTATTTAAAAGAAACCAGAAAATTTGATCAGAATACTTTACCCGAGCCAAAAGATCTTAAAGAGACATTTTTAAAAGTTTTTTCATCACCAAATATTGTTTCGAAGCAATGGGTTTATCAGCAATATGATTCGATGGTGAGAACAAATACAATTGTTGGTCCCGGTTGCGATGCAGCAGTTATTTTAATCAAAGGAACAAACAAAGCACTTGCGATGAAAACTGATTGCAATTCGCGATATGTTTATTTAAATCCAAAAGAGGGAACTAGGATTGCTGTTGCGGAATCAGCAAGAAATGTAGTTTGCTCAGGCGGCATTCCGCTTGGTGTAACAAATTGTTTGAACTTTGGTAATCCATACAAACCCGAAGTTTACTGGCAGTTTGCGCAAGCAATTGCTGGAATGGGAGAAGCATGCAGAAAATTTGATACTCCTGTTACCGGAGGCAATGTTAGTTTTTACAATGAATCACCGGAAGCTGCTGTTTATCCGACACCTACAATCGGAATGGTTGGATTAGTTGAAGATCTTAAACATATAACTACATCTTACTTTAAAGATGAAGGCGATGTAATTTATTTACTTGGCGAAGATAAAGAAGAACTTGGCGGAAGTGAATATTTAAAAGTTATTTATAATAAAGCTGCCGGTGATTCACCGACAATCAATCTTGATGAAGAAAAGAAATTGCAGGATGCGTTGCTGAATCTTATCAGAAAAGGATTTATAAAATCAGCACACGATATTTCAGAAGGCGGGATTATTTCTGCATTAGCTGAATGTTGTATCATCAATCAGGAAAAACAGCTTGGCTGTGAAGTTGAAATACCAATTAAATCAAGAAAAGATTTTTCACTTTTTTCAGAATCGCAATCAAGAATAATTGTTTCTGTTTCAAAGGACAAAGTAACAGAGTTTGAGAATGAACTTCAAATTGCAAAGCTGAAATTTCAGAAACTGGGTTTTGTTAATGGTTCTTTATTAAAAGTAAAAAATATTTTTGATATTACAATCAAAGAAATTTCCGATATTTATTACAATACAATTCCGGCTATAATGTCTGGTGATGAATAAGTTAAAAGAAAAATACAAAAGCTCAATTTTTTTCAAATACTTCCGAAAGCTTAGATATCTGTATCATCGCCGTCCTCACTGGCAAAAGACATATAAATTCATTAAACATTATTTCGGCGGCTTGTATGATAGAATAGATCGTCATAATGTTTTTTTACTTTCGGGCGGACTGGCATTTTCTCTTTTCACATGTATTATTCCTTTAGTATTGATAATGTTCTGGGTGCTTGGAAATTTTTTAAGTTCAGAAGAAATGGAATTACAAATTATAACTTTGATAAACACTGTGATACCTTATGGTGAATATGCAGAATTTGTTAAAGATATTATTTTTACAAGAGTGGAAGAAGTAATTGAATTAAAAAATATTGCCGGTATTGTTGGTTTCAGCGGATTATTTTTTGCAGCAAGCGGATTTTTCAGCAGTATGCGCACTGTATTAAACAAGATTAATGGTACCGAAATAGATATCAACTATTTTCTTGGTAAACTCAGAGATTTTTTAGTTATACTTGTTGCAATATTATTATTCTTCGCTTCAATACTTGCTCTGCCGTTATTAGAACTATTTAAATCAATTGCCAAATCATCAGATTATTTACAGATATTTAACCTCGCTATCTTCCAACAGCTTTTTACAATTCTGGTTTCGATATTTATAATGTTTTTACTGATGTATTTGTTTTATAGCTTTATTCCAACTACTAAAATCAAACATCGTTCAGCTATGGTTGGAGCATTATGGTCGTCATTATTGTGGGTTGGAATGAAGGTTCTTTTCGGATATTATCTAGCAAACTTTCAAACCTGGGGAAAGATATACGGAACCTATGCTTTATTAATTGTAATTGCTTTCTGGATTTATTATACTGCCGCTGTGTTTATAATCGGAGCAGAGATTGCTAAACTTTTTGATGAAAGATTGAAAGAATCAATTGCACAAAAAAAAGCATCTGCTCAAAACATTCCCCCGATTGAGTAATTATGTTTATGGTTACCAAAGATCAAAAACCAAAAGAAACTTTGCGGGATATTCCTCTTTTCTCAGAATTGAGTATTGAGCAGCTAAGAAAGATTTCTGTATTCAGCAAAGTAAAAAAGTTTTCAAAGAATGAAATTATTTTTAATGAAGATGATACATATCTCGGTTTTTATATTCTGTTAAAAGGTACAGTAAAAGTTTTTAAAGTTTCATCAAGAGGTAAAGAATCAGTTGTCCATATAATTAAACCGCTGAATACATTTGCGGATATTCCATTATTTGAAGGCGGCAACTATCCTGTAAGCGCAGTATCACTTGATGAAACTGTAGCGTTGTTAATTTCAAAAGATAGTTTTCTGGAATTAATTAAAACTGAACCTGAAATATCTTTAAAAATGCTGGCGGGTTTTGCAAAAAGATTAAAATCGCTGATAAACCAGCTTGAAGATGTTTCCTCTAAAGAAGTTCCGGGACGACTTGCAAAATATATACTTGGTGAAATTAAATCAGCAGGTACATATAATTTACCGGAACCATTTGTTAAACTGACAATTCCTAAATCAACTATTGCTGCTTATCTTGGTACTATTACTGAAACACTCTCTCGAGCATTCAAAAAATTACAGAATGAAGAAATAATCAGGGTTAGTGGAAAAACTGTTTTTGTAACTGACTTAGTGAGATTAGAAGAGCTGGCAAAATAAATAATCCTATCTATCTGAAAGACTTTCTAGATAAATAATGAATTTATTTTGCTGTTGTCTTTTTTACGTTCTATTGTCAGAGTTTCATTTAATGAATGAATTATTATTGGAAAAGCAATTGTAGCATCGCAATAACATTGGATAAAATTATCAATATTTTCTTCTTTACCCCAGGAAATTGCTTCTTCAAATGTGCATCCTGATAATCCGCCCCATTGAGGTGAATCGGTTGTAATTTGCACAGCATATTTATGAGGATAATAAGTTTCGTCAACACCATCTCTTTCTGCGAAATTATTTCTTTCAGGAATTTTTCTGTCTTCATACATTAAATCTGCTGTTACAGAAAATAATTGAATAAAATCTTTTGGAACTCCTCCACCCAAATAGATTACTCCGGTTTGTTTTACTCCTTCTGCTAAAGACATAAATTCAATGTAATCTTTTACATTATCTATCAGAAGTTTAAACCCCTTACTATAAGCTATAAGGGAAGCATCGCCGTAAGGACTATCAACAATTGCAGGGCAATAAACCGGAACTTTATTTTTTGCTGCAGCAGTAATGATACTATTTATATTGTGCTTTTGTAACCAACAACCGAATTCATATAAAAACTCTCTGGAAGAATAAGAATAGTCAGCTTGTAATGTAAGAATGAACTCAGCAATCATTTCTGTCATTTGTATATAATCAGATTCTTTTCCTAAAACATTGTAATATCTGTTGTAGCCGCTTTTGAACAATTCGGTATCATCATATTTAGGAGGGCACTGATAATAATAATTTCCCATTGCTTCGATTAAATCTTCCGAAATATTTGCGCCGGTTGAAACGATAATATCAACAAAGTTATTTTCGATTAACCATTTCACCAATTTCCATTGCCCTGTAGTTGAAAGAGAACCAGCATAACCAAGTATAATTGTTAACTCAGGTTCCTCAATCATTTTCTTAATTAATTCATAAGCCATAGCAAGGTTTCTGCCCTGAAATCCTGTATCTCTCATATCCGATAACAAATCGGAAATTGATTTGTTATCAACTTCAATTGGTTTGGTCTTTTTCATTTTAACCGGGGAAATTGATTTGAAGATAACTCTATTATTTGAACGCGTTTAACCATCTTTTTCTGATGAATATACGTAATAGCAATTATTTAAAAACAATATAACCAAAAACGAATTTTATATCAATCATTAGCTTAAATTTCAAAAGCAGAATTATTATCTGAATACAAAAAAGAATTTGTGCTTACTAAAAAATTCACATAAGAATCTTTTTATATTTTACTTTAAGTGAGTAGAATGAAATTGTTCTTTTAGCACATTTGTTTGCTTGCTAGATATAACTTATCAATTCTGACTTAAGTCAAGGAAATCCATTAGCTAACTGTTTAATTTTGATTCGAATTTCAAAAAAAAGGAGTAAAAATGGAAACTAAACAACTTGATATTCGTCCAGTTCCACCAAGAGAAAAACACCCGACAATATTTAAAACTTTTGATGAACTGAATAATGGGGAATCATTTCAATTAATTAATGATCACGACCCGATGCCGTTGTATTATCAGTTTAATGCTGAAAGACCAAATCAGTTTGGCTGGGAATATGTTGAGCGCGGTCCTCAGGTGTGGAAAGTTAATATATCTAAAGTATAAAATTTTAACACAATGATTACTAAGGATACTAAAATATCAAAAATGCTGGCGCAGTATCCGCAAACACTTGAAGTGTTGATAAATTACAGTCCGAACTTTTCAAAACTCAATAACAAGATTTTGAGAAAGACTTTAGCAAGCAGGGTAAATGTTGAGCAGGCAGCAGGAATAGCAGGAGTAAATCTCATCCTGCTGCTAAATGAATTAAATAAGTCGATAAATTCTGATGATGCTGTAACTGTTGACCAGGGAATTGCAGAAGAAGAAATGATAAATACTGATAAACCTGAAATACTTAAAAATGCAAATCCTGAAAAAATTCAGAAGTTTGATGTAAGACCGATAATTGATTCAGGTAAAGACCCGTTCCTGGAAATAATGGCTAAGATAAAATCCCTTGATGCTGATGAAGTTTTACATCTGATAAATTCATTCGAACCAATTCCGCTTTATAGTGTTCTTGAAAAAAAAGGATATGATCACTGGACAGAAAAAGAAGGTAATGTATATAATGTCTTTTTCTTTAAGACTGCTGATGTTGATGAACAACAGAAAGAGGAAATCGAAACTCAGCAAGCTGAAGATGTTGAATATGAAAATATGATTGAACTTGATGTGCGACAGTTAGTTCCGCCTGAACCAATGATGAAGATTCTTGAGAACATTTCAAAAGTTGATGATAAAACTGTTATGATTGTTCATCATCACCGTGAACCAATGATGCTTTATCCCAAATTGGAAGAAAGAGGATATAAAGCAGTTACAAATAAAATTGAAGATAACTATTATAAAGTAGTTATTACAAAAAAAAGGTAACTGTAAATGAGCGAGCCAACCTCAATAGTGTCTGCATATTCTCCTCCGTTCAGAATTGTATCAAAGTATTTTATTGCAGCGATAAGTTCATTTGTTCTTCTTAATCTTTTTTTGTTGCTTAATCATTCTTTTATTGCGGGTCATCATTTTAGCCCTAAAATACTGGCAATAACACACATTGCAACTCTTGGATGGGTAACGATGATTATCTTTGGTGCATTATTTCAGTTAATACCGGTTGTGCTTGAAGTTAAGTTGTTCAGTGAAACACTTGCAGAAATTCAGTTCTGGATTTATATAGTTGGTGCGATAGGACTGGTTTACTGCTTTTGGACATTTACAACTGGAATGTATATGGACATTTCAGCCATTTTGTTAAATCTTGTTATGTATATTTTTTCATTTAATATAATTATGACTTTTACCAGAGTTAAAAACTGGAATATAACGGGATTATATCTTGGCGGCGCTATCTTCTATTTGATTGTTACTGCTATTGCCGGACTCTTACTTGCAATAAATCTCGGCACGCCGTATATCAAAATTGATCATCTTCAGTATTTAAGCCTTCACGCTCACGTTGCTATTATCGGCTGGGTTTCTATGGTTATAATGGGTGTTACTTACAAGCTGATTCCGATGTTTACTCTTTCACATGGATTTAAATTAACTTTTGCAAAGTGGGCTTTCTGGTTGATCAATATCGGACTTCTTGGAATCAATACTATTTTTCATTATAAGGATACTACATTTTTATATTACGTTTTTATACCAATGATTGCACTTGGTATTTTATTTTTTCTTATTCAGGTTTATATGATTTTTCAAAAAAGAATGAGAAGAAAATTAGATATAGGATTAAAGTTTTCTTCTTATGCATATCTTATGTTAGCATTAACAACTATCCTTGGATCTTTTATAGCATTTGTTGATTATGAAAACATTACCAATCTTACAATTATTTATGGTTATATGATAATCTTTGGATACTTGTCAATGCTGATTGTAGGACAAATGTATAAAGTAGTTCCGTTTCTTGTGTGGTATCATAAATACAGCAGCAAAGTAGGTCTGGAAAAAGTTCCGCTATTAAAAGAAATGTTTAACGAAAAAATTGCATTATATGGTTTTTACTTTATGATGACAGCATTATTTGGTTCGCTTTTTTCACTTACATTCAGAAATGAAATCGGATTGGTTATTTCTTTTTCATTAATGTTTTTAAGTTCACTGATCTTTTCATTTAACATGGTTACAATATTCAAAAGGTAAAACTATGAAAAGTAAAGAAGAAATTTTAAAAGTACTTAAAAATGTCATCGATCCGGAAGTTGGAATAAACATTGTTGATCTTGGTTTGGTTTATGAGATTGAATCAACTGAAGATTATAATAAGATAACAATGACTTTGACAACTCCCGGCTGCCCGATGCATAGCAGTATAACAAACTGGGTAGAAACTGCTGTTAGGCAGATAGATCCTGAAAAGAATGTTATAGTAAATTTAGTTTGGCAGCCGCCATGGACTCCCGATAAAATGAGTCCTGAGGCAAAACAAGAATTATTTGAAAGGAATTAAATAGTGTTCACAACAGTCAGATATTTTGTTAAAACAAGTTTGGCTTTTCTTGTGATTGGCATATTGGCAGGATTACATATGTCAATCTCAAAGTACGTTTCAGAAATCGGATATACACAGGAATTTGTTTCAGCACATACTCACATTATTCTTGTCGGATCAGTAATGATGATGATTATGGGCGTTGCGCTGTGGTTTTTTCCGAGAGCTGAAAAAAGTGATAAAAAATATAATCCCGATTTAATCTGGGTTACTTATTGGATGATCACAATTGCAACGGCTCTTAGATTTGTAATGCAAATTATTGCATCTTACTTTTATATCTCATGGGTAAATATTGCGGTAGCAGTATTTTCATCCTTCCAGGTTTTAGCAATGATATTATTCTTCTATTCAATGTGGGGAAGAATAAGAGCTGTTGGAAGCCAGCATCGTGAAGCGAAAGGAGAAAGATTTTAATGTCAATGTTAATTAATGATGATTGTATTAACTGTGCTGCGTGTGCCGCTGAATGTCCGGAATCGGCAATATTTATTGCACAGGGTAACGGACAATTTTATAATTATGGATTTCAACCGTTATCAACAGAACATTACTTTATTTTACCGGAGATTTGTAATGAGTGTGCAGATTTAGATGAAGTAAAATGTATCTCTGTTTGTCCAATGGATGCAATTGAAATAAATAATAATCTTATTTGAACTTTGATTTGAAATGACAGGTTTATTGGAAGAAAATATTGATAAGATTTTAGATGGTTTTATGGCAATCGAATATAAAGATCATAATGATATCTTTGCCAGAGAGCACTATAAAGAAATATTTACAAAAATATTTCCTTTACATGATGATGGATTGAAAAATAAAACATTATTATCTGAATCAAGCGCTGTTACTTCCGAACAACTGAAAAAGAATATTGTTGTAATAGGTGCTGGTTATGGCGGGCTTACTGCAGCACTAAGACTGGAAAAATTATTCAGAAAGTCTTTTGATTATAAAATTCATCTTATAGATAAAAACCCCTATCATACCCTGAAAACAAGACTGCACGAAGCTGCTGTTCGTAATACTGAAGTTACAATTCCTTTGGACAGAATATTAAAAAATAAGGATATAACATTTTATCTCGGTGAAGTTAATTTTATAGATGTGGAGAACAGAATTGTTCACATTTCAGATGATATTGAAGAGAAAAGGCTGTTATTTGACTTTTTGGTAATTGCTATCGGCAGTAAAATTAATTTTTACAACATAGCAGGTATGAAAGAAAATTCATTTCCTCTTCAGACTATTCTGGATGCGGATTTGATTTATGAACACATTTCCAAAATTTGTGCATCAACAGCTTCAGAAAGTAATGAAGACAGAAGAAAACAGAATTTAAGATTTGTAATTGGTGGCGGAGGTTTATCAGGAGTTGAGTTTGCGGGTGAATTGGCTGATCATGCGGCTAAATGTATTACTAACTATGGACTTAATAAAAATGAGATTGAAATAATAATAATTGAAGCTGCTGAGCGTTTGGTTCCTTTTATGGATAAAGAATTTTCTGAACGGGTAGAAAAAAAACTGATTGAAAAAGGTATAAAAATTCTAAAGGGATCAAAAATTATTGAGCGCACAAATGATCAAATAATATTATCAGATGGAACTGTTATTCAATCTGGAAATTTTATCTGGACTGGCGGGATACGAATATCGGACTTATTAAAAAACAGCGGGTTGCAAACAGGTCCGGCCGGTAAAGTAATGGTCAACAAGTTTTTGCAATCGGAAGATGATAAACAGATTTATGCAATTGGTGATAGTGCGAATGCGATAAATCCGGTTACTAATAAACCGGTTCCTGCTGCTGCACAATTTGCTCTGCAGCAAGGCAGATTGGTTGCAAAGAATATTTTTTCAGAGGTAACGAAAAAAAATATGGAACAATATCAACCCAAAGTAATGGGTGAAGTTGTAAGTTTGGGCAGACATCTGGCTGTTGGCTGGCTGGCATTGCCTTTTATAAAGAAAGTTACCTTTGTGGGTTTTTTGGCAAATCTTCTTAAGGCTGCGATTAAAGAAAAACATGTTTTACTTTTGAGGAAAGAAAGTCGTAATTGGATAAGATACTAAGTGATAAAAAAATAAACTCTGAATAGATTTATAATTTTGATCGCAGCTTTGCTTATTAATTTATGCAAGCATAGTAGCTTAAATTAAGAAAACATAAAATCATTTATAAAAATAAATAATGAGATAAAATGGATACAATACAGGAAAAGATATTACCTAAACTATTGCTTTTGGATAAGAAAGATCAGCATAAAGTATTAAGGGTTACTGGTGAAGCGGGAATGAGTATGCCTGAACATATCAGCACGAAGGAAGCAGTTGTAATTATTCAGGAAGGTGAAGCAACTTTTGAAATTGATCATAAGAATTACAACTTAAAAAAAGATGATGTGTTTATAATTCCTGCTGGTGCAAAGCATAAGCTGGATATTCAAAGCAATTTTCAAGCTGTTGTTATTATGGATATTGATTCACAAATTGAATTTATTAATTAAAAAGGAAGCATAATGAATAATTACTTATCAAAATCTATCGGTAGTATTGTTGCGGATGATTTTCGAACTGCAACTATTTTTAATAAATATAAAATTGATTTCTGTTGTAATGGACATAAAAACTTTGGTGAAGTTTGTGAAGCTAAAAAAATTGATATTGATGCGCTTACAAATGAACTGGACTCTGTGATAAATTCAACCCAGAAAGCAAATGTTGATTTTCAATCCTGGCCATTGGATTTACTTGCAGATTATATCGAAAAGAAACATCATCGTTATATTGAACAGCGATCACCGGAAATAAAAGCATATCTTGATAAACTTTGCAAGGTTCACGGAAATAATCATCCTGAACTTTTTAAGATTAACGAATTGTTTAGTGAAGGTGCTGGTGAACTAGCACAACATATGAAAAAGGAAGAATTAATGTTGTTTCCTAAGATTAAAGGGCTTGTAAAGTTAGTTGAAAAAAATGACTCGGAAGCAAATAAAAAACCAGGTTCTGTTTCTACAATAGTGCAGGCAATGATTGCTGAACATGAAAATGAAGGTGTACGTTTTAAGCAAATAGCTCAATTAACAGATAATTATTCTGTACCTGCTGATGGCTGCAGTACATACAATGTAACTTTTTCTTTATTAAAAGAATTTGAAGAAGATCTGTATATGCACATTCATTTGGAAAACAATATTCTTTTCCCGGGCACAATTGAACTTGAAAAGAAAGTTAATCAAGCTGTTTGATTAATGGAATTGAATTACTGAGTTAGATTAGTATAATTTCAGTAAAAATATTATACATAAAAAAGAGATGAGAATTAATTGGTATAAAACATCGCCTGAAGGCTATAAAGCTATGCTTGAACTGGAAAAAGTTGTTCATAAAAGCAGTCTTGATCCGAAGTTATTGGAGCTTATAAAAACCAGGGCATCGCAAATAAATGGTTGTGCACATTGTCTGGAAATGCACACCAAAGATGCAATCGCAATTGGTGAAAGCGAACAAAGATTATTTGTGGTTGCTGCGTGGAGAGAAGCGCCATCATTTTATTCTGAAAAGGAAAGGGTTGCTTTAGCGTGGTGTGAATCTCTGACTAATATTTCATCAAAAGGTGCCCCGGAAAATCTTTATAAAGAACTGCAAAAACATTTTACTGATAAAGAAATTGTAGAATTAACTCTTGCAATTATTGCAATTAATGGCTGGAACAGATTAGCAGTCTCTTTCCATTCTGAAGTAGGGAATTATGTTTCGAATCGAAGTAAGACTAAGTGACTTTTACAACTTGCTGCATCGTTAAGCGTTCGTTTTGTGACTCAACTCAATAAAGATTTAACACTTTAGAATTAGTTTACATTACAATAATTAATCAATCACAGGGAATAAAAAATGGCTGCACACAAAAGACCATCGTTAAAAGAAAGGGCTTTGACAGGTCCTTTATTATTTTTCTCACTTGATAAAGAAATCAAGAAACTAAAAGCTGAGTCAAAGTTAGAAAAAGGTGACCGCAATGCAATCACTCTTCAGAAGAGTTCAGAAATGAGGGTTGTATTAATATCAATGCGTAAAGGTGCTTCATTGAATAAACATAAAGTTGAAGGACCAATAACATTGTTTGTATTATCCGGAAAGATACAGTTTATTGCCGGCGAGAGCAGCATAAATTTAAGTAAAAACGGTTATATCGTTCTTGAAGAAACGATTAAGCATGATGTAGTTGCAAAAGAAGATGCACTATTTTTGCTGACTATAATTCAGCCGAAATAATAGATTATAAATAGTAATTAGCTTTTTTGAATGACCAAAGATTGAGTTTTTTTTTGTTTCGACAAAGAGTGTAATAATAATTATCAATCTTTGATATAAAATTATTCATTCAAAAAATTAGAAAGTAAAATTGTGATAATATTTTATCACATATAATATTTGTTTGAAAGGAGATTAAAGATGAGATTAGATTGGGCAAAGGTTTCGCCGGATGCATTAAAAGCTATGATGGCAGTACAAGGATTTACTGATAAAAGCTCTCTTGATCATAAATTAATAGAACTGATAAAGATCAGATCTTCACAAATAAACGGATGTGCTTATTGTCTGGATATGCATACAAAAGATGCAATCGCAATAGGTGAAAGTGAACAAAGATTACATGTTGTTGCCGCTTGGAGAGAAGCTCCCTTTTACTCAGAACAGGAAAGAGTTGCTTTAGGTTGGTGTGAATCACTAACAGAGATTTCTTCAAAGGGTGCACCTGAAAATCTTTTTAAGGAATTACAGAAACATTTTACTGATGAACAGATCGTCGAATTAACCCTTGCTATTATTGTAATCAATGGCTGGAATCGTTTGGCAGTAGGTTTTGAATCTGAAGTCGGAGGTTATGTTTCTAACCGTAAACCCGGTAAATAAAAAACTTAAAATAATATTTTAAACAGTTTAATTATCAGGGAGAAAAAATGGCAGATTATAAATTAAAAATATTAAAGATAACCAAACTAACACACGATGTAAGATCATATCGTTTTGAAAAACCGGCAGGATTTAAATTTATTCCCGGACAAGCTGCTGATGTTTCTATCAATAAGCCGGGGTATGTTGATCAGAAAAGATCTTTTACATTTACAGCATTAAATGATTGGGATTATCTTGAGTTTACAATTAAGAGTTATACTGATCACGATGGTGTAACAAAAGAAATTGGAAAATTAACTGAGGGCGATGAATTGATAGTAAGCGATCCTTGGGGCGCAATAAGTTATAAAGGTGAAGGAGTATTTCTTGCCGGCGGTGCAGGAGTAACTCCGTTTATTGCAATATTAAGAGATCTTAAAAACAAAGGGATGATAGGAAATAATAAACTTATCTTTGCGAATAAAACCGAATCAGATATAATTCATAAAGATGAGTTCGAACAGCTTCTAGGAAAAAACTTTATAAATATTCTTTCAGATGATAAGAGCGGAAAATATGCTTCAGGCTTTATTACAGAACAATTTTTAAAATCTAATATTGATGATTTTAATAAGATGTTTTATCTCTGCGGACCGCCGCCAATGATGAATGCAGTTGAAAAAATATTAGCTAATCTTAAAGTTGATAAAAGTAGAATAGTAATAGAAGCTTTATAGACTGATCAGAATTTCAATTATTATTTGGAGTTCTAAATGATACAAATAAAAAGAGCTTATGAAAAGCCAGCCAAAGCTGATGGTTACAGAATTTTAATTGACAGGCTTTGGCCAAGAGGTGTTGCAAAATCAGAAGCAAAGCTTGATCTCTGGCTTAAAGAAATTGCGCCAAGCACTGAACTGCGAAAATGGTTTCATCAGAATCCCGATGAATGGGATACTTTCAGAAAAAAATTTCTTGATGAAATAAAAAGTAAAAAGGAATTACTTACTCAGATAAAAAATCTTGAAAAAGAAAAAGGTACTGTAACTCTGGTTTATTCTTATAAAGACACTGAAAGAAATAATGCAGTTATATTGCAGAAGGTTCTTTCTTCGGGTAAGTTTAAATAATTTTGAGATGGAATAGAGACATTAACATAACATTAACGCCCCCACTATCTATTCCGCCTCAAAATAAATCTGCAATATCTCAGAGCAGACTATTTACTATACTTTTTAGCTTTCAATACTGTTGGATAATATAATGCATCCTCACTTGATTTTAATCCATACACAAAATGTATATCATTATTAAGCGCCTGAACTGAACTGGAATTTTTACGAAAAGAAGTTCCTGAATAATCATCATTAATCGTTTTCCATTCTAAGCTTTCATACACCCAAACTTCCTGATGTATATCATTAAGTGAAGTTCCCGTTATACAGGAAATAATAATATTCCCTGAAGCATCTGAAGTAATTGATTTAGGCGAAAATAATCCGTTAACACCATCTACAAGATTTGTTGCACTTGTATTTGAGGTAACCTTGCAGACATTGCCTTCAGTACCTGATATATCATATTTAAAATAAAGAACATTTCCTACTTTTATCAGGTCGAAGTTTTGTGATGCATCTTTTGACCATTCAAAATTATTAATCCACGAACTGCCTTCAAGATGTTTTATGTGCAGTGTTGTACTTGATGATCCATTTATATTAGCTTCATACCAGATATATAATTTGCCATCAAGATTTTTGAGTTTAGTGTTTGTATTAAAACCTGTTGCAACATTACTACCTATTTGTGTCCAATCAGTTACACCATATTTAAAGACTTTTATATCATCATCCTGTTGTATTGTCAGATATAATTCATTGTTTAATACTGCAATGTTCAGATAATTAGGTTTTGAAATTCCCCATAACACAGATGTTGATAAATTTTGAGACCAGGCGCCATTATATTTATAAACATAAAGATCTTCTGAACCCAAAGCTGCCAGATAAATAACATTTGAGGCAACAGTAAAATCAAACTCTTCAATTGAATTATCAGTATTTAATTCAGAAGGTAAAGAGCTGAATGCGTTTTGCCAGTTTGCTCCGTCATTTTTCATAATAACAGGTTTACCGATGCTAGCAAGTGCTGAGTAATTATCAAAGTATCCTAAATAAACTGTTGAGCCATCTGAACACATAATTGTTCCGTCTTTAGCGTTAGTGGCTGATGAATTAATTTCTCCGTAATCAGTTACATTGTATTCTACTGTTCCGCCGCCTGGTTCGGTTATATCATTTCCATTTATTACTGAAGATTCCTTAGTGTATTGACCGGTGGTTTCGTGAACCATTACACCGTTATTATATCTGTAATAATCATAATCATATCTTAATATTAATTTATAGTAATAAGTCTTATTAGGGTTATAATCATAATCATATGTTGTTCCGGCAATTATCGAATCTTTTGTTTCTGGTGAAAATTCCGTTGATAAAATCTGTTCTTTTGAAATAAAATTTATCGACTCTGAACGCCATAATTCAATATGTCTTCTCTGCAGGTTATGTAATACTTTTGGAAGTTTATCACTGATTAAATACTCAAGTTTATAGGAATAATCATTAGGATTTTCTTTGTAATAGTTCAGATATTTTAATTTTGGTGAAGGTGAAAAAATATATCCTGTTGTTACTTCACTCCAATCATTATAACCCCCGTCATTTTTATGTGCTCTTGCTCTGTACTCATAAACCTGACCTTCAATTAGTCCATTATCTAATCCCCATCCGTCATCCTGAATAAAGTGGCTGCTTCCCCAATGAATTTCTTCCCACTCATTTGTGACGGGGTTTCTTCGTTGTATATTGTAGTTTTCTGCGTCTGCTACTTGTTCAATTGCAAGATGGATTCTGGCAACGTAGGTTCCCTTTGATGCTGTAAAGCTTTGAATCGGAGTAAGTGGATTCTCACACGATGTAACGATTGCAAGAGTTAATATCAGCAATAAAAAAGTAAATTTTTTCATAACTATTTCCTTTACTTTTATTGTTCAACTATTTCAACTCTGCGGTTTTTGGCTCTTCCTTCTTCTGAAGAATTGCTTGAGACTGGTACTAAAGAAGCAACACCATAAGCACTTAACTGTGTCTTATCAACATTGTATTTACTTACAAGTTCATTTATTACAGACTTTGCTCTGTTTTCCGCTAGAGTTTTATTATCTTCAAAATTTCCGGTATTGTCAGTATGTCCAACAATAAAATATTTTTTAGAAGGATTCGATTTTATAAACTCGGCTATTATTTGAAAAATATCTGACGATCCTTGTTTTATTTCAGATTTTCCTGTATCAAAAAGAATATCATATATAGCAATGTGTCCATCTGTTGTTATACCTTTTAATATTTCTTCAGCAGTTACAAGTCCGGTTTCTGCTGCTTCAACTTCAATTACATCCTGAGCAATTATATTATATTTTTCGTCCGCAACTATATACACGGCTACATAAATATCTTTGCCGGCTTTATTTCCTTTAACTGCAATAAAGCAGTGTTCCTTTTTCCAGGTTGGAAATTCCAGCCCTTTACCAAATTTGCCGTTATTCAAACCTTTATAAAAATCATCTGCATCATAATATTTGTTTATCCAGGTATGCGGTCGCTCACTGAATCCAAGTTCTTCAGCGGCAATTGCAGTCAGAAGAGTATAACCAGAATTACTAAAGGCTTTCTTGTAATTTTGCAAGATGAATTCCGGATTATAGTCGGTAGATGTGGTGTATTGAATTCGTATAACTTTGCCTTCAAGAATTAGGGGATTATCCCAATCAATATTTCCTTTCGAACCCACAGGTAATTTATAGCTGCCCCATTTTGTTTCTTTATAAAATTCAATGACTGACTTATCAAATCTGCTGATTAAAGGATGATCCTGACTGTTTTCAATGTCGGTAGTTCGTTGAGCAAACAAACTTGTTGAAAATATTGTTGCAGTAAAAATTGAAAGGAACATTATTTTAGTTTTGATATTCATAATATCACCTTTGTATTAATATTTTTGAAAAACACTTTTATATTATCCTCATATTTAATTAATAAAAGATTCAGCAGGCTGAAAAACTTACCAACCTGCTGAAAGAGTTTATTGCAAAATCAAATATTATTGTTACACTCAGTTTGTCGAAGTGTGATATATTTTTGATTATGCTATTTGCGATAAACAAAAACTTTTGCAGAAAATCGAAAGCAGTTTCAGTTTATCAACTACATATTTTATTATTTATAATCTTTATTCATATTCAACAACAAAATCCCACATATATACTACAGAAGGCGGACAATCTATTTTCACTTCATCAATGCCACAATCCCATTGACGATTACCATTTTTATCAATCAGATAATTGATACAAGGCTCTGTTGCTCCAGCGCCAAGTCTCCAATATACTTTTGCTAATTTTCCTTCCTTAATTGTAAATCCATCTACCTTTTCTCCGGCTGATGCTAAATGAAATTTTCCATCTTCTCCTAAGCTGAAATTACCTCCAGGTGCAAAGTAGTTTGGTTTTATCCAGGTAGTATCATTTGGATCACAAGGATCAGAACTGCTTCCCATTGTCTCCAGCAGCTCATAAACGACCGTAGGATCAGAAACTAATTTAACCTGTCTGTACCAAATATTTCTAAAAGTTATTTTAATACTTTTATATGTGCCTGCAGGGAGTTCTTTAGCAGGGAAGGAATAATCTTCAAATAGTTTCAGTGTAGTATTCGTAACATCTGTTAATCTGATCCATTCCAGATTGTCCGTTCCACCGGCTCTTACTTCTCCTTGTGATATCCAAACATCACCAATGGTCATTATCAAACTGGTATTAATTGTTACTGTTGTATCACCCACTAATGGAGGATTAGCTGATATTTTTGCATTAGAATTTAAATTTTTAAGTAGTGATACCATTGGATTAATACATTTAAATTCGAGTACTCCCTTAGTGTCAGAAACGGGATCTGTTACAGTCTCTTTTGTACAACTAACAAAAAGAACAGTTGAAAGAATAATTATAATTAATATTCTCATTATTTTCATTTTAACACCTTATTATTTTGATGGAAATATTTTTTATAATTTTTTGTCATTTGTTAATTAAAATTTTTTGATTGTTGTAAGAACTGCTGTTCTTTATGTCAGTGGTCACATCTTTTATGCCAATCATTAAAAAGTAAGAACATCAAAAATTATTTTCTGACGATAGTCAAGTAATAAAGGAAAAATACTTTTTAAAAAGAATAACTATTTATAAGAATAAAAGATTGCGTATAAGCAGATATGTTTGTTTGTTTAATAAAGAATAAGTGATATACAGGTTATATTTATTTCATAAAATAAGTTTCAATGTTTAATAACTGAGCTGTAAAAGAAGATTTTAGAATGTTTAATGTAAGTTATTTTTTTAATACTATTACTTTAATTTCTTATTGTAATGACTTTTTAATTTAATGTGTATAAAATTCTAATTCATTTGATGCTTCGACAAGAAAAATCCAATTTCAATTATTAAAAATAAATTTTCAATTCCTGTTTGAATAAAAAACTATTTCAATTTTTTTTTCTTAAATGAAATTCTTTGTAACGGTAAAAATGTTCTCTTTTTTTTCTGAATTCAGTAAAAAAGTAAAAATAAAATCGGCAATAATTAAGTATGATAGTGATTAATTTATTATTGTTTTATGATTAATTATTAATCCAATCTTACAATACAGAACACATTTTCTTGCATTTCATTACATAAATGAGCAATTCTGACTTAAGTCAAGGAAAACATTTCTAATGAGGGATATTTTTTAATCATTCTATTTCATAATTGTTTATCAGAAACATTTTTATGTTTTTCCAATAAGAGGGAATGTTAAAAGATATGTCCGAAGCATACACTATAATTCGAGCAATTCACTTGCTGGCTGCTGCGCTCTGGTTTGGGTTAGTAATGGTTATCAATTTTGTTATCCAGCCGGTTTTAATCAGCCTTAAAGGTGAATTAAGAGGGCAGATTGTAAAATCAGTATTTCCAAGAATATTTAAACTTGCTTCAATATTTTCTGCTACAGTTGTTATTACAGGTTTATATATGGTTTATTATTTGACAAATGGCAACTTAGAAGCACTACTGCACGGCAGATGGGGGATATCAATTTTAATTGGCAGTTCACTTGGGATTTTATTAACACTTTTTCATTTTTTTCTGGAAGAAAAATTGTCAAAAAAGATTATGCTTGGTAAACAAGGTGACAATCAGAAATTAGAAGAAGTACATTTAAAGATGAAAATTGTTCCGAGGGTCGGATTAACTATTCTGACAATAATCTTTCTTTTAATGATTAATGCTGCTCACGGAATTATTTAATGTTTAATGAATAAAAAATAATTTTATAAAGGTAAAATCATGGATGATAAAAATTTATATCCGTTAGCAACACAAGAACTGGCTAACAAAAAAGCTGCTTATGCAACTAAGAATCTTGAAGCCTGGCGAAACTTCAGTAAAACAGTTTTTGAAGAAGGTGCTCTTTCAGAAAAAACCAAACAGCTTATTGCAGTTGCAGTTGCACACGTAACGCAATGTCCGTATTGTATCCGGTCACACAGCAGACAAGCAATAAGAAAGGGTGCAACAAAAGAAGAAATTATGGAAGCAATTTGGGTAGCCGCTGAAATGCGATCAGGAGCTGCTTATGCACATGCTAATATTGCAATGGATGAGATGGAAAAAATTCCGGACGCAAAATAATTTTTTGAATTTTGATTCTGTAAAATTCATCTGCGTTGATTTTCAAAATGAATATTGACAGAATTATTAAAGTAAATTAAAAAAAATCTTTTAGTTGTTGTGCCTTTGCACTCGACAATTTCTTGTGAGCATTACTATCCCGATAGAAAAAATGTAAAAATTAAGTCCAATAAATTTGATCAAAAAATTGGCGGGTATTTTTGTTGAAATCCGGAATCGAAAAAATCTGGTATGCTGATATGAGTTATTACGAAGTTAAGATTATTGATATTAAAAATATTGCATTAAATACTTATTGCATTCGAGTAGAAAAACCTGAAGGATATTCTTTTATTCCCGGGCAATTTACAAATCTATTGTTCGATGAAACTAATCCGATTAATAAAAAAGCCTTATTCTGTTTTACAGGTCTGACTAATGCTGATTATCTGGAGTTCATAGTCAAATATAATAACAATGGCAACTTACTTGTAAATCGAATTGTTAATTCAGCAGTTGATGACAAAATAAAAATCGGAAAACCACAGGGCACTTTCAGATATAAAGGAAAAGGAATTTTTATTGTGGCAGGAACTGGCATTACTCCGGTTCTTTCCATATTCAGAAACTTATGGCTTGAAAATAATCTTGCCGGCAACAAATTAATTTATTCAAGTAAAACGATGGATGATGTAATTCAGCATAACGAATTATCTGAAATGTTAAATACGGATTACATAAATCTTTTTACTAAGCAGCGATATAAAGGTTTTTATTTCGGAAGGATTGATGATAACTTTTTAAGAATGCATATAACTGATATTGCTCAGTACTTTTATATTAATGGCTCATCGCACTTTGTGCAGAGTATATGTTCAATATTAAAAGGACTTAATGTGCACGATGAATCTGTAATCATTGAAGAAGAAATATTTAAACAAAATCAATTAACAAAAATCTTACAATAGAAATAACAGATAAATAAATTATGAGTAATAGAACATTAGACTTTGATCAGGGGCATTGGATTTTGGCTAAGATGGGGAAAAGAGTACTGCGTCCAGGCGGTAAAGAACTAACTATGAAATTAATTGAAAACATGAATATTCAATCAACAGATGAGATTGTTGAATTTGCTCCCGGCTTAGGATATACTGCATCAGTTGCATTACAGCGTAATCCAAAATCTTATACTGGTGTGGAACTAAACGAAGAAGCAGCTTCAATTTTAAGTAAGGCAATAATTGGCAAAAATGGTTACGATAGAAGAATAGTTATTGCAAATGCAGCAAACTCTACACTGAGTGGAAATTCTTATGATAAAGTTTATGGTGAAGCAATGCTTACAATTCAGGCTGATCACAGAAAATCTGAAATAATAAAAGAAGCTTACCGTATTCTTAAACCAGGTGCTTTGTACGGCATACACGAGCTTGGCTTAACTCCGGATAATCTTAATGAAGATACAAAAGCAATTATCCAGCGTGAACTTGCTCAGACAATAAAAGTAAATGCACGACCTTTAACAATCAGTGAGTGGACCAAACTTCTGGAAAACGAAGGATTCAAAGTTGTAAAGATAGAAACTAATTCAATGAGTTTACTTGAACTTAAACGTATGATTGATGACGAGGGATTGCTAAGGACTCTGAAAATTACATTTAATATTCTTATACATTCCAAAGAGAGAAAAAGAATATTAGCAATGCGCGAAACATTCAGAAAATATAAAGATAGTATGAATGCTGTTGTGATAATTGCTCAGAAAAATTAAACCAGATTGTATCAGCTTCAACTAATTGAAAAAAGATTTTTACTGATATTATCAGAGAGGGTAGAATAAAAATTAAGGGATTATTTTTTTGTTAAATAATCCCTTTGCAATAATGAAAGGGGAGAAATGAATATAAGTTAAATCTGCTTACTTTAATCTATGGTAATCTGTGTAATTTATCTTTTGCACTAATCCGTGGCTGAACAGGCGGTATAGCTTTAACTTCAGGAAAACCCATCGCCAATAATCCGGCAATTTTTCCATTCTCAGGAATTTTAAGTAATTCCTCCACTTTCCGATTCATACCAAAGGAAAGCCACACACCGGCAATTTGTTTTTCCCATGCAGCAAGAAAAATATTTTGAATCGCTGCTGCAGTTGCCAATGGAAAATCATATTGTTCAAGATTTGTTTTAGGCGGTGCATAAGTAACTGCTAATAAAACCGGAGCATCGCCAAAATTTTGAGCAAAGTTCCTCATTGATTGTTTTCTTTCTTCAGGTAAATCAGGATTCTTTAAAGGTCCATCTTCCATATAGTTTAAATACATTTCGGCTAATTTTTTTCGGGTTTGAGGACCTATTAAAAAAAATTCCCATGGCTGATTATTTCCGTGAGAAGGTGCCCAGGTACCTGCATCTAAAATATCTAAAATTGTTTCTTCTGTTACTGATTGTTGTGAAAATCTTCTGACAGTTCTCCTGTTTAATATGGCGTCTTTTAGTTCCATGATTCAAATATTTTTTTGTGAATGAATAATTGTTGTTTCAAATATAATTCAAAGGTTGTTAAGTCTGGTCATTGATTAGCGATTCATTTTCATAATTGTTTCTGAATGTTAGATGTAATATTCACTTAATGAATATCTATTTTTACTAAATGTTACAATAGCAACAACAAGTTCGAAATAAAATAATATTTTTCAAATCTTATTATAATCTATCACAATAAAATTTTATTCTCAGACTACAATTCACCTTGACCATCGCGTTCTTGTTTCAGTCTGTATTTTTCTAATTTTTCTTTTTGAATTGTTTTCAGCCACGATTCAGGATAACCAATTTCCTGCGGTCGTCCTTTTTCATTCTGTATATAACCATCGTTATACTTTGTTATAAGAAAATCTCCAAGGTCCCACCATTTTTGAATTCCCGTTTCAGCACTTTCAACACAATAATTGGTAAGATATTTTTCAACTTCAGCAGGATTTTCTTTTAATAGTTTTCTTGCTTCAGTTTCAACTTCTTTTTGTTTGCTGAATAAATCATCTTCTATTTCTGTCTGAACTTTTTGAATATCCTGAATCATATAACTCCATCTCAGGTTAGCATAATTAGCAACAAAGTTAAAAGCCCACCACGCTGACTCATGCGTAAACTTATTCAACTTTCCAACCGTATAAGATTTTGGTAGAGATGAAATAGAAGTATAAAACGGTGCAAAGAAATTTGTATAAGGATTATCCAATCCATACCAGTAAATTCCGCCAATTTCATCGGGTAAATCTGCACGTGGTTCAGCAACAAAAACGAAAGCTGCTTGTTGAGTAGCAATTGGTCTTTCCCATGCATATCTCTTTCCATCTACTTCCCATTTTATCGGACGCCATTTATCAGGTGCACCGAACGGACCGGCAGCTAAATCTTTTGTCATATCAAATTCAGTTCCTTCATAATGGTCTCTGTGTAATGCAATTACATCGCGAACATCGAGTTTGCGATCTGCTTTAATATAAAGAGGATAAGGTAACGCATCTTCTTCATAAGAGCTGTAAGCTGGACTAAGATTTAAAGATGGTGAAACTCTTCTGAAAATACTCCATACTCTTCTTGCTGAATAACGCACTTGTTCTTCTGTCGGTGGATTGTAAGCATCGGAATAACTAAACGGTTTTCCTTTTGAAGGATCGTAATAACCTTTTTCAATTGCAAATGAAATTACATTTTTTGAATAGATGCAGTTTTCAGGATCGTTAAGAGGAAATTCGTGTATGCGTGACATATTTGCATGCGCAGATACATATCCATCAGGAATTCTTATCGCAACCCAGATTGCTCCTTTTCCACCTTCACCTGGTCCTATCATTTCCATTATCCAGGCTTCTTCCTTATCAGCAATTGAAAATGATTCACCGGTACTTGCATAACCATATTCATCAACAAGTGAAGTCATAACATCTATTGCTTCCCGTGCAGTTTTTGAGCGCTGAAGAGCAATCAACATTAAAGTGTAATAATCAAAATATCCTTTTGTGTTTTCAAGTTCCGGTCTTCCATCCCATGTTGATTCACCAATTGCTACCTGATGTTCATTCATCAAACCAACAACTCTGTAAGTATGTTCAACTTGGGTTATGTAATATTTTTGACCATACCAGTTTGATAGTTCAAGCATTTCACCCGGTTTATAATCAGCAGCAGGGAATAATCTGAGAATCGGATGAAACTCTCCATCGCACGAATAAGTAATAATCGGTGAGCCTGTTTTTGATGCTCCTTTACTTACAAGAATAGAAGTGCAGGCAAAATTTATTGAAGGAAGAGATAAAGAAATTATTATGATAGCAAAAAGCAGTTTGATGAAAGCAGTTTTCATTTTACAAAGTCTTTCAATAATTGTGAGATTGTTTTTACAAAACTAAAAAATATCTGATAAAATATAAGAGTCAGAGTAAAAATATAAAGGATTCAATTCAGCGCACGATTTCTGAATTCAACTAAAAATAATAAAACAAAAAGGGATATCTTAAATGGGATATCCCTTGTAAAAATATAAATATATTTGAATCGTTTTAGGTTGATGATTTCATAAATTCATCAAATTAAATATTAAACATCTTTATTTAACAGCATTACAATTAAATTGCTCATTCATTAATCCGATTCCAAATACTTCAGTTGAACCATATTTATTATTTCCACGATAAGGTCTTTCAAAAGAAATATCTGTCAATCTGCAATTACCATCGTTCTTTTTCAGAACAACATTTGTATTTATCTCTTTACGAAGAATATTTCCCAGTGCATCACGGATTATTCGCCAGTCTTCTTCGATAATTACTACTTTTATCGGAGACTCATTTTGCCAGCCTAGTTTTTTTATTGCAGCAATCATTTCATTTTCCAGTGCGGAATCTTTTTTCTTTGCATCAGGTAATTTGTCCAGCTTTTTTGTTACCATCTCACCGGTTTTGTTTAAAGTAAAAGAACCTTCAGCAACTTTTAAAAGACAGGATTTCATTTCACCGCCATAAAATTCAAATTTACATTGATGTTCGCCGTTTGGTAATCCTTTGACTAAATCAGCCCATTTTTCGGGAATGCCTCTGTTTATATTATCAGCTTTGTCTCCAGCTGAAAGATGAAGATTTATCTGTGCAGTTGTCCAGGCTTCTCCGCCATAAAAATAAGCTTCATTTATATATCCCTTGTCTTCACCGTTGATGTAAACTTTTAGTTTAAAGTTAGCATAAGGATTTCTACAATCTGCTCCCTGATCTTCAGCAAAACGGGGCAGACTTTTTTCTAAAAATATCCTTCCATAAAGAGGATCAGATACATCAAACACAGTATCATATTTGGTTTGGTCCTGTTTATTTAATTGAATTCTTTCTTTTGCCCAAAGAATTTTTCCGATGTTCTTTTTGTGAGTTTCACCGGTCATTCCCTGATCTTGTGAAAATGTAAGTGAGGTTAGCAAGAAACAGAAAATTGGTACAAACAATAATAATTTTTTCATAGCCTCTCCTGATTTTTTGTGTATGAATGTTAAAAAAATGATTATTAATCTGTTCGATTATGTTTTGTTTAGATAGGCACCTTTTTAAAAATGAAATTGAATTTGTTAATACAAAGGTAGCATTAATATCTGATATAAATACTTTTTATGGGATGATTATCTCACAAGGATATTCTTTTTAACAGTTTTCTGTTTTAATAGAATTGCTGCACAGCAATTTTTGAGAAAGCAAAAATGATATTTATTACAAAACAGCAGCAAAAGTCAGATTTAATTTAAGATTGCGTTAATTAGTTTTTTTTATGTACTAAATATTAAATCGAATTAATAGCTTTATTGCAAATCTATACTCAGCATGGTTTAAAAAAAGATTTATTTAATGATTATAATTTTTATGATATTTGTAATAGTAATTTTAAACAATTTTTCTTTCGTGTAATGTATTGTAGTAATTTAAATCATCCATCAAAAATTAGACTAAATGAACAGATACATTTGAAAAGCAATTGTTTTTTAGATCTAATCATCAGTGCTATCATCAAATTATAAGGGAGTAATTATGCTTACAGATCTGGAAATATCACGTCAAGTAAAACTAAAAACTGCAAAAGAATTAATTGATCAATTAGGAATATCTGAGGATGATTTTGATTATTATGGTAAATACACCGGCAAAATCAAACTTAGTGTTCTTGATAAGCTAAAAGATAAACCCGATGGTAAACTCATTTTAGTTACTGCAATGAGTCCTACAAATTTTGGAGAGGGCAAAACATTAACAACTATCGGATTAGGTCAGGCATTAAATCAGTTGGGTAAAAAAGGAATAATTGCAATTCGTGAACCCTCTGTTGGACCGGTTTTCGGTATGAAAGGCGGTGCTGCTGGCGGAGGACATTCACAGGTATTGCCAATGGAAATGATAAATCTCCATTTCAATGGTGACTTTGGCGCAATTACCGCTGCTCATAATCTGCTTGCTGCAATGCTTGATAATCATATTCTTAAAGGCAACGATCTCGGCATTGATGTTACCAATATACTTTGGAACAGAACGATGGATATGAATGACAGAGCACTGCGTCAGATAGTTATTGGATTAGGCGGTCGTGTTAATGGAGTGCCGAGAGAAACCGGATTTGTTATTACCGCTGCTTCGGAAGTGATGGCTATTCTCGCATTATCAGAATCACGATCAGATTTAAAAAGACGGCTTGGCGAAATTGCTATTGGTTATAATTATAACGGGGAAATAGTCCATGCAAAAGATATTCAGGCTAATAGTGCAATGGCAGTTTTATTAAATGATGCTATTATGCCTAATCTTGTACAGACTAATGAAAACACCCCGGCTTTGGTTCATGCAGGACCGTTTGCAAACATCGCTCACGGTACAAACAGCGTTCTTGCTGATAAAATTGCACTGAAACTTGGTGATTATGTTGTAACCGAATGCGGTTTTGGTTCTGATTTAGGAGCTGAAAAATTCTTTGATATTGTCTGCCGCAAAAATCCGTTTTGGCCTTCAGCAGTAGTAATTGTTGCAACCTGCAGGGCAATGAAATATCACGGTGGTGTAAAACCTAAACCTGAATCTTTATTATATGAAGAAAATCCTGAAGCATTTAAAAAAGGATTAGGCAATCTTGAAGTTCACATAAAGAATATGAAAAAGTTTGGAGTGCCGGTTATTGTTGCAATCAACAGATTTCCAAAAGATACTCCGGGCGAAATAAAGATGATCACTGAATTATGTGAAAAACTTGATGTTGAGGTTGCTTCCCACGAAGCTTATGCTAAAGGCGGAAAAGGAACAATTGAATTAGCAGAAAAGACAATCAAGCTAGTTGAAGCAAATAAAAATCCTCAAAAGAAATTTATGTATGAACTCGATATGACTGTTGAAGATAAGATACGTGCGCTTTCTACAAATATTTATGGTGCCAAAGAAGTTTACTTTGAAAAACGCGCAAAAGCTAAAATAGAAAAATTTGTCAAGTCAGGTTTTGGCAATTTACCGATTTGTATTGCTAAGACACAGATGTCATTATCTGATAACCCGAAAGCAATCGGTGTTCCGGAAGACTGGGTTTTAACTGTAACTGATGTTAACCTTTCTGCTGGGGCGGGATTTTTAGTAGTTGTATGCGGTGATATGATGTTGATGCCGGGATTACCAAAGGTACCAGCGGCTGCAAAAATGGATGTAACTGATGACGGAGAGATAATCGGATTGTTCTAAAGAGATAAATTACTTTATGATTTGTAAGTGCTGCTTAACGGATTTTATTTAATGTACTGTATAGCAGCACTTTTTTTGTTTTCTTCAAATATTAATTACTCTTCACATTATTATAGTAATCTTTTTTAAAAGTATTCATTTCGTGTAAATTTTTTATCTGAATATAAAAACATTTATAACCCCCGCTATCCGATAATTTAGAGCCAAAATCTTTTTTTGGTGCTGAATCAATTTCTTTTGCAGTTGCCCAGCCAGCAATATAAGCTTTAGTATCTTTTTCAATTTTATCAGCTTTGTTACTGTTTACGTCAATAATTATCTGAACATAAAATGGTGGTTTTCTTTTCTTAGCATAATCTTCTCTGACTAACAAATTCAATGATTCGCTGAAAGGAAAAGCTGAAGCTTTAATTTCAATATCTTTGAAATTCACATCGCCTTTATTTTCTCCGACTCTGTTTTTTTTCCAATCATTGTACATATACTGAGCAAAAGCAAATTCACCAAGAATCCCTGTAAGTGTATCTATTTTTGATGCAATTGTTCTGTTAACTTTTACTTTATCAATTAGTTTGTTTGCTTCATCTATCATTTCCTGTGTGATTACTATGTATTCATAATTTTTCATAGATGATTTTTATTCTATCATTTTTTAAACAACACAATTCTGTTTGTGTTAGTTCCTTTTTTATTATTATTTATTCCCCAGATATTCGCTGTCTTAGTAAACACTTGTTCATTAATGATAATTGCGACGGCATCAAATCCTGCTTTTACTCCTAAAGGTAAAACATATTCATCCAGGTTTACCTTGCCATTTTTAACTTCTCCTACTTCAAAAGCAACATATCCGCCTTGTTTAGTAATCCTGAATAACTCGTTAAAAACTGCCTGCATAACGGTTTGCCATTGTTCAAGAGTTTTTGACATTGTAATTCTTTTTTCAATCTCATTCACATCTATTCCATTAAACCAGCAGCGCAGCCAGTTATCCTGAGCATAATGAACTACATCTAAAAAAGGAGGTGATGTAACAGTTAGTTGAACAAATTCATCCGGAATAATATTAGTTGAGCGTGCATCCATATTTATTAATAATGCAGTCTTGTAAATTTCTGCTAATCTTTTTTTATCGGATGGTGTTATATCCTTTATCAGGTTTTTTGTTTTATTAAGAAGAATTTCTTTTACGTTTCTGTATTCCGGTTTTTGATTATACTTTTCATTTATTCTTATTTGTCTCTCCGAAGAAACAGCCTGATTAGGCGGCATTGTATAAACCGAGAAGAAACCTTTTGAATGACCGGTCAGTCTGTTTGTAGCAACCATTCTTATCCATTTATCAAAATCATTTAAACTATCAGAAAGAGATTTTTCTAAAAGATAATTTTTTAATGAAATAATTTCACTTTCAGTATCATTATGGTAGAACATTGATAAATCAATTTCAGTTTTAAGATTTTTATAAACCGGAATATTTTCCAGATATTTTTTTAACTCATTAAGATCAGGGACCAGGAATCTTGGTTCACTTAAAATTATGCTTAATGGATTTATATCATTACCAATAACTTTTCTGTTTAAGAGTCCTGCTTCAATTATAGTTGTGCCTCGCCCCAGAAAAGGATCATAAACATAATCCGTCTCTTGAGTTAACTTGTTGATAAAAAACCGCGGCAGTTGAGGCTTGAAACAAGCGCGGTAGGAAATTTCGTGGATACTGTTTGCTTGTCTTTGTTTTGAAGTCCAGAACTCATTTGTATATCTGGTAATTTCAATATCATTTATACAGATATTTTCTGTAAGAGTTTTTGTTTTATTTACTTCTTTAAAAAGCTTTCCGTTATCAGTTTTAAATTCTTTTAAATATTCCGTAAACATATTTTCAATTATTATTTTCAGTTGTGATTCTTAAATGATTACACAACAGCATTTATATCTGATATCAAAATAATTAAAAGCATTTCTATTCTCAACAACTTTTAGTTCATTTTATATATGAGGAAGTGATATTTTAAATACAAAATCAGATGATTAAATAATAATTTACGATATAATGTTGGAGTAATT
>Ga0116185_1000840_pt1 | contig 33304 bp, 25 predicted proteins | sample AD_JPNNA7_MetaG_FD_89754 | JGI IMG/M metagenome (GOLD analysis project Ga0116185, IMG submission 89754) | Active sludge microbial communities of municipal wastewater-treating anaerobic digesters from Japan - AD_JPNNA7_MetaG | ecosystem: Engineered > Bioreactor > Anaerobic > Digestate | place...
CGATCAATCGTTTTATTATGATATGAACACATTATTAACTGTTAAGAAATTAAAAATACCGTTGTTAATAATTCTGATAAACAATAATGGCGGAGCAATATTTAAATCACTACCTATTGCTAAACACAAAAAAGTTCTTGATAAATTCTTTTTGACTCCCACAAATCTTGATTTTGGAAAGATTATTCAGGCATTTGGAATTGATTACAAAGAAATTAAAACAAAACAGGAATTAATTAATCATATAAAAGTTTCTAATGTAAGAAAGCAACCGGCTGTATTTGAGATTAAAACAAATTCTGATTATTCTTTGTCGTTAAGAAAAAAATTTTGGAAGACAGCAATATCCACAATAGATAATTATTTGAGGGAATATGAAGTTTGATATAAATGGTTTGAAGGTTAATGTTGAAATTCCTTCTGAGGTTGATCAAAACAAAAAATTTCTAATCCTTTTGCACGGATTTACAGGTTGTGCTGAAGATTGGCTGCCGGTTATTGAGCAGATGCCAAATAAGTATAATTATGTTACAATTGATCTCATTGGACACGGAAAAAGTGATGCTCCAAATAATAGTTCACTTTATTCAGTCGATTCATTGGTGCAGCAACTAAAATTTATAAAAGATAAGCTTACAAAAGAGAAGGTTTTTTTACTTGGTTATTCAATGGGCGGACGTTTAGCACTAAACTACGCTGTTACTTTTCCTGAAGACATCAGAGGTTTAATTTTAGAAAGCTCAACTGCAGGAATTAAAAACGACGACGAACGCAGCAAAAGATATGAGTCAGATATGAAACTTGTTGAGTATATAGAATCTCATTCAATTGAAGAATTTATAGAATTATGGAGCGATCAGGAATTATTTTATACTCAATTAAGGTTTTCGAACGATAAATTAAAAATGATGAAAAAGAAAAAAGCTGCTGCTAATAAAACGGGTTATGCAAATTCATTAAGAGGATTTAGTTCTGGAATAATGCCGCCGGTTCACGATCAATTAAAAAAAATACCAGTTAAAGTATTATTAATAACGGGAGACCTTGATAGTAAGTACACAGGTATTAACGCAAGAATTGCAAAAAGATTTTTTAAAGCAAAACATAAAATAGTTCGTAATTCAGGTCACAACACACATCTTGAAGAACCGAAAAGATTTATTGAAATTGTAACCAATTATTTAGGTCAGTTTTAAAAAGGAAATTATGAAATCTAAATGGAAAAAAGTTAAAGATTATAAAGATATCATCTACGAAAAGATGGATGGTATTGCAAAGATTACAATCAACCGACCAGAAAAAAGAAATGCATTCCGGCCTGAAACAGTTTTTGAAATGTATGAAGCTTTTTCTGATGCAAGAGAAGATCAATCAATCGGTGTAGTATTATTAACCGGTTACGGTCCTGCAAAAGATGGTAAGTATGCTTTTTGCTCTGGCGGTGATCAAAGCATTCGCGGTGATATGGGTTATGTTGGTAAAGATGGAGTTCCAAGATTAAATGTTCTCGATCTTCAAAAACTTATCAGAAGTATTCCTAAAGTTGTTATAGCTCTTGTCGCCGGTTATGCAATCGGAGGCGGTCATGTTCTTCATGTTGTATGCGATTTAACTATTGCCGCCGATAATGCTGTATTCGGGCAAACCGGACCAAAAGTAGGAAGCTTTGATGGCGGCTATGGTTCAAGTTATCTTGCAAGATTAGTAGGACAAAAGAAAGCAAGAGAGATCTGGTATCTATGCAGACAGTACAATGCAAAAGAAGCTTTAGAAATGGGATTGGTTAATAAAGTTGTGCCTGTTGAAAAACTGGAAGAAGAAGGTATAAACTGGGCAAATGAAATCTTGCAACACAGTCCAATGGCAATCCGATTACTTAAATCAGCTTTTAATGCAGAGCTTGATGGACAAACTGGTATTCAGGAACTTGCAGGCAATGCAACCTTACTTTATTATATGAGTGAAGAAGCTCAGGAAGGTAAAAGAGCTTACAACGAAAAGAGAAAACCAGATTTTAAAAAATATCCGAAGCTTCCTTAATGACTGAAAAGAAAACCGATATCTCAAAGATGCAAAGCTGGATATTAGCAAGCAGACCAAGAACATTACCTGCTGCTTTAGTTCCTGTTATGGTTGGCTCATCATTAGCATATTATAAAGGAACATTTTATCCGCTTTATTCTTTAATTGCATTAATTTGTGCTGTGCTGATTCAGATAGGGACCAACTTTTCAAATGATCTTTACGATCACTTAAAAGGATCAGATACCAGGGAAAGAAAAGGTCCGCAAAGAGTTTTAGCAACCGGATTAATATCAGTTAAAGAAATGGAAATCGGAATTATTATTGTTTTTGGTTTAGCTTTTCTTTTGGGTTTATATCTTGTCTATTCTGTTGATCTTATTATTCTTTGGATTGGAATCTTATCAATAATATTTGGATTAGCATATACTGCGGGACCATTTCCACTTGCATATAATGGGCTTGGCGATATTTTTGTGTTCATATTTTTTGGTATAATTGGTACTGTTGGGACATATTATTTACACTTGAAAGAATTTTCTCTGCTGGCATTCATTATTTCATTACCTGTTGGTGCGCTGGTTACAAATATTTTAATTGTAAATAATTACCGTGATATCGAAGAAGATAAAAAAGCAAGGAAAAATACTTTAGCTGTTTTACTCGGGAAAAAATTTTCCCGTCTTGAATATATCTTTTTTATGCTGCTCTCTTTTTTCATCCCATTCATTCTGCATTTTAAATATGATTTCGGATTTTTTGTATTCTTACCATATATAACATTGCCTTTAGCAATTACTCTTATAAAAATGTTATATATATTAAACGGCACACAACTAAATAAGACACTTGAATTAACTGCAAAGTTCTCCGCTCTTTTTGGACTTCTCTTTTCAACCGGAATAATTCTGGGAAATTCCTATTAGAATTAAAATGAAAGACTCTTTTAATAATAGCCTATTTAAATATTCTGATAGGAAAGATTTAATAGCTATTAAAAATTCTGAATTTGAAATATCATATTATTCCCTATTCAAATCATCAGCAGACTTTTCAGAATTTTTTGTATCAAAACAAATTAAAGAAAACGATTATGTTGCAATTTTATCAGATGATCAGATTCTTTTTATTAAAAGTGTGATATCTCTTTGGTTAATTGGTGCAGTGCCTGTTCCGATTAATACAAAACTTCTTAACTCAGAAGTTGAATTAATTATAAACGATCATCAAATAAAATTTTTAATAACCGATAAAACATTTTTTAGTTTTGATAATTTATCTGATACTGAGATAATTAAGAAAAATGATATTGAAATAAATCCGGGATTGATTACTGATCTTAAAATTCCTGAAGAAAAAAACGAAGCTGTTGTTATCTTTACTTCCGGTTCAAGCGGCAAACCAAGAGGAGTCGTTCACACTTTTTCTTCTTTAATAAATAATATTAAAAACGGAAATGTTCTTTTAAGACAAGAAGAAAAAGACAGATGGTTAGCTTCCCTTCCCTTTTATCATATAGGCGGATTTCAAATAATCTGCCGCTCATTATATTTTGGTTCAACTTTGATTATTCCGAAATCTATTCAGACTAATGATATTATTGATTCGATCGCATTATTTAATCCAACTCATTTATCATTAGTATCAACACAATTAGAAAGATTGCTTAATATAAGTATCTCTCCCGGAAAATTTTTAAAAGTTGCACTTATCGGCGGTGGATTTATTGATGATGATTTAATGATTCAAGCTGATAAATCAGGTTGGAATCCTTTTCGTGTTTATGGATCATCTGAAACAGGATCAATGATAACTGCTATTTCCGCAAAGGAAATAAAAACCAGACCGTTATCTTCAGGAAAACCTTTTCCGAATGTTGAGTTAATAATATCAGAAGAATCTGAAATACTTATTAAGTCAAGCAGTTTATTTAAGAATTATCTTAATGACAGCAATGAAACAAATAATAAATTCATTGATAAATATTATAAATCAGGGGATATTGGATTTATTGATAATGAAGGTTATCTGTTTGTTGAAGCACGAAGAAATGACTTGATAATTACTGGTGGCGAAAATGTAAATCCGATTGAAGTTGAAAGAGTAATTCAAAAAATTAATGGAATAAAAGAAGTTTGTGTGTTTCCTCAGCAAAATAAAATATGGGGACACATTGTTGCGTGTGCAGTTGTTACTGATGATGAATCTGTAAATGAAAAAATGATTAAGGATTTTTTAAAACTAAAGATTGCAGGATATAAAATTCCTAAAAAGTTTTTCTTCACAACTGAACTGCCAAAAACGAGTCTTGGAAAATTTGAGAGAGAAAAAATTAAAAAGATTTTTAAATAACATGTTTTTTTAATCCATCTTTCAAATCCTTATACATTTCTTTTTTCTTCCAGCTCTTTTTATCTACAAAAACATGAACAGTTTTAGCATGGCTGCATAAAACTTTTTCTTTTTTTATCGTATAAGTTAATTCAAAGGACGAGTCGCGTAATTGTGAAACCTGAACATTAATGGTAATCTCATCGCCATATTTAATTGGTTTTACATATTCGCTTTCTGAATGAATAATCGGAACGACATAATCATAATTTTTCCAATAATTTTCTTTTATCTGAAAGCTTGAAATCATTTCTTCATAAGCTGAATGACAAAATTCAAAAATCCGTGAATAAAAGATTATCCCTGCAGGATCACAATCAAAAAAATTAATCTTTCTTTTTATTGTAAACATTTTAATTAACCAATCGTTCTAAAATTATTTAATAAGTTTGTTTTTAAATTGTTTAATGGATCAGATCATTCTTATATCATTTAAAAACGGAAATTTCTTTCGTGTTTCAGAAACTAAATCTTTATCAATCTCAGTTATAATTACTTCTTCAGAGTTTTCAACTGAAACTAATTCTTTTCCCATCGGATCAAAGACAGAACTAAAACCATTGTACTTTACAAAAGGATCAGGACCGACTCGATTTACACCAATTACAAAACACTGATTTTCAATAGCACGGGCTTTTAATAATGTCCGCCAATGCTCAATTCTTGTATCGGGCCAATTAGCAATATCAATTATAGCATCAACTTTCTCTTTGACATAATATCTATAAAGCTCAGGAAATCGGAGATCATAACAGATTGAAAGACCAAACTTAAACCCCTGAGCTTTGCTTATTACAGTTTCTTTTCCTTTACCATAATTTTTGTCTTCTTTTGAATAAGAAAAAGGATGAATCTTTCTGTATGTATTAATTATTTTCCCCTGATTGTTTAAATGAACAAGAGTATTAAAATTTTTATTCTTTCCTTTTTCAATTATTCCATACATTACTGAACAATTTTTCTCTTTAGCTATCTCTGAAAAAAATGAATATGATTCACTATCAGTCTTTTCAGCAAACTTATTTGAGTTCATAGTAAAACCGGTTAAAGTCATTTCCGGAAAAACCATCAGATTTAAACTGCTCGTTTTTTCAATCAAACTTTTTATCTTTTTCTGATTAGCAGATTTATCTTCCCAAACCGGAGAATATTGCACCAATCCAACTTTTAATTTTTTATTCATTAGAATAATTCCTTTCTCTTTATCTTAATATCAATAATAAAACTGCAATCAAAACGCCTATAAAACATTGAATTAGAACTTCACTTTTCAATAAATCACCTTTGAAAAAACCCAATGGAGTCCATTTCATCCAGGTCCACCTATCAGGCAGTTTCATTTGCAGGAAAAAGTAATATAAAACATCCTGAAGTCCGAAATTCTTCATTATCCAGCCTGCTAAAGCAGCAATCCAATCAAAAACAAATCCGATAATCAGCAATAGCAGCACATCAAATAAAAACTGATTTATTCTATAAGAACGAATAATAATTTTTTCAGGCAGTTGTGTCGTTCTTCTAATAAGAGCAAAATGATATCCAAAGATATCGAACAAATTACTAATTAAAACATAAGCAAATGCAGAAAATTCATATCGATAAAATGAAACTAATAACACGATTACGGCGGCTATAACATTAGCCCAAACAAGTTTATATTTTAATATGTTAATAAGTTCTTTCATAATATTATTTTGATTGTCAGAAATTTACAAATTTGTATAAAAAGTGCACTATTTTGGGTTTAATAAATCGGTACGGATTGTTTATTTTAGCGCAATAGTTTTTATAAGAAATTTTTAGCTTAAATGAATAAAAATATCACATTAGATTTTTCTCTGTTTGATGGATTCCCTGATATGTGTTTTTTAATTAACGATAAGGGAGATATCAGATTTTATAATAAAGCATCGAGTGAAAAATTAGAAATCTTAAATGGTAAGACCGACATCCTTTTTGATTATGTTGAGTTGTGTGATAGAAATGAAACACAAAACCTGTTTAATAAATCATTAAACCTTGGAAAACCTGAAGAGATTGAAACCAGACTGTTTTTTAAAAAGAATTTCATCAACGTAAAACTTTCTTTTGTGCCTTTTAAAAGTCAGGAATTCAAAGAAAGACTGACGCTTGTAACTGCAAGGGATATAAGTGAAGAGAAAAAGAAAGAGATGGACCTTATCAGGTTTTTTAATGTTGCAGAAAATACTGTTAATCCTTTACAAATAACTGATCTGAACGGTAAAATGATTTATGTTAATAAGGCTTTCGAAACTGCAAGCGGATATTCTAAAGATGAATTGATTGGCAGAAATCCCAGCATATTAGCCAGTGGAAAAAATTCTGCTAAGTTTTGGGATAAAATGTGGGATACAGTTTCCAGTGGTAAAGTCTGGGTCGGTGAAGTTGAAAACCTTAAGAAAGATGGTGAACCGTTTTTTACTCAGTTGCTTGTTTCCCCTATTCTGGATAAAGATGGAAAGGTATCAGGATATTTTGGAATTCATCGCGATCTGACTGAAAAAAGAACTTTAGAAAGGCAGTTAATCCACACTCAAAAGATGGAAAGCATTGGAACGTTGGCTGCAGGTATTGCACACGAAGTTGGAAATCCTTTAGCTTCTATTTCAGCTTTGGTACAAGTTGCACAAAGAATTTCCACCGATCCTTTTGTAAATGAAAAGTTAGATTTGGTGAAAAGCCAGATTACAAGAATATCTAAAATTATACGAGACCTTGTTGATTTTTCCAGACCATCGAATTATGAATTAGAACTGACTGATATAAATCTGGTAATTAAAGAAGCTGTTGAAATAACCAAGGTTGGTACTAAAGCTCAGAACATAATATTCGAAACAAATTTAAGTCCAAACATACCATTGTTACCTTTGATATCGGACCAGATACAACAAGTGTTCGTTAATATTCTGTTAAACTCTGTTGATGCTATTATTGAGAAAAAAAGAAATAGTAAGATTGAGAAGATCTCAGTGAAATCTGAAAGCACCGACAACGAAGTTACGTTGACCTTTTCCGATACTGGGATCGGAATCAAAGAAGATAAATTAAATAAAGTATTTGAACCGTTTTTTACTTCCAAAACTGAAGGAAAAGGTACCGGTTTAGGTTTATGGGTAAGTTATGGAATTGTAAAAAGTTTTCAGGGAGATATAAAAATAAAAAGTAAATTAAATGAAGGAACATCATTTATAATAAAGTTACCTATTAATTAATTTAGGATAAAAATGGCATATAAAATTTTAGTTGTTGACGACGAAGAAATAATCAGGGATTCTTTATTCTACATTCTTGAAAAAGAAGGTTATCTGGTAGATAAAGCTGAAAATGGTAAAACTGCTTATGAAAAAATTTTAGATAATCACTTCGATTTAGTTATAACCGATATTGAAATGCCTTTAATGAAAGGAACTGAACTCCTTGAAAAAATTAAAACTATAAATTTTCAAACTTCAGTAATAATTATTACAGCTTTTGGTTCTTTGGATACAGCTATCAGCGCTTTAAGAAACGGCGCAAGTGATTATATTTTAAAACCTGTGGAATTTGATGAATTATTAATAAAAGTGCAGCGGCTTTTTGAAGTTAAAGATCTGTTAAGCGAAAATAAGATCCTCCGTGAAGAGATTCACAGGAAATATGATTTCGAAAATATTGTTGGTAAAAGTGCCAGCATCAAAAAAGTTTATGAAATGATTGAAGCTGTTGCGGAAACAGATTCAACTGTATTAATCAGCGGAAACAGCGGTACAGGAAAAGAATTAGTTGCGCGTGCTCTTCATTATAAAAGTCACAGAAAAAATAAACCATTTATTGCTGTTAATTGCGGAGCTATCTCAGAAAACCTTATTGAAAGTGAATTATTCGGACATAAAAAAGGTGCTTTTACAGGAGCTATTTCTGATAAAGAAGGTTATATGAAAGCTGCTAACGGCGGTACTTTATTTCTTGATGAAATAAGTGAAATGCCGCCACAATTACAAGTTAAACTTCTCAGAGCAATTCAGGAAAAAGAATACACACCTGTTGGTACAACTATTTCATTGCCGGTAAATGCAAGATTCATTACCACAACTAATCGTAATCTGGAAGAAGAAGTTAAAGCCGGCAGATTCAGGGAGGATTTATATTACAGAATTAATGTTGTAGATATTCACCTTCCATCATTAAAAGAGCGTGAAGAAGATATTCCTTTATTAGCAGATCACTTCCTTGATAAATATAGAAAAGAGTTAAACAAAAACATTAAAGGAATTGATAATGAAGCAATGAGAGCAATTCTTAATCACGAATGGAAAGGTGAAGTTCGTGAACTCGAAAATATTATTGAAAGAGCAGTAATCTTTTGTAAGGGCGATATGATAACAATACAGGAACTGCCTGCTTCTTTTAAGCCAAAAGCTGATGAATACGATTTCTCATTTAACGGCTCACTTGATGAATCAGTTAGAAAATTTGAAAGAGATTTTATTCTGCGTGCACTTGAAAATAATGAAAATAATAAAGAAAAAACTGCAGATGCTTTAAAGGTTGGTTTATCCACACTTTATAGAAAATTGAAGGAATTAGACATAAAAATCTAAATCCAGTCTATACTTTTTTACCCTTAATTATGGTTTAGATATATTCTCAATAGTTGAAATGCATTTTTTTACATTACCATTAGCGAGAATATTAAACCCCATTTTTATAGCTTTTATTCAACAAATCAACTGATTACTCACAATATTTACTATCTATCAAACTTGGCACACAAATAGTAAAATCAATAAAACTTTTCCATAGGGGAAAGTTCCAATAATTAGAATATGAAAAACATAGTAATCTACAGCCCTGATTTCAGTTTATGTTATAGTTTGCTATTATATCTGCAAACTCAGTATAAAGTTGTAACCACTACAGATCTGGAAGTAGTGTCATCGCTGGTGTGTAGTAATTCTGCTGACCTGGTAATTCTTGACACCGAACCAAATAACGAAATATTACAAATATGTGAACAGATAAAGCAGTGTAAAGGTGATCTCCCTTTAATTTTAACTTATGTATTCAGTGATAAAAATCTGAGCAGAGAAAATGAAATTAAAAAATTTGTAAATGAAATTTTTTATAAGCCATTTGACCTTAACGATATTTCATCAAAAATTCCTATATTGCTTCCAGCAAATTGATATTCAAATTGTACTTTTATAAATGCACTTTTGTAGTTAATTAAAAACAATATTTTAAAATTATTGTCAGCACGCAACAATAAAAAAATTATTCTAAAATATGCGAACTGATGCGAAAACAGCTCTCAAAGCTGAGAATTTAACAAATCTGAACAATAAGAATATTAGATTTTTAGCAAATAATAATAAATTTATTTTGGTATTCTAATTGTTAATAAGCAAGCAAAAAAATCGATAACTAACACAAATAAAAGGATAGATAAATGAAGAACATATTAGTATATTTTGGTTTAATTATAACAATAGTAGCTTTGTATGGTTTTGCTTATGTAGTAGCCGATCAAGCTGATGGCGATGGCAAAAAGGTTTTTACTGATAATAAATGTCAAATGTGCCACACCGTTAAATCTGTTGGTATAGAATCAAAGAAATCGGATGCTTCTGATCTTTCTTCAGTTGGAAAAGATAATACAGCCGAGTTTTTAACAAAATATTTGAAAAAAGAAGCTAAGTTAAACGATAAAGATCATAAATCATCTTTTAAAGGAACTGACGAAGATCTTAAAGTATTAGTTACCTGGTTATTAACACTTAAAGGAGAATAATCAGGTTTAAGTTTATCAACTATGGCACTTAAATCATCATCAAACGAGAAAAAAATAAGATGCTTCCCAAACATCTTAAATATAATACAAACCCTCCTTGTAATCGGATTAGTTATTTTACCCTCAAAAATATATGCTCAATCGAATGATGACTGTTTAATGTGCCATAGTGATAATGAACTCACTATGGAAAAGAAGGGAAAGGTAATTTCCCTTTTTGTTGATGAAAATATTTTCAAAAGCTCTTCTCACTCAAAATTAAGCTGTGTATCGTGTCATAAAGGTTTCGATCCTGAGGCAATGCCGCATGCAGAAAATATTCAGGAGGTTAAATGCATCAGTTGTCATCAGAAAGATCTTACTAAGCATTCATTTCATCCTCAGATTATTAAATCTTTAGGTAATGGAAAATCACCTGATACATCTTGTAAAAACTGTCACGGTATCCACGATGTTATTAGTATTAAAAATTCAAAGAGTAAATGGAATCAAAACAACTTAATAACTTCCTGCGGTAGTTGTCATAAAGAGGCAACTGAACAATATTTAATTTCAAACCACGGCAATGCTTTTAAGAACGGTGATAAATCAGCACCTAACTGCATTACCTGTCATAAATCACCGGTAACAACATCTGCATTTGGTGAAAATAAAGTTGATAAAAAAATTACACAGGAAAAGCTTTGTTTATCCTGCCATCTTGATGATGAAGATGTAAAGAACAGAACAACTCCTTCTGCCGGTTTTATTCATGCTTATGATAAAAGCGTTCATGGTTTTGCATTAAATAGAGATAAAAACGGAGATGCCGCAAGTTGTGTTGATTGTCATGAATCTCATAATATTTTAAAACCTACTGATTCACGTTCAAGTGTTTACAGATTAAATATTCCAAACACTTGCGGAAAATGTCATAGCGCGATTAAGAATGAATTTTTAGAAAGTATTCATGGTCAGTTAGTTATTAAAGGTAACGGTGATGCACCATCTTGTACTAATTGTCATGGTGAACATAATATTCTCCGTGTTGATGATCCTAATTCACCGGTTGCATTTCAGAATTTATCTAGACAGGTTTGTTCACCTTGCCACGAATCTGTTGCACTCTCTGAAAAATACGGATTATCTGCTAACAGATATAAAACTTTCTCGGAATCGTATCATGGATTAGCATTAAGCGGCGGATCTGCTACTGTAGCAAATTGCGCAAGCTGCCATGGTGTACATAATATTAAACCATCTTCTGATCCAACTTCTACAATTTATAAAGGTAATCTTGTAAAAACCTGTGGTTCTTGTCATCCGGGTGCAAATGAAACTTTTACGAAAGGTACTATTCACGTAACACTGGATAAAGAAGATGAGCCAATCCTTTACTGGATATCTTATATTTATATTACTTTACTTATCTCAGTTATTGGTGGAATGTTCCTACACAATTTTCTGGATCTGATTAAGAAATCCAAGATTAAGAAATTAAAGCAGCGCGGACATATCGTAGAAGAAGAATATGGTCATGCTTTATATTTGAGGATGACACTGAACGAGAGAATTCAGCATGGTATAATGGCAATCAGTTTTATAGTTTTAGTTCTGACGGGATTTATGTTAAGGTATCCAAATGCGTGGTGGGTTTCACATATTACAGATGTCTGGTCAGATGTTTTTGTTTACAGAAGCTGGGTACACAGAATCGCTGCTGTCGTGATGATTTCAGTGAGCTTATATCATATTTATTACATTGCATTTACACAAAGAGGTCGTGAGTTAGTGAAAGATCTGTTCCCTACTCTTAAAGATTTTACTGATGCTATAGGAGTTGCAAAATATAATCTCGGTCTATCAAAGGTAAAACCAAAATTAGATAGATTCAGTTATGTTGAAAAAGCAGAATATTGGGCTCTGGTATGGGGAACAATAGTTATGTCAGTTACAGGTTTATTAATGTGGTTTTACATTGATTATATCGGTTTATTCTCAAAACTTGATTGGGATATTGCAAGAACTATTCATTTTTATGAAGCCTGGTTGGCATTTTTGGCAATAGTTGTCTGGCATTTCTACTTTGTTATCTTTAATCCCGATATTTATCCGATGAGTTTAGCCTGGTTCAAAGGTACAATTACTGAAGAAGAAATGGCGGAAGAGCATCCGCTTGAACTTGAAAGAATCAAAAAGAAACAAGCTGAAGAAAGAATGAAATCTGAACAAAGTTCAGAGGACGCTTGATCTTATTTCTACTTTAATTCTGAATTTAAATATCGATATCGTTATTTGTTTTCCTTAAACTATTATTGAGGAATAATATGAGAAAAATATTTCCCCATTATGTTTATAATCCAATTACACTTACCGGCGCTGGTATTGCTTTACTGAGTTTTGGACTGATTGTTTTTCTTTTCATTTTGGATTTATTCAGCAGTGAAGAAAACACTTATATGGGGATTCTTACATACATTATTCTTCCTTCAATTCTTATTGTTGGCTTGTTGTTGATTGCGTATGGAATTATTCGTGAAAGGAAAAGAGAAAAACACGGCAAATACAGATCACAAAAGCTTCCGGTAATTGATTTAAATGATCCGAAGAAAAGGGCAATGTTTGTAACTTTTTCAATTGGAACTATTGTATTATTACTTTTTTCTGCTTTTGGTAGTTTCAAAGCTTATGAATATACCGAGTCGGATGAATTTTGCGGAACAGTTTGCCATGCTGTAATGGAACCTGAATACACTGCTTACTTAGATTCGCCTCATTCAAGAGTTGGTTGTGTTGGCTGCCATATCGGTTCAGGTACAAGCTGGTATGTCAAATCCAAGTTTTCGGGAGCTTATCAGGTTTATTCTGTTATCTTCAATAAGTATTCACGCCCTATAGGCACGCCTGTTAAAGAATTAAGACCAGCAGAAGGAACTTGCGAACAATGTCATACACCTTCGCTTTTTTATAACGAAACCAAAGTTGATTATACTTATTACCTTTCTGACGAGAAAAATACAAAATCAAATATTAGTATGTTGATAAAAATTGGCGGTGGAAAAAGTAAGTTTGAATCTATCGAAGGAATTCATTGGCATGCAAATGCTGATAATTTAATATCATATATTCATACTGATGAAAGAAGGCTCGAAATTCCATGGGTAAAAGTTAAAACCAAGGATGGAAAAGAAACTATTTTCAGAGACAAACAAGCCGGTTTTGATGAGAAAAATTTTAATCCACAAAATTTAAGAACAATGGATTGTATCGATTGTCATAATCGCCCTTCACATATTTATCATCAACCTGATAAAATGATGAACAAAATGATGGCAAGTAATCAAATAGATGAATCGCTTCCCTTTATAAAAAGTATTGCTGTGGAGGTTCTGGAAGATAAATATTTTACTAAACAACAGGCATTAGAAAGCATTCAACAAAGAATCAATGATTTTTACATCTCAAACTATCCTGATATTTACAAAGCAAAAAGTGAAAATATTTCTAAAAGCATTGATGTTGTAAAAGCAATTTATTCCAGAAACTATTTTACATATATGAACGCAGACTGGAAACATTTTCCAAATAATATTTCGCATGTTTATACACCCGGATGCTTCAGATGTCACGATGGAAATCATGTGAGTGATGATGGTAAAGTAATTTCAAATGATTGTAATAGCTGCCATAAGATTATTGCACAAACAGACAATAATGGTGTAACACGTGTTGATCTTAATGGATTGGAATTCAAGCATCCTGTTGATTTAGACCAGGCAACCGAAAAACAGCTTTGCACAGATTGTCACTGGAAAAGTGAATAATTTTTTCTATTAGTTTGATGAACAGAATCATTTTTATAATTGTTGCGATATTATTCCTAGCTTCATCTTCTTATTCTCAGAATATTCCTAAAGGATTTGTTGAAATCAGAGAAGTAATTCCTGATATAGTTCTTGATTTAAGATATGCAACAAGTCATAATTTTCTCGGTGTACCAGTAAATGGATACAATGCACAAAAATGTTTTATAACCAAAGCTGCAGCAGACTCCTTATTAAAAGTTCAAAACGAATTAAAGCAGTTTAATCTTTCACTCAAAGTTTATGATGCTTACAGACCTCAACGAGCAGTAGATCATTTCGTAAGATGGGCTGAATATCTTGCCGACACCTTAACTAAAAAAGAATTCTATTCAACTCTCGATAAAGATCGTTTGTTTATTGATGGATATATTGCAAAAAAGTCCGGACATAGCAGAGGCAGCACAATTGATTTAACGATTGTTCCAATACCGCTTCCCTATCAACCTGAATATGATATTGAAAATCAATGTGAATGTTTTAAATCTTATGACGAGAGATTCAAAGACAACTCAATTGATATGGGAACCGGATTTGACTGTTTTCATCAACGGTCACATACATTAAATAAAGAAATTTCTGTTCAGCAAAAAGCTAACCGCTTATTACTTAAAACATTAATGGAAAAATATGGTTTTAAAAACCTTGCTGAGGAATGGTGGCATTTTACATTAAAAAACGAACCTTTTCCAAATACTTATTTTGATTTTGAAATACAGTAGGTCAAAAATCTTTCCATTATTTCTTTTCTTATTAAAGCTGGAACAAACCTCAAACTAATTTTGTTAAAGCTCCAAATAATAAATACATAAATGCTCTTGATAAAGTAAGAATAAATTAATTTTTGCATAGATAAAATGAGTATTTAGTAAATCACTAAAATGTCACGCTGAGCCTGTCGAAGCGTGTTATTTATTCTTTAGCTGATTCAGAAAAATTAAGGATGTTTTACTATGAAAACTAAACTTCAGATTTTAGCTTTTATTTTGTTTGTATCTACTAACATATTTGCAGATGGATTCATCGTTATTCCCCGCCCACATCCATTACCTCATCCTTTTCCATTAGAAGTTGTTTATCACAATGTTGATGTAAAGATTAATGATCAAACAGCGATTACAAAAATTGAGCAATCATTTTATAATCCTACTAACTATCAACTGGAAGGTTATTATATTTTTCCAGTCCCAAAAGGAGCAGTGATAAATAATTTCACTATGATTATAAACGGAAAAGAGATCAAAGCTGAGCTATTAGATTCTGAAAAAGCAAGAAAAATCTACGAGGATATCGTCAGACAAATGAGGGATCCTGCATTATTAGAATACAGTGAACAAAATATTTTTAAATTAAGAATCTTTCCTATTGAACCAAGAAGTGAGAAGAAAATCTCAATCAGTTATTCTCAAATGCTTGAATCAGATAACAATCTATTCGAATACATTTATCCATTAAATACAGAAAAGTTCTCTGCTAAACCATTAAAAAATGTATCTGTAAAAGTTGATATTAAATCATCTGAACCATTAAAAAATATTTACTGCCCAACTCATAATGTTGATATTGTAAATGAGAGGGATACTCACTCTATAATTTCATTTGAAGAAAAAAACACAAAACCGGATAATGATTTTAAACTTTATTTCTCAAAAAGTTCTTCAAAAGTTGGTTTATTGTTACTTACTTATAAATCAGGTAACAATGATGGTTACTTTTTGTTTAGTGCAAGTCCGTCAATTGAGATTGATAAATCAAATATTGAAAGCAAGGATATTACTTTTATTCTTGATGTTTCAGGTAGTATGAGCGGAGATAAACTTGAACAGGCTAAGAAAGCTTTAACATATTGTGTAAATAATCTTAACTCAGACGATCATTTTAATATTATAAGATTTTCTACAGAGGCATTTTCATTATTCAAGAATCTCAAACAAGCTGATAAAGAAAGTAAAAGCGAAGCAAATAAATTCATAGATGCTCTAAAAGCTATTGGTGGAACCAATATTGAAGAAGCGTTTGCTTCAGTATTTAATAGCTATACAGAATCAGAACGACCGCATTTTATTGTGTTCATTACAGATGGAAGACCAACAATCGGTGAAATGAACGATGAAAAGCTTGTTAAAAAAATTTTGAAATTAAATAGTAAACAATCAAGAATATTCACCTTTGGTGTTGGAGATGATGTAAACACTCACATACTCGATAAATTGACTGAAGCTACAAAAGCATGGAGAACATATGTAAATGATGATGAAGATATTGAGATTAAAGTTTCAAATTTTTATGACAAAATTCAGTCGCCTGTTTTAAGCAACCTGAAACTGGACTTTGGTAATATTGAAGTTTATCATACTTATCCAAAAGATTTACCTGATCTTTTTAAAGGTTCAAATCTTCTTGTCTTTGGAAGATATAAGAATAATGGAAAAACAAAAATTACTCTCTCTGGTAAATTACAAGGAAAACAAAAGCAGTTTATTTTAACTGATGAGTTTACAAAATCGAACGAAGATTACAGCTTTATTTCTACACTTTGGGCATCAAGAAGAATTGGATATCTGTTGGATTTAATCAGATTAAACGGAAACGATAAAGAGTTGATTGAAGAAATCACCACTCTTGCACGCGAACACGGAATAATAACTCCTTATACAAGCTATTTAATAATGGAAGATGAAGAAGTAAGAGTTCGCAACGGAAGATTAACTGATGGGTTACAAACTTTGCCGCCGAGACCAGAGTTAAAGAAATCAGCTCAGGAATATTATTTTAAAATGAATGAAACAACAGGAAGAAGCAGTGTTGAAATCAGTAAAGATTTTCAGGGATTGAATACTGCCGCAAATTACAGTCAAACTCAGCAAGGTAATGAGAGATTTTTCTACACAGATTCAAAAGGACAAAAACAGAATTTAAATCAACAAGTAAAAATTGTGTCTGGCAGAGCTTTTTATCAACAGGATAAATATTGGATAGACAGCGAATTACAAAAACAAGAAATAAAAAATGTTAAAAGAATTCAATTTGATTCAGATGATTATTACAAACTGTTAAAGAAACAACCACAAGTATCTCAGTTTTTAGCTTTGGGTAAAAATGTAAAATTCTATTATAGGAATGTCCTTTATGAAGTATATGAATAATCATATAGTTAACCCGCAGTTGATTCTGCGAGGTTAAACCTTTTAAAACATTTATAAGATTTCTTTAAACTTTAATAAATATTTTCTTTGCATAAAGTATCCACATCAGCCCTAACCAAATGAGAATATAAACAATTGCCCATGCAAGAGATGCATTTATCGGTTCCAGCCAGGAAAGAAAAAAAGTTTCGAATAAGTAATTTTTTAAAGTGATTGGGTTTCCATCTGCACTGGTCCATTTAATCATATACATAATTCTTCCAACTATTCCGGAAAGAAAGAAAACAGTAATTGCATTCATTCCATAAACATGAAAAGGTTTTATCCACCAGGTTACTTTTTTCACATCAATGAACCAATAACAGAAAGCCAAAAATACTAATGCAAGTCCGCCGGTATATAAAACATAAGAACTAGTCCAGATATTTTTATTGATTGGAAACCATCCGTCCCAAATCCATCCAGCAGCCATTAAAATAACTCCCCAGGTATAAAGCCAGACAGTTTTAGTAGTTTGGTCTTTGTCGCTTCTGAGTAAATTTCCGGCAAATATTCCGATCATTGCTGAACCAATAGCAGGCAGTGTTGATAAGATTCCTTCAGGATCCCATACTTTTGAAGCTGACCAAAGATGATCTTTTAATAAAAGATAATCCAGCCAGGCTGCAAGATTTGTTGTGGGTTCATAATTTGCATAACCAATTCCGGGAACAGGAATCAAACTCATCAGCGCACAATAAAGAACAAGAATAATAGCAGTAAACCAGTATTGGAATTTTGTGCTCGTTGAAAGAAAAAGAATTGCTGAAACTAAATAAACAATTGCAATCCTTTGAAGGACTCCAGGAATTCGAATTGTGCTCCAGGAAAATTCGTGACCAAATAATAATCCGAATGGAAAGCCAGCAAGAATAATTCCCAAAGCAAAAAGAATTATAGACCTTCTGAAAATATTCAGATAAAGGCTTTTCATACTTCCACCGGCAGCTTTCCTTTTACTTAAAGAATATGAAACGGCGACACCGACAATAAATAGGAAAAACGGAAAGATAAGATCAGTCGGAGTGCAGCCGTGCCATTTTGCGTGTAATAGAGGCGGATAAACAGCGCTCCAGGTTCCGGGATTGTTAACAAGTATCATTCCCATTATTGTTATTCCCCTGAATACATCTAGTGAAAGAAGTCGTTCTGAAGTTTTCATAGGATCTCCATTCTTGAAAATCATTTGAGTAAAAATAAATAACTTTGGTGAATATTGTATAAAGCTTCGTTATTTTTATATAGTGATTCTTTAGTTGATTGGAATTCTATGATAATTAGGAAATTTTTTAATAACTTAAGATCAATCCGATAAATTAGGAGTGATAATGAAAATATATTTCTGGATTTTCTTATTAACATCTATGATAGCAGCTCAAACAAAATTTAATGATGTGAACGAATTAGTAAATTCGGGTGAATATACCAAAGCAGCAGAATTGATTGAAAACAAAATCAAATCAACAACGATTACATCTGAAGACAAACTTGATCTTTTATTTGAAAAAGAAAGACTTGATAGAATAAAAATAGACTTTAATAAAACTGCGGATGATGTTTTAAAATTTATAAATAAATATTATCCTGATGTTAAAGAAAAAGATCTGGCTAAATGGGAAAATGACGGTTCGCTAGAATATAAAATTATTGATGGAAAGAAATGGTATTTCTCAAGATCTGCACCTAATCTTTTTCGGATAAATAAAGAAGCAAAGGAACAGAAATTAAAAATTGATGGATTTAAAAAAGATCCAAAAGATGTATTTCTTGAGGAACATATTCCATTGATACTTGATGAATCTGCAAACGGCAACGAGGACCTAGTAAGACCAGTAACTTTTAAATTAGATTATACTGTAACAGTTGATGCAAACGATGTCCCTGATGGAGAAATTATAAGATGCTGGCTTCCTTTTCCAAGGGAAGGTCATCGGAGACAGGTTGATGTTAAACTACTTTCCGTAAATTCAGATGAATATGTCCTTGCAAGTAACGATAATCAACAGCGGACAGTTTATATTCAGAAACCAGCAATAAAAGATCAGCCAACAATTTTTAATATGGTTCTTGAGGTAACAGGTTACAACGAGATTAATTTTATTCAGCCGAATCAAATTAAACCTTATAATAAAGAATCAGGATTATATAAAACTTACATAGCTGAAAGAGCGCCTCATATAATATTCAGTGATAAAATAAAAGAGCTTTCAAACAAGATTGTCGGTGACGAAGCCAACCCTTATCTGATTGCTAAAAAGATATTTACCTGGATATCAACAAATATTCCCTGGGCTGGTGCAAGAGAATATTCAACTCTTGAGAATATTCCTGAATATTGTATGAATACCGGTCATGGTGATTGCGGAATTAAAACACTTTTGTTTATGACTCTCTGCAGATATAACGGCATTCCTGCTAAATGGCAAAGCGGCTGGATGCTTCATCCGGGAGAAATCAATCTGCACGATTGGAGTGAAATATATCTGGAAGGATACGGCTGGGTTCCGGTTGATCAGTCTTTCGGATTGGTTGATTCTGATAAAGAAGATGAAAGATATTTCTTTTTGGGAAACATTGATGCTTATCATTTAATTGTAAATGATGATTATTCAAGACCGCTATTCCCAGCTAAGATATTTCCAAGAAGTGAAACTGTTGATTTCCAGAGAGGTGAACTGGAATGGCGCGGCGGAAATATTTATTTTAATCAGTGGGATTATAATATGAAAGTAGAATACAAATAATTATCAGGAACTATTATGAAGATTTTTTTAACATTATTCGTTTTAATAACTTTTTATGTAAATACGCAGGCACAAAATCAAATGGAAAATCTTAATACAATTATTCAGAATGTAAAAGATAAATTTGCTCCGGATAAAAGAACAGCTTTATTTAATGTTGAAGCTGTTGAGGATGAAAACGTCGTTATAATTAAAGGCGAAACAAATTTACCCGAAGCAAAAGTCGAGCTTGATAAAGGTCTTAAACAGACTAAGATAAACTTTACTGATAAAATTGAATTGCTTCCATCTGAAAAATTAAACGGAAAGATTTATGGGGTAATAAATTTATCTGTTGCAAACTGCCGCTCAAAACCAGATCATCCTGCTGAATTAGTTACTCAATCAATTATGGGAACTCCTGTTAAAGTTTTAAAGAAAGGACAGGATGGATACTATCTTGTTCAAACACCTGATGGCTATATTTCCTGGTTGGATGATGATGGTGTGCAATTTATGGATAAGGATGAATTTAATAGTTGGATCTCGTCCGATAAAGTTATTTTTACAGCAAATTACGGATTGTGCTATTCTAATCCAGATGATAAATCCCAAACAGTATCAGACTTGGTTGCAGGAAATATTTTAAAATACTTAGGTGATGAACAAAATTATTTCAAAGTTGAATATCCTGATAAGAGAATTGGTTACATAAAAAAAGATGATGCAAAATTATTTAATGATTGGTATAAATCTCTTAATCCCAAAGCAAATGATATTTTAAGCACTGCATATCGTTTTATGGGAACACCTTATTTGTGGGGCGGAACATCAACAAAAGGTATGGATTGCAGCGGATTTACTAAAACAGTTTTTTTCTTGAATGGAATTGTTCTTAATCGGGATGCTTCCCAACAAGTTAATTTTGGTGAATTGGTAAATACTGATAATGGCTGGGAAAATCTGCAGCCCGGAGATCTTTTATTTTTCGGGTTCAAAGGAACACCAGAAAAGAAAGAAAGAATAACACATGTTGCAATTTATATCGGTGACGGAGATTTTATTCACGACGCAGGCAGAGTAAGAATAAACAGTTTCAATCCTTCAAAACCTTATTACAGTGATTACAGAAAGAGCGGATTTATAAGAGCGAAAAGATATTTAGGTTCTATTGGGAATTCAGGAATTGAAAAAATTATGGATAATGGTTTTTATAAAATCCAATAGAATTTATTCCTATACATTTTTAATGTCTTTGCATGAAAAACATATTTCATGCAAAGACAAAATAATTTCAGATCAATTAAATCCTAATTTATGAATTAACGCATCCGGTTTTGGTTCTCTTCCTCTGAACTTAATATATAAAACCATCGGGTCATCGCTCCCGCTTTTTTCCAGAATATTTCTACGGAAGCTTTCAGCAGTAGCGTGATCATATAATCCGTGTTCCAGGAAAGCGCTAAATGCATCGCTGTCCAACACACCCGACCATTTATAACCATAATATCCTGCAGAATAACCATCACCGCCAAAAATGTGGTTGAAGTTTGTGCTTTGATAACGCGATGCAATTTCAGGAATCAATCCAATTTCGTTCAAACATTTTTCTTCAAACTTTTCTACATCAATATCTTTAACATCTGTAAGCATATGCCAATCCATATCAAGAATAGCAGCAGCAAGATATTCTAAAGTTTCAAATCCCTTATTGAAATATTGTGAGTTAACAATTTTCTGAATTAGCTCATCAGGAATTGTTTCACCTGTTTGATAATGCTTTGCATACATTTTAATAACTTCGGGATGTGATGCCCAGTTTTCCATTATTTGTGAAGGAAGCTCAACAAAATCAACAGAAGATCTTTGTGCCCCTGGATAAGTGGATTTTGTAAATAATCCGTTCAATGCGTGTCCAAACTCGTGGAACAAAGTATTTACTTCATCAAAGCTAAGTAATGCAGGTTTATCTTTTGTCGGCTTTGAAAAGTTTCCAACATTTACAACAAGCGGAGTTATAAACTCTCCATCCATATTCGATTGTCCACGGAAACCGCTCATCCACGCACCGGCTCTTTTGCCGCTTCTCGGATAATAATCTGTATAAAAAATTCCGATATGAGTTCCGTCTGCTTCTTTAACTTCAAACACATCAACATCGGGTTCGTAAACAGGAATATCATCTCTTTTAATAATCTGAATTCCATATAATTTATTGGCAACATCAAAAGCGCCTTGCCTTACATTTTCCATTTTGAAATAAGGACAAAGCATTTCTTCATCAAGCGCATATTTATCTTTCTTAACTTTCTCAGCATAATACCACCAATCCCATCCTGCCAATTTAAAATTGCCACCTTCAGCATCAATTATTTTCTGCATATCAGCAGATTCTTCTTTTGATTTTTTTAATGCAGGCGCCCAAAGATCAGCTAAAAATTTATTAACTATTTCAGGATCTTTTGCCATATTTTTTTCGAGTTTAAAATCAGCAAAAGTTTTATAGCCAAGCAGATTCACCTTTTCAATACGAAGCGCAATCATTTTTTTTATAATTTCTTTATTATCAAATTCATTATTGTTATTTCCTCGCATCAGATATGCTTTATAAAGTTTTTCCCTGAGATTTCTTTTTTCAGAATACTGTAAAAACGGAGTAAAGCTTGTTCGCTGCAGATTAAAAGCCCATTTCCCTTTTAATCCGTTATGCTCTGCAAGCTCAGAAGCACTTTGGATTGCAACATCAGGCAAACCAATCAAATCATCTTTGTTATCAATAACTAAAGCGATTGCATTAGTCTCTTTACGAAGATTATCACCAAACTTAAGACTAAGCATACTTATCTCTTGGTTAATTTCTTTCAGTCTCGCTTTTTTAACATCATCAAGTCCGATTCCATTCCGGACAAAATCGGAATAATAATTATCAAGAACCTTAAGCTGTTCAGCAGTAAGATTTAAATTGTCTTTCTCATCATTGATAGCTTTAACGCGCTGATAAAGTTTTTCGTTTAGAAAGATATCGTTATTCAGTTTTGATAACTCAGGTGTGATAGTTTCCGCAATCTTTTGTGTTTCATCATTTCCATCAGAACCGCTAAGATTAAAAAACACACTTGATACTTTCCTAAGCAGTTTACCGCTTTTCTCAATAGCAGCAATTGTATTTTCAAAGGTCGGTTTATCAGGATTATTGATGATTGCTTCAACTTCTGCTCGTTTAATTTTGATTCCTTCTTCAAATGCAGGTAAATAATGTTCTATCTTGATTTTATCAAACGGCGGAGTTTGGAACGGCGTAGTATATTCAGTGAAAAACGGATTATCGTTATTCGCTGTTTGTGATTGTATATCAGCAGACATAATTCCGATAAATAGAATAAGTGAACAGATGAAATATTTCATTTCCTTTTCTCCCTTTATTAAAAGTAACTTGAAACATAGTTTATTAAAATTTAAGCCTTAGCGACTTCCTCTTTCTTCTTCCCAAATTCAGAATCAATTTTTACAAGTGCAGCAACTATAAATCCGGGTATTGTTGATAAAGCGACCCAAACAAAGAAATGATTATACCCGATTTGCTCTTGCAGCCAACCACTGAACATTCCCGGCAGCATCATTCCAAGCGCCATTATTCCAGTGCAGATTGCGTAATGCGCAGTCTTATGTTTTCCCTGAGATATCATAATCATATACATCATATAAGCAGTAAAACCAAAACCGTAACCGAATTGTTCAATAGCAATTGATGAAATAATCAGAAACAGATTTTGTGGCTGAAAATAAGATAAATAAATAAAAATTAAATCAGGCGTATGCATAATTATAACCATCGGCCAGAGCCAGTATCTTAATCCTTTTTTTGAAATAGCAATACCGCCGAGAACACCGCCAAATAATAAAGCAATTACACCAATCGTTCCATATACAAGTCCAAGCTCTTCTGTGCTTAATCCTAATCCACCTTTTTCAATTGGATCAAGAAGAAACGGTTGAACAAGTTTTACAAGCTGAGCTTCTGCGAATCTGTAAAAAAGTAAAAAAGCCAGAATAACCCATATCTCTTTCTTCTTAAAGAACAAAACAAATGTATCAGCAAATTCTTTCATTACTGTTTTAGATTTGTCCTGAAGTGTCGGGAAATCAGTGGTTGGATAAGGCAGAATAAATTTATGATAGAAAAATAAAAGGAAAAAAACTGAAGCCATCACAATAAAAACAATTGACCACGCACTTTGATTACTCATCCGGTATTCTAAAAATCCTGCTAACATCACCATCAAACCTTGCCCTGCAATTGTAGCGATTCTGTAAAAGGTGCTTCTGATACCTACAAACTCAGCTTGCTTTGCTTCATCGAGAGCAAGCATATAAAAACCATCAGCAGCTATATCATGAGTTGCTGATGCGAATGCCATCAAACTAAAAACCAGTATTGTAAAAAAGAAAAAATGAGATGTAACTAACGCAGCAGCTATTCCGAATAAAGCAATACTAATTAGAAATTGAGTTGATGTTATCCATAACCTTTTTGTTTTAAACATATCAACAAAAGGTCCCCACAAAAACTTTATAGTCCATGGCAGGTAAAGCAAACTGGTAAAGAATGCGATATCAGTATTTGAAATATCAAGTTTTTTATACATTGCAACCGATACTGTCATTACCATTACATAAGGAATTCCTTCTGCAAAATATAAAGATGGAACCCACGCCCACGGATTTCTAAAAGTTATTTTTTTATTCGGCATTTAAACTCCGTTTTTTCTTTATGAGTTTTTGTTTTAAATATTTTATTCAAATTAATTGCTTAGCTAATAAGGCAGCACCAAATTCCGGAGAATGTTCTGCTTCCATAATTTTCACATCATTAAATCGTCTTATTACTTTTTCATTAAACAAGTAAGAGAAATAATTTGGTTTGGTTAATATACTTCCGATCAATGATACTTTAAGTAAATCAACTTTTAATTTTTCCCTCATTGAATTAATGTGAAGTAAAAGTTCATCTGCTTCGTTTTCAAGAATCCTTTGTGCAACTTTATCACCGCTATCGGCAGCATCAAAAACAATAGGTGCAGCAGAAGCAATATCAAAATTATTTCTGTAAACTTCAGTTATTAATTGCTCAGATGTTGAGATAGAGAAAACCTGTTCAAGCAGATCAGCAATTTTTGTTGGCTTTGCCCTGCCATCCATAAATCTGGCAACTGCATTTAATCCTTTCCTTCCGATACGATAACCGCTTCCTTCATCGCCGATAAATCTTCCGAAACCACCGACACGATGAATTTCGCCCTTATAATCTTTACCAAACATAATTGATCCGGTTCCAGCAATAAGAATACTTCCGGCTTTACCTGAAAAGGCACCTTCTAATGCAATCCTAGCATCGCTTTCAACCTTGAATTTATTTATTGAAACGGATTTGCTTTTTGCATCAGCAAAAATTTGTTTTTCCAGAAGTTCAGCATCACTTCTTCTTCCTCCGCCAGTAGTTCCGAGAACAATTGCTTCAAGATCTTCTAATGATATTTTAGCTGCCGTCACACATTTGTCTATCAGATCAAAAACAGTTTGGGATACTGTTTCAGTTCCAATAACTAAGAAGTTTGAAGCTCCTCCAACAACTTCATATATCTGATTGAGGTTCTCATCGGTAAGAATGCATTTTGTTTTTGTTCCTCCCCCATCCATTCCAATAAAATATTTCAAATCATCACCTTCAGATTTTTTTAAAAAATAAATTTTTAGTGAATAATAAATCCAAGTATCAAATACAATATACCGGAAATAACTGCGGCAGTTATTGCATAAGGCAATTGTGTCTTAACATGATCTATATGATCACTCGCTGAAGCCATTGATGAAATAATTGTAGTATCAGAAATCGGTGAACAATGATCTCCGAAAACTCCGCCGCCAAGAGCAGCAGCAACCGCTAAATACAAGTTTGCGCCAAGAGCCTGAGCCATCGGAATTCCAATCGGAATCATTATTGCAAAAGTTCCCCACGATGTTCCGGTTGAAAATGCAATAAAACAAGCAACCAGGAATATTATAACCGGAACTAAGTTTGGTGATAACCATTGCTTGGATAATTCAGCAGTATAATACCCTGTGCCTAATTCTTTACACACAGTTCCAATTGCAAATGCAAGCATCATAAGCAATGCAAGCGGAATCAGTCCACTGATACCTTTAAATATCAAATCAATAGTTTCAGAAAAAGAAAATATTTTTTGTGAAGCATAAAGAAAACTTGCAACAATGATCGAAGTTAAGACAGAATATAAAACCGCAGTTGAACCGGATCCTTTTCCAATTGCGAAAAATATTTGTTCATACCATGGATATTGAGAAATATTTTCAACTTCTCCCCATCCTGTATAAAGCAACATCAATGGCATCATTGCAACCATAACAGCAATAGGAAGAATCATATTTATCGCTCTTGGTTTAACATTTTCTTTTTTCTCCAATGAAACAACATCAGCAGAAATAAGCGGCACAGCACCATCCCGAATTACTTTACCTTCTTTTATTGCTCTCTCTTCAGCTTTTTTCATCGGACCAAAATCCTTTCCAGATAGAATCACAAAAAGGACCATCGCCATTGCAAACATTGGATAAAAATTTAATGGGAATGAATAAACTAAAACTGTAAGCGGACTGCTGAATCCTTGTGCAGCGATCAAACCCATTATGTAAGCTCCCCAGGCATTTAACGGAATCAGAATACAAGTCGGAGCAGAAATAGAATCACCAATGTAAGCAAGCTTTTCTCGTGGAATTCTTAGTCGATCAAAAACCGGTCTGAATACTGTTCCAACTGTTAAAGTGTTAATACTGGATTCAACAAAGATTGCGGTTCCAGTTGCCCAGGCTAAAAGCTGAACTATTTTTCTGCTCTTACCAATCTTTTTATTTTCAAGATATGTAAGTAACCTGTTAACCAGATGAACAAAGCCTGCAACTCCGCCTGATCGTTGGATAAACGCAATCAAAGCCCCGACAAGACAGCTAAACATAATAGTTCTTGTGTTGCTTGCTTCTGCAAAAACATTTACAAGTGCTTGTATTGTTGCAGTAGTGCCGGTAATAAAATTTCCTCCGCTTAGAATAATCCAACCAAGCCAGATACCGAATAATAAGGAAACAAATACCTGACGGGTTTTAATTGCAAAAATAATTGCAAGTAAAGGTGGAAGAAGTGACCAGAAACCGTAATGATCCATAAATTAGCCGCTAAATTTGGTAGTAATTAATTTGTCTGTTAAAGATCAAAAAATTTTCCTTTATATGCTGCAAAATATTGAAAAATACTTTGGGGTTAAAATTATATTTTATTGAACCAGCAGTTCTTTAATGTTAATTTTGGCTATTAAAAAATTGTTTTTAACTATTGAAAGAATTGATTCTTTTAAATCGAATGATAACGGAAATATTATGAAATTACGCTTTACTTTATTTACAATTATAACCGGATTTATTTTACTTGGATGTTCTTCCACAGAGATAATTAAAACAGTTAACATTTCTGAACTTGAATATCCTGATGATTTGATTGTAGTTAAAAGAAATGATTGGGGATGGGTTCCTTTTGACAGAATTGTTCCACAACATAAGATAAATAAAATTACAATTCATCATGGCGGTGAATATTTTGCTGAAGACAAAGATATGATTCAATATCTCCGTAATCTTCAAAGCTGGAGCAGAAGAGAAAAAAAATGGTCGGATAATCCATATCATTTTATGATTGACCTTAAAGGAAATATTTATGAAGCTCGTCCGATAAATATTCCCGGTGATACAAACACAGATTATGATGTTACAGGGCACGCATTAATTTGTGTAGTTGGAAATTACGAAGAGCAAAAAATAAAAGAAGTGCAGCTAAATTCGCTTGCAAAGTTGACAGCGTTTCTTAAACAAAAGTATAATGTAAGTTATAATGATATTAAAACTCACAGAGATTATACTGAAACACTTTGTCCTGGGAAAGACTTATACAAATATTTTGAAGATGGTTCTTTTTTAAAAATGGTTGAGTCGATAGTATCATCAGGGGATTGTCAACATAAAACAATTGTTAAAACCGGAATAGAAGTTTTACGTGAAAGAAATTTTGATATCCTTAAGAATAAACGAGTAGGATTGGTAACAAATCCAACCGGCGTTGATAGAAATTTAAAATCTACTGTTGATATCTTATTTGAAGCTGAAGGAGTTAATCTAACTGCGCTATATGGACCTGAACATGGTGTTAGAGGAAATTACACTGCCGGAGAGCATGTTGATTTTTACATTGACGAAACAACAAAACTTCCTGTTTATTCTTTATACGGAAAAACTAGAAAACCCAATACTGATATGTTAAAAGATGTCGATGTTTTAGTCTTTGATATTCAGGATATCGGAAGCAGATCTTATACATATATCAGCACAATGGGAATGGTTATGGAAGCTGCAGCAGAAAACAATAAAGAGGTTGTTGTGCTTGATCGTCCAAATCCGCTTGGCGGAAACAGGATTGAAGGTAATTTGGTTGAAGATGGATATTTCTCATTCGTCAGTCAATTTGCGATACCTTATGTTCACGGATTAACCGTTGGTGAATTAGCAAAAATGTTGAATGAAGAAGGTATGCTGCCGAGTAAAGTAAAATGTAAGTTAACTGTAATACCAATGGAAGGCTGGACAAGAGATATGTATTTTGAACAGACCGGTTTACCGTGGGTTTTAACTTCACCGCATATTCCTCACAGATATTCTCCTTTCTATTATGCTGCTTCTGGAATTATTGGAGAACTTAGAGGAGTTTTATCAATTGGTGTCGGATATACTTTACCATTTCAAACTTTTGCAACTGAGTGGATAAACTCGGAACAACTTGCCAATAAGATGAATTCATATAATCTGGAGGGAGTAATCTTCAGACCGATTAGTTATAAACCTTATTATGGATTTGGAAAAGATAAAATGCTAAACGGAGTTGAAACTTATATTACTGATTATTCCAAAGTAAATTTAATTACAACACAATTTTATTTTGCGCAAGCGATTAATGAACTATATGGAAGAAATATTATTACTGAAAATGAAGGACGCTTTGATATGTTTGATAAAGTTTTGGGAACAAGTAGAATTCGTGAGCTTTTTATGCAAAGATTAAAAGTTGAGGATATTCTTCCCTATTTGAATATAGATATAGATAGTTTCAGGAAGCTTTCTAAGAAGTATTATTTTTATAATTAAACTATTGTTACTCTGAGTCCGCCTAATGTGGATCGAGGTGTGAAATTACAGGAAACAAAAAACCATGAAATACTTTGAAACAAACTTCATAAAATATAAAAACAATCAACTCTACATTGAAGAAATAGGAGTGGAAAAACTTGCCAAGGAATTTGGCACTCCACTTTATATTTACAGCAAAAATCATTTTATAAAACAATATCAGGAATTTGAAAAGGCATTTAAAAGCATTGATCATAAAATATTTTATGCAATGAAATCAAATTTCAACCTGAGCGTTATAAATACTTTCGTAAAGCTCGGAAGCGGTATTGATGCAAACTCGGAAGGAGAGTTTTTTCGTGCATTAAAAGCAGGAGCCGATCCTTCAAAAATAATTTTAACAAGTGTCGGTAAAACAAAAAATGAAATTAAGCTTGGATTAGAACATAATGTTTTAATGATCAAAGCGGAATCTGAAGAGGAAATTGAATTGATAAACATCATTGCTCAACAGATGAATAAAACTGCAAAAGTTGCAATTCGTGTTAATCCTGATGTTGATGCAAAAACTCATCCATATATTTCTACAGGACTATCAAGTAACAAATTCGGGATTGATTCTAAATCTGCATTAAGAATTTATAAGTCACGAAATAAGTATAAGAATATCCAATTTACCGGAATTGATATGCACATCGGTTCACAAATAACTTCTATCGATCCATTTTGCGAAGCGGTAGAAAAATTGTCTGAACTTTATTTTGAAATTGAAAAAGATGGATTAAAGTTGGAACACTTTGATGTTGGCGGCGGAATAGGTGTAACCTACAATAATGAACAATCTTTTACTATCGAAGATTTCGCCGAAAAAACAATCCCGCTTTTTAAGAGACTAAACTGTGAAATTATTTTTGAACCTGGCAGATTTTTAACTGCAAATGCAGGAATCTTAGTAACAGAAGTTTTATACACTAAACAGAACGGAGATAAAAATTTTATAATTGTTGATGCAGCAATGAATGATCTTCTCCGCCCTTCTATTTATGAGGCTTATCATCATATTCAACCGATTCAGAAATCTGAAAACAGTAAAAATATAATTGCAGATGTTGTCGGTCCAGTTTGTGAATCAGGAGATTATTTCGCAAGAGATAGAGAATTATCTGAATCGAAATCCGGAGAGTATCTTGCTATAATGTCTGCCGGTGCTTACGGAATGGTGATGAGTTCAAACTATAACGGACGCAGACGCCCTGCAGAAATATTGGTTGACAGTTCTAAATATGATGTTATACGAAGCAGAGAAACTTTTGAGCATCTGTTGTGGGATGAAAAGATTTTATAAAACCACAAGAGATCAAGTTTGATTTTTCTTTAACAGCTTTTTAATCAATGTAACAGGGTGCATCACTTCTACATCTACATTAAATTTTTTAGTACCGTGTTTTATCTGTCCCATACAGCCTGGATTTCCGGTTAAGACAACCTTTGCATTAGTGTTCTTAATATTATTCATCTTTCTCTTCAATTGAACCAATGAATCTTCATATCTGACAACATTATAAATGCCAGCACTGCCGCAGCACCAGGTTGCTTCTTCAAGTTCAGTGTATTCGACTCCGGGTAAAGATTTAATTACTTCTCTTGGCTGTGAAAAAACTTTTTGAGCGTGAACTAAATGACAAGCATCGTGATATGTTACTGATTGAGGATTAAGTTCGGAATTAAGATTTAATTCTGGTTTTTGTTCGCTAATAAACTCAGTTATGTCTTTAACTTTAGATGCAAACTTTTTTGCTTTCTCAGCATACTTTCGATCGTCCTCAAACAAATAAGCATAATCTTTCATAAAAGCACCGCATCCCGCCGAGTTTGAAATTAAATAATCATAATCAATCTTTTCAAATACATCTATATTTTTTCTTGCAAGCTTCAGTGCAAATTCCAGATCACCATTATGCCCCATCAGCGAGCCGCAGCAAACCTGATCTTTTGGCGTAACAATTTTACATCCACACTCTTTCAGCACATCAATCGTATCCATATTAATATCTGCAAACATTGTATTCATTAAACAGCCAAAATGAAATGCAGTTTTATATTTTACGCCACCCACCGGTAATTCAACTTCTTTAATTTCCTTATCTGAAAACTTATCTGAAATTGAAGGTGACAAAGCTTCAATCTCATTAAGTTTTTTGGAAAATATTTTCAACAGTCCTGTTGCTCTGACAAATTTTTGTAATCCAGATTTTTGATAGAACCTTAACAATCGCGAAACAGATTTTAACCCGCTTCTTGATGCAACAATTTTTCTAAGCAGAAATCTTTTTATTCCACGATTTAACTTCGTAGTTCCGAATCCTGCTTCATCAACAACAACGCGCGCAGTTTCAACCATTCGACCGTATTGAACACCTGCAGGACAAGCAGTTTCGCAAGCAAGGCAATCGAGACAGAAGTTCATTTCTTCAGCAAATCTCTCGCTTAATTCCATCTCACTTCTTGCTACAGATTTTACCATTGCTATTCTTCCACGAGGTGAAGATCGTTCAATTTTCGTAATATCGTAAGTGGGGCAAGTAGCTAAACATAAACCACAATGAATACACTGCTGAAGTATATCATCGTGCGGTAAAACTTTTAACAGGTCTTTATAATCGTTTTGTCTATGCATTAAAATTTTTTATTTGTTCGCGTTTTAGTGGTAAGATTCCTTCACATTTTGGTGAGATCGAAAATATCTTTTCAGGATTAAGAATATTATTCGGATCAATTGCACATTTAATTTTTTTCATCATATCAACGCCGGCAGGACCAGCTACTGATTCCAGAAATTGCTTTTTAGATAACCCTGTTCCATGTTCTCCCGTGATGGTGCCGCCTAACTTAATAGCTTCGTTAAAAATATATTCAAACGCCTTATGAGCTTTATCAAGAGCTTTGCTGTCTCTTTCATCTGTTAAACAAGTTGGATGCAGGTTACCATCGCCAGCGTGTCCAAAATTACCAATCATTACATCGAACATCTTAGCAGCTTTGGTAACTTTTTCAATCATAACAGGAAGTTCACTTCTTGGAACTGTTGCATCTTCCAGAATAGTAGTAGGCATTTTTCTAGCCAATGCACTAAAAGCACTTCTTCGTGCAGTTTTTAAATTATTTGCTTCAGCTTCATCAGAAGCTCCTTTAAGAGCGACAGCATTATTCTTAATTGCAATTTTTCTGATTATCTCTGCATCCTCCTGAACTTCTGAACTTCTTCCATCAACTTCAACAAGTAAAATTGCTTCGCTTTTTCTTGGCAGTCCAATATGTGCATAATCTTCAACACAATTAATTGTAGTATTATCCAGAAATTCCATCATTGAAGGAACTATGTGCGAAGCGATAATATCTGAAACAGTTTTACCGGCATCAACAAGCTTATTGAAAATTATTAACAAGGTTATCGAGTTACTCGGTTTAGGTATAAGCTTTACTAAGACCTTTGTTATTATTCCAAGTGTTCCTTCACTTCCGATTATAAAATCTTTCAGATTATATCCTGCAGCATCTTTCATGTTCTTTCCGCCGCTTTTCAATAATTCACCATTTGGAAGAATCATTTCGACACCAAGAATATAATTTTTAGTAACACCGTATTTTAATCCTCTTAGTCCGCCAGCATTTGTTGCCACATTACCACCTAATGTGCAAACAGTGAGACTGCCCGGATCAGGAGGATAAAATAATCCGATCTTTTCAACTTCCTTTTGAAAAATACCTGTAACTACTCCGGGTTCAACCCAGGCTGTCAGATTACTTGAATCAATTTCTAAAATGCGATTCCATTTTGTCATTACAATTACAACAGAATTATCAACAGGTATTGAACCTCCACTTAATCCGGTACCTGCACCTCTGGGAACAACATTGAACTGATTTTGATTGGCAAGTCTTAAAATTTCTGAAATCTGATCCGAGTTTTCAGGGAAAAGAACTGCTTCAGGCAAATGTCTGAATACAGGTGTACCATCATAAGAATAAACAAGTTTATCTTCTTTAGAATCCAAAAAATTTTGTGTTCCTACAATGGATTTTAACTTATCAAGTATTACTTTATCC